>Ga0208767_1001455_pt1 | contig 18817 bp, 20 predicted proteins | sample VirMetDEL_Mar_21_FD_184514 | JGI IMG/M metagenome (GOLD analysis project Ga0208767, IMG submission 184514) | Aqueous microbial communities from the Delaware River and Bay under freshwater to marine salinity gradient to study organic matter... | ecosystem: Environmental > Aquatic > Marine >... | reverse complement strand
TTTTTAAAAAGAAAAGAGGAAAATATTTTAGTAAACGTGGGTGGTATTTAGTAGGGTGTGAAGTGCCTGTAATTTTAACGCCTAATAAGCGATACCCTAATGTAATATACCAAGGTCATTTAGATGTAGTTTTATATAATGAAACCACGCAATCCTTCAAGATTATAGACATTAAAACATCTACACGGGGTTGGCATGATAAAACTAAAAAAGACGAAAATAAACAATTCCAACTTATACTTTATAAGAAATTCTTTGCAAAACAATTTAATATTCCTTTAGATAAAATTAATATTGAATTTTTTATTGTGAAAAGAAAAATATGGGAAGAAAGTGATTTTCCAATTTCTAGAATACAAACATTTACCCCAGCCTCAGGAAAAGTTAAATTAAATAAAGCCGATAAAGAATTAAATGAATTTATTGAGTCCGTATTTACAAAAGAAGGATACTCACAAAAAAACCATCAACCTAAACTTAATAACCATTGTCAATATTGTTCTTTTTATAAAACTCATTTATGCCCAGCGACTTTTGAAAAATAATATATATGTATGTGTGTAAATAAATAAATAATAAAGATTATGGCAGATAAAAACCAATCATTAACTAGTGTAAAAATTGATAGTGAATTATTTGATGAATTTAAAGTAGCTTGTGTTAGACATAAATTTTCTTTCCAAAAACTTGCAGAACGAGCTATTCATTTATATCTTACAAAAGATGAATTTAGAAAAGAAATTCACAATCACAATAATTTAGAAATAAAACCTTAATTAAATTTAAAGTATGAAAAATGGTTATTTGAAACCCGATCAAAGGAAAAAAATACTTTTGATCTGTGATGACATCAGAATGCCTTCTGGTGTAGCAAATGTAGGTAAAGAGTTAATTATTAACACTTGCCATCACTATAATTGGGTAAATATTGGAGGTGCTATTAATCACCCCGATAAAGGTAAAAGATTTGATATTAATCAAGCTACTAATGAAGCAGCAGGTATTAATGATGCATCTGTAATTATTTATCCTATTGATGGTTATGGGGATGCTGCTTTTATTAGAAATATGATAAATGTTGAAAAACCAGATGCAATATTTTTAATTACAGATCCTAGATATTTTACTTGGTTATTTGATATTGAAAATGAAATTAGAAAAACTATTCCTATTATTTATTTAAATATTTGGGATGATTTTCCTGTTCCTCTTTACAATAAACCTTATTATGAATCTTGTGATGTTTTGCTAGGTATTTCTAAACAAACAGTTTTAATTAATAAGTTAGCATTAGGTGAAAAAGCTAAAAATAAAATTATTGAGTATGTTCCCCATGGTATTAATACTAATATTTTTTATCCTTTAGAAAATGGTGATGAAGATCTTAAAAAACTAAGAGAAAAAGTTTATGGTAAAAATAAAGTTGACTTTACTTTATTCTTTAATTCTAGAAATATTAGAAGAAAACAAATTCCTGATACTTTATTAGCTTTTAAATATTTCTTAGATAAGTTACCAAAAGAAAAAGCAGATAAGTGTCGTTTAATTTTACACACAGAACCTGTTAGTGATCATGGTACTAATTTAGTTGCTGTTAGGGATTATTTATTTGGTAAAGACTCTAAAAATATAATTTTTTCCACAGGTAAAGTAACACCTGTAGAATTAAATAGGTTGTATAATTTAGCTGATGCCCAAATATTATTAACTTCTAATGAAGGCTGGGGTCTTTCACTTACTGAGGCTTTAGTAACAGGAACTCCTATTATTGCTAATGTAACAGGTGGTATGCAAGATCAAATGCGTTTTGAAGATGAGGATGGAAATTGGTTTGTACCATCAAAAGAAATCCCTTCAAACCATACAGGAAGATATAAAAAACATGGTAAATGGGCTTTTCCAGTATATCCTACTAATCGTTCATTACAAGGTTCTCCTCCTACACCTTACATTTGGGATGATAGATGCAGACCTGAAGATGCTGCTGAACAAATTATGAAGCTTTATAACATGAGTCCTGAAGAACGTAAAGAATGTGGTATGGAAGGATACGAGTGGTCTATAAGTAATGAAGCAGGATTTACAGGAGAAAAAATGGGGAATAGGGTTATTACTTACGTTGATAAGTTATTTAAAACTTGGAAACCAAGAGAAAAATTTGAATTTATTAATGTAACAGAACTCCCAGAAGAAAAACTAATGCACGAATTAATTTATTAAAAAACAAGTTATATGGATAAACCAACTTTTTACATATCAGCTCCCTTTGATACCTACTCAGGATATGGAGCTCGTTCCAGAGATATTATTAAATCTATTGTAAAATCTGGAAAATATGACGTTAAACTTTTATCTCAAAGGTGGGGTAATACACCTTGGGGTTTTGTAAAAGACCATGAAGAAGAATGGGGATTTTTAAAAAATTATCTTTATAATCAACCTCAATTAACCCAAAAACCTGATATTTGGATGCAAATTACAGTTCCAAATGAATTCCAACCTGTAGGAAAATATAATATAGGAATGACCGCAGGAATGGAAACTACAATTGTTCATCATAGTTGGGTTGAGGGGATTAATAGAATGGATATTAATTTTGTATCATCAGAACATTCTAAACAAACATTCTTAAATTCAGTTTATACTAAAAATAATCAACAAGGCCAAGCAGTTGGAGAAATTAAAGTAAATAAACCTATTGAGGTATTATTTGAAGGTGCTAATCTAGAAATTTATAAACCTACTACCGAACCATGTTTAGTTGATTTTAATATTCCTGAAAAATTTGCTTATCTATTTGTAGGACATTGGATGCAAGGAAACCTAGGGGAAGATAGAAAAAATGTAGGTTTATTAGTTAAAGCCTTTTTTGAATTATTTAAAAATAAACAAAATGCTCCTGCATTGATTCTTAAAACAGCAGTTACAGGAGCTTCTTATATGGGTAGGGATAAAATTATAGATAAAATCAATCAAATTAAATCTACTGTAAATGCTAGAAGGTTACCTAATGTTTATTTACTTCATGGTGAATTTAGTGATGAAGAAATGAATTCAATTTATAATCATTCTAAAGTAAAAGCTATGGTTAGTTTAACTAAAGGAGAAGGTTTTGGGCGTCCTCTACTTGAATTTAGTTTAACTAAAAAACCAATATTAGCAACCAATTGGAGTGGTCATATTGATTTTTTAAACTCAGAATTTACTACTTTAATTAATGGAGAATTAAAAAATGTAGATGATTCAGCTGTTGTTAAAGATATGATTTTAAAAGAATCTCAATGGTTTTCTCCTAATTCAGGAGAAATTGGACATTACTTAAAAGATATGTTTGAAAATTATAAAAAATATGCTGAATTAGGTAAACGTCAAGCCCATTATTCTAAAACTAATTTTAGTTGGGAAAAAATGGATGAAATGTTGAATGCATATCTTGATAAAAATATTCCTGAGTTTCCTAAACAAGTAAAATTACAATTACCAAAACTTAAAAAAATAGAGTTACCAAAGAAAAAAGAGGTAGCTGTTAAAGAATCTTAATTATGGGTTACGACAATTTAATTAAATGTGCTAGATGTGAGGGGGATGCTTGTTATTCCCAAGAAGTAAATGAATCTATTACCAATTATATGTGTTATGGATGTGGTTTTCAAACTAATTCTTTAATGAAAAAAGGTGAAGAATTTTTTGAACAACAAATGGAAACCTTACCTGATTTGTATAAAGAATTAATGGGTGAAGATGAAGAAGGTAAAATTTGGATGCCTACTGCTATTAATTTACCTACTAAAGGAATGGTATTTGCTAATGGAACCAGAGCAGATAATTGGAAATGGTCAGCTGTTAAAGCAATTCCTGTAAAAGAAGAAGAAAAAGAAAAATATCCTATCCCAGGTAAAAAAGGAGAGTTTTATGAATGGAGAATGGATATGTCAACAATTACTCATTATAATGAGAAAGATTTCTTGGATGCTTTAGATTTTATTGGTATATTCGATAAACAAGAAGTATAAAAATGAAAATAAGTTACGCAATACCTGTGTGCAATGAAAGAGAGGAGATTGAACGTCTTCTCTCATTTTTAATTGAAAATAAAAGAGATAAAGATGAAATTGTAATAGTATATGATTCAGTAAATGGTACTAAAGAAGTTAGAGAATATCTCGTTTCAATAGACCCAGGAACAGCATATAATCCCATGCAAGATTATCCTATTAGATGGTATTCATATGATTTTGAGGGTGATTTTGGAAAAATGAAGAATTGGCTTACTGATATGTGTACAGGTGATTATGTTTTTCAGATTGATGCTGATGAAATGCCTAGTAAATATTTGGTAGATTATTTACCTGAAATTTTAGAAACTAATGATATAGATGTTTTTAGAGTTCCTAGGGTAAATACTGTAAAAGGTCTTACACCTCAACATATTCAAATGTGGGGTTGGGGGGTTAATGAAAAAGGTTGGGTTAATTGGCCTGATTATCAATGGAGAATTTACAAAAAATCAGATGATATTAAGTGGAAAAATAAAGTACATGAAGTATTAGATAAATACAAGACCATAACAGATTTTCCTCCTAGTGAAGAATTTGCATTGTATCATCCAAAAACAATAGAACGACAAGAAAAACAAAACAATTATTATAATACATTATGAAAAAAACAGATATAAAAAAAACAGCACTAGTATTAGGTGGGGGTGGTTTTATTGGTGGTCACCTTGCAAAACGGTTAAAAGATGAAGGGTTTTGGGTTCGTGTAGTGGATATCAAAGAAAAACATGAATTTTGGAACCATGATGATATTTGTCATGAATACATCTCAGGTGATTTAAGAGATCCTAAAGTAGTATCTCAAGTAATGTTTTCCCCAATTCAATACGCTGTAAATGATAAAGAAAATTCATTTGATGAAGTATATCAATTAGCAGCTGATATGGGTGGTGCCGGGTATATTTTTACAGGCGATAATGATGCTAATGTAATGCATAACTCAGCTTTAATTAATTTAAATGTTGTATATGAGGCTGCTAAAAAATCAGTTAAACGAGTATTCTATAGTTCATCGGCTTGTATGTACCCAGAACATAACCAATTAGATCCAGATAATCCTAATTGTGAAGAATCAAGTGCCTATCCAGCTAACCCAGATTCAGAATATGGTTGGGAAAAATTATTTAGTGAGCGTTTGTTTTTAGCCTTTAATCGTAATTATGGGCTTGATGTTCGTGTAGCTCGTTTTCATAATATTTTTGGTCCTATGGGAACTTGGACAGGTGGGAAAGAAAAAGCACCAGCAGCAATGTGTAGGAAAGCAGCTGAATCTGATGGTGAAATTGAGGTTTGGGGAGATGGTTTACAAACACGTTCTTTTCTTTATATTGATGATTGTTTAGAATCAGTACTTCGATTTATGCGTCAAGAGGAGTTTATGGGACCTGTAAATATTGGTTCTGAAGAAATGGTTACTATTAATCAGTTAGCCCAAATGGCAATTGATATATCTAAAAAAGATATTAAAATTAATAACATAGATGGGCAGGATTTTATAGATAAATATGGCTTTGCTTGTCCTATGGGAGTCAGAGGACGTAACTCAGATAATAAACTTTATAAAGAAAAAATAGGATGGGAACCTACACAACCTTTAATTAAGGGTATGGAAAAAACCTATGAATGGATAAATACTCAAGTTGCAAACAGCTTGGAAAATTAAACATTTTTTATTATATTTAATCACAATTAAATCGTAAAAATTTATTAAAAATGAGTAAATACCAACATATTAAAGACAAATTTATAAGAGAATCATTAGAAGAATATAAAGAACCTATTAATAATGCTAAACCCGATGTTCTTTCTGTTAGTGAATATAGAGTAGAAAAACCTTGGGGGTATGAATTATGGTTAGAGTTAAATGAATTTTATGCTTATAAGCTTATTCATATGGAAAAAGGTAATAAATGTAGTCTTCAATCTCATGATTATAAAATTGAAGCTAATTATGTTATTGAAGGAGAAGCAGAAGTTTTACTAGAAAATGATGAGGGTGTTATGGAATCTAAAATATATAAAGCAGGTTCTGGGTGGACAGTACCATTAGGCAGAAAACATAGAGTTATTGCTAGAGAAAGTTACACAGCCCTAGAAGTATCTACTCCCCATCTTAATGATGTAGTAAGGTATGAAGACGATACAAATAGAGTATCTGGTAAAATAGAAAGTGAGCATGGGAAAAAGTAAAATATACTGTAATGAATGTGATACACAAGTAGATTATTATACGGATTTTGTAGCAGATAAAAAATCACAAGCAAAATTTTGTATAGATTGCGATACAAGAATAGAAGAAAAATATAAACTTTGTATTTTAGCTGCGGGTAAAGGAACACGCAATACCTCAATAGATAGTTTACATAAATCTTTATTACCCATAGAAAATAAAGCTGTAATATCCCATATTATAAAAAGTGTTCCAAGTACAATAGAAATTGTAATCGCTGTAGGATATAAATCAGATCAGGTCAAGTCCTATATTAAACACGTTTTTCCAAGAAGAGATATTACATTTGTAGATGTAGATAATTTTGATGGACCTGGATCTGGTCCTGGATTAAGTTTATTAAAATGTAAAGAACATTTACAAACCCCATTTATATTTACCTCAGCTGATACCATTGTTAAAGAATCATTTATATTTAATGAATTAGAAGAAAATTGGCTTGGGGTATCCCATGTTGAAATGGAAGATTCCCTAAAATATTGCTTAGTAAAAGGATCTAAATATTTAGATAAATTATACTTTGGAACAGGCAACCGAGCATATATTGGAATGGCTGGAATATATGATTATAAAGACTATTGGAAAAGTTTAGAGGATCATAAAATAATTAAAGATGAATATCAAGTAATTCATGGGTTTGATAGAATGGATAAAATAAGATTAGTTAATTTTACTTGGTTTGATACTGGTAATAATGAATCATACGAAAATACAAGAAAACATTTTCCTAAAGAAGTAGTAGCTGTTAAAAATAAAGAATCTATATTCATTGATGAGGGTAAAGTAATTAAATATTTTACAGATTCAGATAAAGTTACTAAAAGAATAAAAAGAACTGAATTTTTGAATGGGTATTGCCCTAAAGTTACTAAGTTAAATGATAATATGTATTCTTATGATTATGTACCTGGTGAGTTATTTTCAAACATTTTAGATGATAATATTTTAAAAGATATTTTAAGTTTTTATCATAATAAATTTTCAATAAAAAAGTTTAAAAAATCTGATGAATTTTTAACTAATTGTATCAGGATATATAAAACTAAAACTTATGATAGGATTAAATTTTTTGAAAATTCTCGTTTAGATAAAATTGAATATATTAATGGTGTTAAAGTTAGTGGAATAAAAGAATTATTGGATAGAATTAATTGGGATTCTATATATAAAAATGCTATTCCTTCTTATTTTCATGGGGATTTTCAACCTGAAAATATAATTCATGACGGTAATGACTTTAAATTAATAGATTGGAGAGAATCATTTGGGGATAGTTTAGATGTAGGAGATTTATATTATGATTTAGGAAAATTATACCATGCTTTAATAATTAATGGTCAAATTGTTTTAAAAAAAGGATATGAATATTCTTTAAAAGATAATAATGCCTATATCAGCTATATTACAAAAAGTAATTTATTATTTTTATTAAATTATTTTGAAAAGTTTTGCAAAAATAATGATCTAGATTGGGATAATGTTGAACTTTTGGGTATATTACAATATATAGGAATATGTTCTTTATACCAGGACTTCCATGAAGGAAAATACGGAGAATTTTTATTCTTATTAGGAAAATATTTATTGACTAAAAAATTAAATAATGAAAGAATTAATTGATCTTTATAAAACAGAATCAGATACGGCATTTAAATCTATATCAAGCTCATCTATAGTTAATTTTGTAAATTTAATTATCAAAGCATATAAAAATGAAAGTAAAGTATTTGCTTGTGGTAATGGGGGGAATGTAGCCTCTGTACAAAATTTAGTATTAGATTTAAATATGCATCCTTTTGTATCAGAAGATAAATCCTCTAGAAAAGGTAAAAGAAATAAATTTCAAGCTATTAGCTTATGTGATTCAGCGGCAGCTATAACAGGAATGACTAATGATATTGGGTTTGAAAATATATTTGCTGAACAGCTAAAATATCAAGCAAGTGAAGGAGATATATTATTCGCAATGTCAGGTTCAGGAAATTCTAAAAATGTAATAGAAGCTTTAAAAGTAGCTAAAGAAATAGGTATGATTTGTATAGTAATGACAAGAAATCAAAATACTAAATCAGATGAATATGCAGATTTAATGTTAAGAATTACTAGTAAAAATTCTCAATTTCCAGGCCAAACTGGAGGAAATAATAATAATTTCCATTATGAAGACTGTATATCAAAAGTATCTCATATAGCTGTAGGAATATTAAAACAATATGTTGAAAATGAAAATTGATCCAAATAAACTAAGAAAACATGTTTTAGACATGGTATATGAAAAACAATCTGGCCATATTGGTGGTAGTTTTTCAATAGCTGAAATTGTAGCTTATTTATATAGTAACTATGATTTAATAACTCCTAATAAAGATAAATTAATTTTATCTAAGGGACATGCAGTACCTATTTTATATGCTGCCCTATATGAATTAGGTTATATTGATACTTTAGATAATTTTAGAGAAGTAAATTCACCCTTACAAGGACATCCAGATAAAGTTAGACTTCCTTATATGCATGCTACTACAGGAGCTTTGGGCCAAGGCCTTAGTATAAGTATAGGCCATGCTTTAGCCTGTAAAACTAAAGGTTTATCTAATAGTATTTTTTGTATTTTAGGAGATGGTGAAATTCAAGAAGGACAAATTTGGGAAGCTTTTATGTTAGCCCCTAAATACAAATTGGATAATTTAGTATGTTTTATAGATAGCAATAAATCACAAAATGATGGTTATGTAAAGGATATATTAGACATGAAAGATTTATCTGCTAAAATAGAATCTTTTGGTTGGGATGTTTATAATATAGATGGGCATGATTTAGATCAAATTACATCTACTTTAGAAGATAAATATGTAAAAGTTAGTAAACCTACTTGTGTAATCTTGAATACAGTAAAAGGTAAAGGTATTTCATTTATGGAACAACCTGAATGGCATGCTAAAGCCCCAAATCAAGAAGAATATGTTAAATCCTTAAAAGAATTAAGTTATGAAAGCAACGCGTGATGCATTTGGAGAACAACTAGTAGAATCAGGAAAAGATAACCCTAATATAGTAGGGGTTAATGCTGATTTAGGAAAAGCTACTAAATTAAGTAAATTTGGTGAAGCTTACCCTGATAGATTTTTTGAAGTAGGGATTGCAGAAAATAATATGATAGGAGTAGCTTCAGGTTTATCTGAATATGGGTATAAAGTATTTTTAGCTTCCTTTGCTTCATTTTTAACAGGCAAATATGATACTATTAGATGTTCAATTTCATACTCTAATGCCCCATGTATTATAGTAGGAACTCATGGTGGGTTAGCTATTGGAAAAGATGGTGTAACTCAAATGGGACTAGAAGATTTAAGTTTAATGAGATCACTACCTGGCATGACCGTATTAAATCCTTCAACATATAACCAAACAAAATCAGTTGTAAAATGGCTTTGTGATAATGATTTAGATAATCCTTATTATTTAAGATTAGGTAGACAACCTGTTAAAGAATTATATAATGAAAATATTTCTTTTGAATTAGGAAAAGGAATTATTTGTAAAGAAGGATCTAATGGAGTAGTATTCTCTACAGGATGTATTTTACCTGATGTTATAGAGGCAACTAAAGATTTAGATGTAACTGTTATTGATATGCCTACTATTAAACCTTTAGATAAAGAAATTATAAAGCATTACTCTAAAGGTAATATTTTTACAGTTGAGGACCATTCAATAATTGGTGGTTTAGGATCTAGTGTTGCAGAAGTAATGGCTGAAGAAGGAATTCAAGGAAAACTTCATAGAATAGGAGTAAACGATGTATTCCCTGAATCAGGCACACCATCGGATTTATATGAAAAATATGGTTTAAGTGCTAATAGAATAAAAGAAAAAATATCTAATGAGTTGGATAAATAAAGATACAGAAATATATTGTTCATTTGCTAAAAAAGCAGGTAACACGGGTTGCCAAATGATGAACTCAGCCTTTTATTACTATGGTTTAAATAAAATTTACAAATCATTTTCAGTAGATAATATAAAAGATGCAGTTAATGCAGTTAAAACTTTAAATATTAAGGGATTTGCTATTACAATGCCTTATAAAAAAGAAGTTTTAAATTATGTGGATAAAATAGATCCATCTGCTAAAGTAGGAGCAGCTAATACTGTAATTAATAATGAAGGAAAATTAACAGCTTATAATACTGATTATTTAGCTGCTTTAGATTATTTAGGGAAAATAGAATCCTATAAGGAATTTTACATATTAGGAAATGGGGGTTATGCTTTAGCAGTTAAAGCTGCAGCTAAAGAATTAGGCATGGGGTTTATTGAGGTTAATAGAAATAATTGGGATATACTCCCTACTATAAACAATTGCTTAATATATAATTGCACCCCAGTAGAAAATTTAGATTATTTGTATGAAAATAACCATTTTATAAACTGTATTGTTACATCTGAATCTGGACATGCACTAGCAACTTTACAAGCATCTTATCAATTTAATTTATATACTGGGTTAAAATTTCCATACTAAAAGTATAATATGAAAGAAACGAGACCAAAAACTATATTTTGTGATATAGATGGGACTCTTGTAGCCCATGAATCACCTTTCAAAGCTACCAAACCTAATTTTGAAATGCAGGTACTTCCTGGAACTATTGAAAAGTTAGAAGAGTGGGATAGAGCAGGACATAATATAATTCTTACTACAGGAAGGAGAGAAAGTATGAGAAAAGTAACTGAAGATCAACTATCAAAAGCAGGTATTATATATGATTATTTGTTAATGGGTATAAAAGGTGGTAAAAGATATCTTATAAATGATAGAAAACCTTATGGTAGTGAGGATTATGCTTTAGCTATAAATATTAATAGAAATGAAGGTATTAAAAATATTAATTTATGATTTTACTTTGTAATACATTTATAACAGAACAACCAGCTCAAGTAACAGGCCAAATGGCAAATGGTAATTGGGCTCAATCCCCAAAATACAGAGAAAATCTTAAAAAATTTACTAATTTTGATATATTTAAATATTCATTATCAAGTTTAGCTGTGGCTTATCCTTGGAGTAAAGTTATATTAAAAATAGAATTAGACCCTATTTATCAACCTCGCCAACAGGAATTAGAAGATTTTATAAAAAGTGAATTTAAAGAATTTAATTTAATACTAAATTGGGAAAGAAATTATTTCCAAAGTGATTGGAAAAAAGATTATGAAATTTTAGATGATGAATTAATTTGGTTTTATTGTAACCATGACCATATATTTTTTGATTCTAATACCAAATATTTAGAAGATTTAGTTGAAAAAATGAGAGGACAAAAACTATGTTCTTTACATTTTTCTCACTGGCCTGAAAATATTAGAACTGCTAAAAATGGAGGTGTTGCATTACCAAGAGATCCTTCTACATACCAAAAAGAAGATAATTACATCTCAGTTGTAAATGAAAGTATTGATAGTATACAAATTATAACTAAAGATTTATATTATGAATGGTGGTGTACTGGGGAATTTGGAGGAGTGAAATTACCTCGTCCTGATTATTTTGGTATAAACTTAGCGGAACTTAAAAAAATCCCTTATCATAAAATAATAATTCCTTTAAAAGAAATCTGTAGACATTTTGATGGTTATCAACACGTTCAACCTATTATTACTAATAATCAATGTCCTGCTATTGATATTCCTCCTGGTTTTTTTGAAAATAATATAAAAATTAGATATGGTTATGATGATTATAAAGAAGGATGGGTTAATATTAATCCTAAAAATGATTATTATTACGCTTATAGTAAATCAGGAACTGATTATAAATTTACTTTAAAAGATCTTCCTTTAGTTTGGAAATCTAGAATCTCTATAGTAGATTCAAATATTAACCTAGATGAAGAAGAAATACTTCAATATAGATTAAAATCAATTTTAGAAATGATATATACTTCTGATTATTATTTTATAGATGATGAAGTAAAAAATAAAATACTAAACGAATATTTAAAACAATATCCTGAATATCAGATTTATGAAGATTAAAAATATATTAATAACAGGAGCTGGTGGGTTAATCGGCTCAGAAGCAGTAGATTATTATTGCAGTCAAGGGTTTCAAGTTTATGGAATTGAAAATAATCAACGACAAGTATTTTTTGGAGAAAAAGGTAGCACATTATCTAGATTAAATCAATTACAAACACAATATCCAACATTTAAAAATTTTAATATTGATATTAGAGATAAAAATACAGTATTAGAATTATTTAAAACAATTAAATTTAATGTTATTATTCATACGGCCGCACAACCAAGCCATGATAAAGCAGCTGATATTCCATTTGATGATTTTGAAACAAATGCTAATGGTACTTTACATTTATTAGAAGCTGTTAGACAAACAAATAAAGATTGTATTTTTATTCATATGTCTACTAATAAGGTATATGGTGATAAACCTAATACATTAGAATTAATTGAATTACCTACTCGTTATGATTATTTTAGCCCTGAATATAAGAATGGTATAAATGAAAATTTTAGTATTGATCAATCAAAACATAGTATATTTGGTGCTAGTAAAGTAGCAGCAGATGTAATGGTTCAAGAATATGGTCGTTACTTTGGAATACCATCATGTATTTTAAGAGGTGGATGTTTAACAGGTGAAAACCATAGTGGTGTTGAACTGCATGGATTTTTAAATTACTTAGTTAAATGTAATGCTGATGGGACTAAATACAATATATTTGGATACCAGGGAAAACAAGTTAGAGATAATATCCACTCATCAGATGTAATTCAATTTATGGATTTATTCATTGCTGATCCTCGTGTTGCTGAAGTATATAATATTGGTGGGGGTAAAGATAATTCATGTTCAATATTAGAAGCATTTAATTTAGTAGAACAGGTATCTAATAAACAAATGGTGTATGAATATGTTGATACTAATAGAATAGGTGATCATATTTGTTATTATAGTGATTTATCTAAAATAAAAGAACACTATCCTAAATTTAGAATTACAAAAGATTTATCGTATATTATAGAAAACATATATAAAAAAAGTTAAATGAAATTTTATTCCCAATTTAGACAAGATGAATTTGTTTATACTACTTATTTCAAAGACAAAAAAAATGGAGTGTTTGTTGACATAGGGGCATATGATGGTGAAGTTGATAGCAATTCATTATTTTTTGAAAATCTAGGATGGACTGGTTTTTGTATAGAACCTAATCCTGAAATATTTAATCAATTAAAAACCATAAGAAAATGTAAATGTTTTCCATATGCTATAAGCAATGAAAATAAAACAGCTCAGTTTTTCCAAATTAAAAAAGGTGGACCTAATGTTTTAAGTGGTTTAGTAGATGAGTTTAGTCAAAAGGCTATTTATAGAATTAATGAATATAATTTAGAAGATACACAACAATATGATTATATTGATGTTGAATGTAGAACATTTGATAGTTTAATAAATGTATATGATATTGATTTTTTATCTTTAGATACTGAGGGTAATGAATTAAAAATATTACAATCTATTGATTTTACTAAATATAATATAGATGTAATAACAGTAGAAAATAATGATTATGATGATAAATTTATAAATTTCTTTAAAGATAAAAATTATTCACGTGTAATAAAATTAGGATGTGATGAAATTTATAAAAAAATAAAATAAAATGAAATTATTTATAAACCATTTCGAAAAATCTAGTTTTGAAACAAAATTAGATCATTTAAAAAATATTGATTTTTCTTTATTTGTAGATTATGTCCCTAAAACTAATGAAGATTTATCATCAATTAATATCTTTGTATTACAAGAACCTAATGAATATTTTGGATATCATGATTGGGTTATTAAAAATCAACATTTATTTAACATAATATTAACTTGGGATGATAAAGTATTAAATAATTGTGAAAATGCTATATTTTTACCTTTTGGTAGTTCATGGATAACAGAAGAAATAGGTTTAAAATTTAGAGAAAAAACATTTGAATTAGGTCACTTATGCGGAGATAAATTATTAACATATGGGCATAGTTTAAGACATGAATTATTTAATAGAGAAAAAGAAATAAAAATACCTACTCGATTTAAATTTAAAGGAGAAACAATACTACCTGCAGCGTTAATTACTAAAGAAGAAATCTTTGGTGATCCAATGTTTGCTGTGGTAATTGAAAATACTTCTCATAATGGGTACTTTACTGAAAAAATTACAGATTGTATGTTGTTAAAAACAATTCCTATATATTGGGGGTGTTCAGATATTAATAAATTTTACAACCCTAAAGGCATAATTAATTTTCAAAGTGTTGATCAATTAATTCAGATAGCTAATAATTTAACTCCTGATTTTTATAATAGTAAAAAAGATATTATAGAAGAAAATTATAATCGAGTTCAAGAATATCAAAATTATGAACAACGAATAATAAATGAAATAACAGAAATATTTAAACTTAACAGTTTAATTTAATAAAATATGAAAAAAGTATGGTATGCCCCTAATAAATTTGAAGCTTATGGGGAAGAAGAAATTAAAGCAGTAGAAGCTTGTTTAAGAGAAGGTTGGTTAGCAGGTTTTGGACCTCGTTCTAAGGAATTTGAAGAACGAATTTCTAAAATGTTTGGTAAAAAACTAGGAGTATTTGTTAATTCAGGTTCTTCAGCATGTTTATTAGCCTTAGCGAGTATTAATCTTCCTAAAGGAAGTAAAGTTATTACACCTGCTTGTACATTTTCCACTACATTAGCCCCTATTATTCAGTTAGGTTTAAAACCTGTTTTTGTAGATGTCGAACTAACTACATATGTTCCTTCAGTTAAAAGTATAATTGATGTTTTAACAAATCCTGAAGAGGAAATGTTTAAAGATATTAAAGCTATTATGGTGCCTAATCTAATAGGTAATAAACCTGATTGGAAACTGTTAAGATCAGAATTAAAAAGAATTAATAGAGAAGATATTATATTAATTGAAGATTCAGCCGATACTATTACCTATACGGAAGATAGCGATATATCAACGACTAGCTTTTATGCTTCTCATGTAATCACGGCAGGTGGTGCAGGTGGGATGGTCATGTTTAATAACGAAAAATTTCGCAATAGAGCACTACAATATAGAGATTGGGGTCGCATAGGAGATGATAGTGAAATTATGGATGATAGGTTTAATCATAAAGTAGATGGTATTCCTTATGACCATAAATTTTTATATGGTGTATTAGGTTATAATTTTAAATCTTCTGAAATGAATGCTGCTTTTGGATTAGTTCAATTAGAACGATTTAAAAAATTTGAAGGTATTAGAAGAACTAATTTTGAAAGATATCTTAAAAACCTTAAAAATGTAAAAGAAATTACATTACCTAATGATAGTATTAAACCAAATTGGTTAGCTATTCCCCTTCAAACTGAAGATAGATTAGGTTTATTGACATTTTTAGAAGAAAATAATATTCAAACTAGAGTAACATTTGCTGGGAATGTAACCCGTCATCCAATTTATAGAGAATATCTTCAAGAATTTGAAAATTCAGATACTATTATGAAAAATGGATTTTTATTAGGAGCACATCATGGAATGACTACTGAAGATGTTGATTATGTTTGTGATAAAATTAAAGAATATTTTAATAAATGAAAAAAGTAGTTTATGTAACAGGTTGTTTAGGTTTTATTGGACAATATGTAACTGAAAAATGTTTAGAAAAAGGATGGTATGTTAGAGGCATAGATAAATGTACTTATGCCTCTAATAAAGAATTATTAAATGTATTTAATCAATATCCTAATTTTACATTTGAAGAAAAAGATATTAATGATATAGAGTTTTTATATGACTGTGATTATATAATTAACACTGCTGCTGAAACTCATGTAGGTAATTCTATTATTAAAAGTGATGATTTTATTCATTCTAATATAAATGGAGTTCATCATTTACTTGAGTTACTTAAAAATTACAGACAAGAAAATTCTAATACCCCTATATTTTTCCATTTTAGTACAGATGAGGTATATGGTGATATTGTAGAAGGAGAACATATTGAAACCGATTTACTTAAACCCTCTAACCCATACTCAGCAACTAAAGCTGCCGCTGATATGTTAATTCAAGCATGGTCTAGGACTTATAATATTCCTTATATTATATTAAGACCTACTAACAATTATGGATTAGGTCAATACACCGAAAAACTTATTCCAAAAACTATTAAATTTATAGAATTAGGCAGAAAAATTCCTCTACATAATAACGGTACCCCTATAAGAAATTGGTTGCATGCTAGTGATACTGCTAATGCTGTAATTTCTATAATTGAAGCCGGAGTTAAAAATGAAATTTATAATGTTTGTGGAGGTTTTGAACAGACTAATTTGGATACCGTAGAAAAAATCATTAAATTATATGATAGTAATTTAAATATTAATGATAACTTAGACTTATCTTTTAATCGTGATGGTCAAGATGTTAGATATGCTTTAGATGATTCTAAATTAAGATCATTAGGTTGGACACCTAAAAAAGTATTTGATGAAGAATTACCTACTATCGTAAAATATTACAAGAATAAGTTTATATGGTAAAGAAAAAAGTTTTAGAGCATCTTATAGATCACCTAGTAGATCAAAATATTGATACTTTCTTTTTAGTAACTGGAGGGGCCATTGTTCCTACTATTGATTATATTGGTCGTAAAGAAGGAGCAGAATATTACTGCTTTCAACATGAACAATCTGCTGCTATGGCCGCTGAGGGATATTATAGAACTACAGGTAAAATTGGGGCAGTATTAAGTACAAGTGGTCCGGGTGCCCAAAATTTACTTAATGGTATTTGTGGTTGCTGGTATGAATCAGTTCCTTGTGTCTTTATTACAGGACAAGTAAGCACATATGAATCTTTAACCTCAGTAAGTACTAAACCTCGCCAAGTAGGTTTTCAAGAAATGCCTGTAGCCGAATCTTTTAGCCATTTTACTAAATTTGCTACTAGATTAGAAACAGGTGATTCATTAGAAAAAGTGTTGAATAAAACATTATTTGAACTTAAAATAGGAAGACCCGGACCGGTGTTGTTAGATATTCCTGTAAATATCCAAAATGAAATAATCACAGAATTCACCTTAACCGAATCTATAAAACTCCACACACCTGATATTGATTCAGTACTTAAAACTATTAATTCTAAATTAAAAAACAGTTTACGCCCTCTATTATTATTGGGTCACGGGGTTAGATTAAGTGGAGCCAAAGATGAAGTAAAACAATTAGTAGAAAAACTTAATATTCCTTTTGTAGTATCTTGGGGTGGGTTTGATTTGTTACCTCATGATCATCCTCTATTTGTAGGTGATATTGGTGTTTACGGTAGTCGTGGTGGCAATTTCGCAGTCCAAAATTGTGACATGCTCATTTCAATTGGTTCAAGATTAGATACTAGACAAACTGGGGGTAATCTTCAAACATTCTCAAGAGAATCTTATAAAGTAATGGTTGATATTGATTACAATGAAGTTTATAAAGATAGAGGACTTGAAATAGATTTACCAGTTGTAAGTGATGCTAAGTGGTTTATTGAAAGTTGGTTAAATAATTTACCTCAAACAATTAATAGTTGGGAAGAACATACCCACAAATACAAAACCCTACAATTAGATAACCGCCCATTAAAGGATAATATTTTAACTTCATACGAATTCTTAGAAGAATTAAATAATCATCTACCAGATAATGCTATTATTATCCCTGATGAAGGAGGACACTTAGTTTGGTCTATGCAATCTATTAAACCAAAAGGAACCCAACGTATGTTCTCTAATTTTGGTAACTCATCAATGGGTTATGGGTTACCCTCAGCTATTGGAGCCGCTATTGGAAATACTGGTCCCGTGATTTGTATTGATGGTGATGGTGGTTTTCAAATGAATATTCAGGAATTACAAACAATTAAACATTATAACCTACCTGTTAAAATTTTTATAATGAATAACAATTGTTACGGTATTATTAAACAATTTCAGGATTCATATTTTGATTCAAGATATATTGCTACTGAATCTCAAGATTATACAGCACCTGACTTTGTTAAAGTAGCTGGAGCTTATGGGATTAAAGCTGTAACTGCTACTAAAGATAATTATAAAGATATTCTTAACTTGGCAATGCAAGAAGAAGGTAGTATATTAGTAAATGTTATAATTGATAAAGAACAAAAATTAATTCCAAAATTAGAATTTGGAAATCCATTGGAAGATATGTCACCTTATTTAACTGATAAACAAATTGAAGAAAATATGGTTATTGACATGATTCCAAGGAGAGATAATTCTCAAGGATGGATAACTTTAGAAAAATAAATTTAAAACAATTAAATCATGGCTGCAGATAGCAAAACGAAAAAAACAATTCTAACCTTAAACAACAACAAAAAGAATAATGTTCCAACTGTAATGGTTACAGCCTACGATTATCCTCAATCTCGTATTGCGGATATGAGTGGTG
>Ga0208767_1001454_pt1 | contig 18819 bp, 28 predicted proteins | sample VirMetDEL_Mar_21_FD_184514 | JGI IMG/M metagenome (GOLD analysis project Ga0208767, IMG submission 184514) | Aqueous microbial communities from the Delaware River and Bay under freshwater to marine salinity gradient to study organic matter... | ecosystem: Environmental > Aquatic > Marine >... | reverse complement strand
GTAATGACCAATCAATCAACGGAATATAGATTATGGCGCACCCAGCAGTAAAAATGTCGCTAGACGAATTTCGCAAATATCTTAATAAGCTATCTGTTCAAGCGCGTCATGTTGAACGCTATATATCCAACCCTAAAAAGAACCAGCCTATTTCTGATAAATTGCCAGATGGTATAATCCTGACCGCTAATGGTCGTAGGAAAAAAAGTGCCTTCAGACGGTCTTAGCTTTTCTTTTTGCCAAAATCCAGACCTAGATTTTTCATAGCGCGTTCACCATACCAGAAGCCTAGTGATAGCAGGTTTAACTGCCAAAGCATTTCCATAGCGTCATCTGACACATTACGCGTCAGAAAGCCGTAAATAAACGCACCTGCTAAGAAATAGGTCAATACAGGTCTTACCGTACCGCGCAAAATCTGGATGCTGATATGCACATCTTTTGCCGCACCTTCATAATTAACCACAAAATCTCTAAATGTGCCTTCAGCCTTCGCTACCTCTGCGACCATCTGTTGCCGCGCTTTTTCTTTAGCTTTAGGGTCAGGAATATTATCTAGCACCTTATCAAGTGCTGGCTGTAACAATGGCAATAATGCTTGTATCATCTTAATAACTCCATACGTTAGCGCGAGGCGGCTTAGTGTATATATCTAGGTGAATAAACCTGCTATGCCCCTTCTGCGCGATGCCTATGCCAGTAAAACCCATATCAAACGCTAATTTAAGCAAGTGGAACGCTTCCTGACCATTACAGGCAATATCAGCCGCCAGCCCCATAGTGTGTATTCCAGCCTTTTCTTTTTGCGCCTCAATCGGATGCGTTACATCACGATAGCCAGATGTTATAGTCATCGGCTTACCATACTTGTCGCGTAGCTGTTGCATCTTTTCCATAAAGGCCGCATCCATCTGACATTTGCCAGTGTGACTACACCTAAATTCTTTTTCTGAAAAGTTAGGATATTTTGACCAATCCATTAGCAAAAACCTTCCCTGCAAATATGTACAGCCTTGCGCCAGCTATCAAACTCTTTTTCAGGGTCATCGAAAAAGCTAGCTGGATAGCGTTGCGATACTTTATTGACGCTACAGGCCGCATAGAAATAGCATCTGCGTTCTGACAGTGAACAATGACATAGGATATCATATTTATCTGCCCTCAAAATCTTTTTGCCACCAGTGCCATTATTAAAATGATAACACGGCTTCCGATAATCTTTATCCTGCCGCATAAATCCGCTTTTGACCTGTACGCGCAAAGCACCTTCTTCATCAAATGCAATAAGGTCATAGCCATCTTGCGGCACATGACCTACTGACCACCCTTCAAAGCCCATAATCACAGATGCGGCTATAAATTCCCCCATAGCACCTGCTTTGGTAGCCGAAACCATCAATCACCTTTGAACAGTGATATTAGCTTTTGCATCGTGTCGGTTTCATAAATGCGTATAGCAAACCAAACAATAGTCAGTCCTGTTGCGATAACTGTAAGCATTTCTGGCAACATCCCCATCCATACTGCGCCAGTGCTACCAGCCGCTGTTAAATCTATCGGTGTTTTGCTATCCATCACAAAGCCCTTAAATATATGATCCAGTGAATTAGAAAATAAAAACCTACTGAAAATATTATAACAGAAATGATAATAGCTATCACCATTTCTTGCTGTCTTTTCTTCTTAGCTTGTAATTTTAGCAAATCTGCGCGTCTACGCCTTTGAATGCCTAATTCGCGCTGGAACGCTTCCCAGCTACCATACTCGCCAAATAACTGCATGTATGACCGCAATTCATTCATAGCCCTTTTATGCGCTATTTTAGCCTGACTGATAGCATATGCGTCCTGTTCAGTGCTGGTTAGCTTGCCAATAATGCCTTTATGCTGTCCTGTCTCTGCAATCTGTATTTCCGCATCTAACTGCCCTAGCTTGCCCACCATAGGCATTAGACTGTGCAAATCTTTGCCAGCCTTAATCCCAGATGATATAGCCCCTGCTACTTTGGTAACAGAGGCGGCAAGTGTCAGGATTTCTATCATAATTCACCTAAGAATACGGATTATCACCACAACAGCTAGGCCAGCTTGTTTTTAGGCTAGCTATATCTGTTGCGCTATCCCCAGCAGTCGTAGCATCTCTAAGTGCTTGCTTGTCTGCTACAATTTGCGTTGTGTCTGCGCTTGTTTCCTGCGCTTTGATAAAATCAACATCCAAAGCCTCTAACAATGGCTTTCTAGCTTCCCGAATTTTATCTGCAAAAATTTCTTTTGCTTTGGTCAAATCTTCTGAAATGACGTTTCCAGATAGTGACCACGCACTACGAAAGTCTCTGTTTGCTGGAACGGTAGCGGTTGAAGCATCAATCTGATTACCGTCCTTATCTACGATGTATGTTGTAACAGCCATTATAATACTCCTATGCGGCTAGTTCATCAGATATGCGCCACGCGTTGCGCCATTCTCTTGTTTGCGGTAACTGGTCTTTCCGACATATTACCATCTTCGGCTTATTGCCGCTATCCCACTCCTGCCATACAGACTGTGGGACATCCTTCATAATCAGGTACTCTATTGCTTCTTCTTCTGTCATAGCCTCTACTGGCTGTGTCTCATGCAATAGATAACCACGAGTATGCTTCTTAAAGTCAGGCTGTGCCTCGTCCTTTGCCAGTTCGTGATACACCCACACTGGCGGTAAGATGCCGCCCTGTAAAGCACACGCCATCCAGTTCGGGTCAGGCACAAGTATCTTAGCACACTCATCAATGCTGTCCTCATAGACCACACGGTAGTCAGACTGAACAGGCTCAAGGTTTTCCTTTGCCCAGCACAGTCTATCCCAGAGATGTGTGCCTTTGAAATCAGGTGTCTGCATTAGGCTAAGTCTCCGTGTGCGCTAAATGAAACCGTAGTAGGGTCATTTAAGGTAAAAGTGTTGTTGGCTCTAACATTTTGGCATTCGCCTGTTGCGTAACCATTTACCCAACCTATGCCGTAATTATCATCAATACATTGTGGTGTGTAACGTGTGGTATTGAATGAATTTGTAAACTGAGGTTTGTAGCGGCCTGTTCCAGCATCAGTGCAAGATGTTACATTTAGGCTGTCATTTACTGCTATCGTACCTGTGCCAGTAAGGTTCATCCAAGCCTTCGCACTACCATTAACAACATAGTCCGTAGTCAGTGACCCTGCGGTGCTGTGTTCCAGCGTATCTGCTATAATCTTGCCAGCCATTATGCTAAGTCTCCGTGTGACGTTATATGTGCGTCTCTATCAAGAAGCGTTCTATTAGCAGTAGCACTAACGGCAATAGTATATGCTTCAATAGCAGATGTTGTTTTGCTTTCTACAACGCAATTTATTAAAGAACTGCTTGAAAGATTACTATTGCTTGCTGTCGGTACATGAAAAGCATTGTCAAAGCTATTAGTTACATTTACACCAAAATCCCCAGTCCCATCGTCATCTAATGAACTAACATTAAAGCTATCATTTATGCTTGCCGCACCTAAAGGAATATCAATCCAAACCTTCGCCACCCCCTGTTGCAGTTGCATCGTAGCAGAACCGCCCTCAGAGGTAATCGTCACATCGCCAGCAGAAGTCTTGCCAGTGAGTTTGTCTGTAATAATCTCACTCATGCTAGGTCTCCTGCGATATGTACGCCTTGCCGCCTGTCTTGCACGGCAGAACCGTCCCAAACATTAATATCCACTGTGCCTGTTGCCCTAGCAGGATTGTAAACATGCTCTGCGTTGTTTTGTGCCGTGCCAACTGTAGCAACTGCGTAATTAGCGTCAGACATGCTGTTAACAAAAGAATATTGAAAATCTCCAGTGCCTTGATCTGTCCCGCTGGCGGTGTTGAAACTGCCAATCAATGAGGCATCTGTTTCACCTAAAATCCACGCTTTTAATGCACTCTGCTTAGTCAGCGTTACAGGGCTAGTGCCATCTGCCGCTACTATTGTATCTGCTTTTAACGTACTCATTATGCTATCACCAAATTACCATTAACTGTCAGCGTAACACCTGTCGCTACTGTTAGGCTGAAAAACGCCCCTGCATTATCGCCTGATGCAATAGTAACATCTGTGTCTAATGTTTGTTCATGCACTCTAAAAATATCGCCTTTGCCATTTGTAGTATCACCAGTCGCGCCATTCTCACCTTGAAAATACCCTGCGCCACCACCAGCCGCCACCTCTGCTGTGTCTGCGGTCTGGTCAAAACTAAATAAATCAACCCACGCATCATTATCGCTATTACGCATTTTTAGCATATCATTAGTCGTGTCATACCATAGCTGATATGCGTAGGTAGTCGATGGCGCAGCAGCCCCTGCATTTGTAGTCACAATAGCTGCAAGCGCATTATTTATATCTGTGCGCGTTGCTGGAAATGTCTGGTTATCAATTACATAATCATGCTGTGACATCTATCATACCCCTGTTGCAACATAGTCAAATAATCTATCTACTACAGTGCTTCCGCTATCCTTAAACACAATAGTAAACCCTGTTGCTGATTTACTAGTTATAGCATAAAAATCACCGCTTTGCATATCACCTACTGATATAGCTACTGCCTGTAGCGTCTTAAAGGCGGTCGGGAAAGTAATCACCTTGCCGCCACCAGCAGTGCCAGACTGAATATCATTCTCACTCTGTGTGCGATTAGCCATATTTATATTGACAGTCAATGCCTCTATCTGCGGTGTTTCATCAGCTTGTGTGGTAGTCAGAACCGCCTTAAACCTAAACGCCCTAGCGGTATAACTGCCTAAAACAAACTGCCTATATGCTGTCCACGTAGGCGAGCCAGCAGGGTCATCATTTGTTGTAGATATATATATCTCAACATCAGTAGCACCTGCGTTTGTAGTCGCGCCAGTGAATTGCGATAGCTGATTTACAGTCAGCGAAAATGATGCTTGCGCTGTGAACACTGCGCCTAAATCTATATAATCTTCAAACAAATAAGTGCCTGTCGATACTACAGACGCATTACCGCCATCAAACAAACCGACCGCATCATCAAAATCGCCAGCTACATCATCAAATAAATCAGCAGTGTCTAGCTGTAAATTGCCATCTACTACGACTACATCTGTTTTAGTGCCACCGAAATCTGGATGCTCATCAATGCTAGTCACATTTGCAAAGCCTTGCAGTGCTGACACTAGCACCACACTTTCTGCGGCATCGTTAGACGGATTGCCTAACTTATCAACCGCCTTAATAAAATATGTGCCTGTCTGCGCTGGTAAGGTCACAGTGTTAGCTGGTCGTGATACCTTCTGCGCTACTGTTCTAGCGTTCCCATAGGTCGCGCCTGATGTTAGCGGTGAATGTCTGATAATGTAATGCGATAGCGATTGGTCGGTTATAGGTGTCCAGCTTAAATCTGCGCTACTGCCATTCACATTAACACTGAAATTAGTCACATCCGCAATCTGTACTACAGCCGCCCCGATAGTATGCGTTGTAGTCACAAATGCAGATTTAATGCCAGTGCTAGATATAATCCTAGCCCTAACGTCATAGGTCGTGTTAGCCACCACATTCTGCATTTCAAATACAGGCGATGATGATACGCCCAGCGATATATAATTGCTGTCTGATTGCTTTTTAGCTTGCACCTCGAATTGATAAGCATAGATGCTAGTCGATGATGCTGTCACCTGCAAAACAGATGTGACCTTCTGATTAACGATTTGCGTCTGGTCTGCTACCGATATGGTCGGTGCTGGTATGCTGAACGGATTAGGCAGATTAGTGTTATCTAGCGAAAATGTCTTTTCATTAGCACTCCAATCATAAACCGCACTATTGTTTTCTCTCAAAAACAAATCAACAGTCAGAATAGGATTATTATCATTATCTGATTTAACTGATAACGACCATTCTATCACCTGAAATACTTTTGCAGAAAACCCGAAACGGCTGTTTGTAATGCTGACATTATCGCCAACCGATAAATCAAATGCCTTTAGATTACAAGATAACTGCATTGTAATCTGTTGCCTGTTCCTGTATAGCGCAATTTTAGCTAGCCTCTGCGCCATCGGACTGCTGGTAGTATATGGCAAATTGAAATCAATAAATTTACGCTCGCCATTATCTTCTGCTTCAAAAGTAGATGATGTCAAAGCAGGATAGTCTGCGGCAATATAGTTTGTGTCGGTAGGCGTAAAAATGCCCTTAATAGCATTATAGTTATCACGCTTTGACCGCTTTGTTTGAACGGTAATACCGTCAATCAAATCATTTTCGTCTAGCGTAATGGTAGGCGCAACATATTCAGCCACCTTGATAGTGAATTTGCCATTCACATAAGAGATAACACCGCCACACGATGTTATCATTTCTTCTAATATCTTTTTAGGCGCGTTGCTGGTAGTTAATGTGCCGTGAAATTCGTAGCGGTTTTCTGTGCCACCAGCCGCTAGCGCAACATTTTCATCGCAAGCATTTGCCGCATCAATGAACGCTGTATCATCTAATTCATCAGCCGTTACGCCCAGACCATACTTTGTATCTGTTAAATAATCCCTTATGCAAAGTGCTGGATTTGCAGAATAGGCTGTAGTGCTAGTGCGAGGGTCATAGACCTTTTTGCCGCGCACCAGCGCAGACACGGTAGGAATGCCGCTAGGAAATGCGTCAGTGTCAAATTTCAGACGCACATAGATATTAGCTATGCCCTGTAGCCGATGATATAATGTCCAACCTGCTTCACTTTCTGCTGGTAACAAGTTAGGTGATGCCTGTGTTGCAGAGCCATATCTTACAAATATTCTAACAATGCCAGCATATTTAGATGGCGCGGTAACTGCACCTGTAGATAAATTTACTGTTAATGCTTCATCATTGATGTAAATGGTGTCGAACGCCTCAATTTCATGCGTAGCAAGCAGAATAACCATATGCAGATATTCGTCATTATCTGTGCTTTCAACATGACCTAAAACGCCTGACACGCGTGTTTGCCCATAGACAAATCTTCTAGGTGCGGTCGGCTGTTTTAATTGTTGTGTTCTGCTTTGTGCCTCAGATGTGAAATCATTATAATCTGGCAAGTCAGGCGATGGTGTTAATGCTGATGATGCCCCTGCCGCCGCAATAGTAGCCGCCGCCATCGTGTAATTGCCTGTGGCAACATAAACTGCCGCAGTAATAATTGTGGCTGGATTTTTAACAGCTTGCTTAACACCGCCTACAAAGCTAGAAAACCAACTCATTAGCTACCCCACACAATCTCTTTATTCTGCAAATCTGCGATAAACTCTAAGCCTTTATCGGCTGGATAGTCGATTTTCTGATCCTCTGATGTGTATCTGTAGGCTCTAGGTATTTCCAAATCAATTAGGCGGCTTTCACCTGTGATAGTTATATTACAATAATCTGCATATTCCTGCACAGTCATTAAATCCATACGGCCTTTGAATACAACATATGGCGTGTCGTTTATTGCCCCTGTGCTATCTAATGTGCCGAAATATAGCGTGATATCCCTGCCCTGATAATCTTCTGTCAGCGCGGTAGCGATTAAAGATGCAGGTATGCCAGACAATCCTACGCTGATACCTGTAGCCCTAATCTCTGATGTTTCATCAATAGTGCTTATTTGCAAAAAATCAGCAGAACCAGTGTAAGTATTGCCGCCAATAGTCAAATCACCATAGCCGCCCCATAGCCGTAAAATGCCGCTAGAAAAATCCATTTCCACTGCGAAAAACGGCTGTAATTCATCAGCAGATAAAGAATTATCGAAATCTGTGCCTAGCCCTCTGGTCATAGTGCCTCAATAGCCCCGAATGTCATGCTGTAAAAGCCAGCGTTATTTATGCCCCAATCTGATGTTGATGTGCCTAGCCTAAATAGCCCCTGTGCGCCTGATACAGTGACACTAGCGTTATCTGCTGGTGATGAACGCAAATCAGGCCAGATGACCAGTGTAGCCTCGCCAGACGCGTTAGTATCCACATCATCTAGCACCTTATATAGCTGTGATGTGCCAGCCGAACCTAGCTGAATATAATCGCCAGCCTTTAGGTAGCCTGTAGCTGATGCTGGTAAGCCATCTATATTTAATTCGCCACCTGTCTGAGATGCACCATTAACGACTGGCGTTCCAGCAGATGTTGATGCACTACCTCTAGGTGTTGCCGCATTCGGGTCGCCTAGCAAAAATGTGCCATATGAGCCGTATAGCTTCATAAAAAACGTAATCCACACTTCTGCATCTTCGCGCTTCATAGGCGGCAAAGTAACATCAGCTTCCCATCTCTGCCCAGAATGTTTATGCACCTGCTGTTTTAGTGTAAATGGCGACAGCGTTGTACCGACCACATTTCTAGCAATCAGATTAACCTGTGAAATGCCTGTCTGCGTAGGCAGTGATAATGGATAAGTAATAGCCATAATTAGCCCCCAAACGCTGAACCAAATGCACCGCCACGCCTTCTAGCATCTAACACGGCTGACACTGCCGCTTGCTGGATTTGTGGCAACATATTCATAACCTCTGTTCTGACTGTCTGCGCTACGCCTGTAGTCAGATTTACAGTCTGATTAACTGTGACCGCACCGCCACCGCCTAGCTGGTTATTAGGCACGATAGAACCAGACTGATTAGGCACGAACATTTCCGCGCCTCGCTCGCCAACCATATATGGCTGACCAGCTTGCACACTGCCGCCAATAGCTTTAGGCGTTAAACCTAAAAATGAACGTAATGGATTTGTGATATTTTGCTGGATTGCCATCCTAGTTAAATCAGAAAGTATCGAATTAGCCATACTCCTAAACGCATCTTTGACTGAACCAGTGCCATTAGCTAATCGCATCAAACCATCTTCTAACTGGTCAACACCGTTAGCTTTAGCATCTGCAAACTTTTCGCCTAATGTTTTAGCCGCTTCGCTTGTCGTATCTAATCCATCTTTAACAGCACTAACGCTAACATTTAACTCTTTATACTTTGAGGCATAATCAGGAAATCTCTCAAAAATGCTTTGTGTGCTAGCATTAACGCGGTCAAAGCCATCAGCTAAACCTTGTGTGGCATCTGCCGCCTCTGTAGATGTTCTAGCAAAATCTTTAACTTCACCATTTACTATAAGGAAATTGCCAGCAATTTTGCGTAGATTACGCTCTAATCTTGCCCCAAAAACCACTTCATCTAATTGCGGTATGGCATCAATTTGTTTAGCTAATTCGTTATAGGCGCGGATGAAAAAATTAACAAAATCCCTTGCGCCTTTAATGGCATTTGCAAAACCTTTAACAATATGCACCGTCAAAAAAGTAGCAAATTTAGCTAAAGGCGGCAGGATTGTAGCGGTTATAGTTTGCCCTATTGATTGGAAAAACTTAAATAATTTATCAAATTGGTCATTAGCCTGTTCTACAGCCTGTGCTTGCTCGCCAGTTAAAGTTAATGTAATTGCATTAAACTCACCCTGTAGCTTTTTTAATTCAGCAGAGCCACCCTGTAATGTATTAACAAGATTAACACCTGACCGCCCAAATAGGTCAAACGCTATCCGCACCCTGTCGGCTGGACTTTCTATTTCTGTTAATCTATCTGATACCTCGTTTAGCAATTCTGATGTAGGCCGCAAATCACCTTGAGCATTTGTGACTGTAATACCCAACGCCTCAAAAGACCGCAGTCCAGTACCAATGCCTGACGATGCTTCTGAAATAGAACGGCTAAATCTAGTTAGCCCCTTTTCTAATTCTTCTGCTGATGCGCCAGTTTGAGATGCGGCAAATTGTAATGACTGAATTTCATTAACAGTTAGACCTAGCCGTGATGATGCTTTTGCTAGGTCGTCAATCTGTGTGGCAAATTGCTGTAGTCCAGCCGCGCCAGCCAGACCTACTAGCGCAGTGCGAACATTTAGGATAGAACCAGAAACGCGCTTTAGACCGCCTCTGACAGCCGCAAATGCACGTTGTGTTTTATCTATAGCCGTTAATTGGATTTTAAGATTTTGGTCTGCCATCTTCTATCACCTTAAAATATGCGAACCATTCATTTATCTCTGATAATGTTAATTCGCCAATTTCGGCCTGTGTTTTGTGTAACCGATCCGCCAAAGCCATAACATTAAGCCTAAACGGATCGCCTCTTAGTTTTTTTCCTGATCCTCTACTGATGCAATATCACTAAACATTTTGCCAGCAATATCGCCTATTAGATTAACAGGCTCACCCATCAAAGTGAATTTATCTTCTAGCGAAAACATACGATTGCCGTCTGCATCTTCCGCTTTCAAAATAAGTAAATCCACCATCCCTGCGATGGTCATATTATTTATGAAATCTTTGTGCTTTCTTTGCAGTTTATCTAAATCGCCAGCCGTTACGTCCGACACATAGATTAGCAAAGGCGTTCCATCTTCGCCCCATTCTGGAACGCTGATAGTGCGCCTCTGCCTGTTCTGCTTTTCAGCAATCCGCTTTGCGATGCTCATCAGATTACACTGTGCCTTCTGTCAGTGCGCCTGTACCCTGAAATGACACAGATGCTTCTACCATACCATCAAATGATGCTGTGATAGTGCGGCCTGTCACTAGGATGCTACCTGATAGCTGGTGGTCGCCTGATGTGTCGCCTTCGACCTGCACATTGATAGTGCCAGTATCACCTACCTGCACATCTAGCTGACCTGCGTCTGCATCGTCAAAATACACGTCACAGCTACCGCTAAAAGTCTTTAGCCCAGATGTGTATGTGCGGTCTGTGTCGCCCATAGTGCTATCTTCGATAACGTCCATAGTCTGTTCAATAGAGTATGAACGGATTTCACCGATGGCGTTGCTTCCGATTTTCACAACACCGTCTTTGCCTACTAATGTCGCCATTAAACAATCTCCTGTTATGCGGCTGTTTCTACGTCATTTTCTAGTGTGCGGTATTGCACAGTGACAGTAAATCTGCCAACTGCAACCGTTTGCTCACCATCGCCAATATAATCGGCTTCAAATGCTGTGGTTTGTAGGTCTTTAGCTACTCCCCGCAGCGTTACATCTGCCGCTAATGCTTCTTCAACCTCAACGGCAATCGTGTCCAGCGTGTCATCATAATTTGACGTGCCAGACACATATGCTTCCACCTGTACATCAAGTGTTCGCATAATCGAACGCGGTATGTGTAAAGTATCAAAATCAACTGTTTCTGATTTTGTAAATACGCATATCGCTGGCAGTTTTGTTGTTTCTAGGGGAAATACCCTGCTTCTGAAAACATTACTGCCTGTCGTGCTTAAACCAGTAACCGCAGTGACTATCGCATCTCTGATTTGCTTGCGAACGTGTGCCATCTACTGTTTTTCCAATACCATCATAGTCATGCCAGTGCCATCATCCTGCACAATACGCACCACATAATTAACTGCGCTGATTACAATCGCATCACCCTCTGCGGCTGTAGAAACGTCTGCGGTGCGGCAGTGAAATCTAGGCTGTTGCATAGCCACCCCGATACCACCACCAGCATCAACCTCTATAAACTCATTATCAAATATGCCATTTACAGTGCTAGCAACTCCACCTGTAGGCGTATAAGTAGCCGCAACACCGAAATCATCGATGCCTACAAATACCGCTCTATCTGCCGCACTCTCAACAGCCATTATTCAGCCTTTTCTTCTTCCTTTTTTGCCTTTGCTGTAGTCGGCATTTTCTCTGATGCCAAACCTCTAGCAATTAACTTATTAGCAATCGCTGGCGGCAAATCATATTCCTTGCCCTCTTTTAACTGTGCGCCAGCCGCTACACAATCTTTTTTAGCCCAAACCTTCATTTTTTGGTCTTTCTTTTAACAAGTGAACCAGCAGATTTTCTTGTCAAACCGACTGCGCGATTTGTAAGAGATTGCTCATCATATGGCTGTGCCTTGCCCATATTGATAAGGTCTAAACCTTCATGCTGTTCTACAGTCACAATATCGCCAGCTTCATATGGCTGACCTTTGATAATCACTGCGCGTGTGCATTTAATCTTCATTTTACAATCTCCAGAAAATGATAGAGGCGAGAAGCCTCGCCCCTATCTTTTTTATATTAGGCATCAATGTCCAGACACGCGGCAAATGACTGCGCGTGACGTACTGCAACATCAATTTCCTGCATCACTCTGATGCGAACCGCACCGCTTGAACCAGCAGTGTATGGGTCAATCAAAATGTCAGGTGTTGAGAACAGGCCAATCATTAGCTGGCTGAAATCACCGTAAATCAATGCTGACAATGCTGTGCCTGTGCCTTTGGTTAGGTCTGACGGTACATTGTTAGTAACAGCAAGATTATAGCCATACACGTTATCATAAGGTGCTTCTAGTAGCATTACGCTATCTGTTGAAGCTACTTTTGATGTGCTAGCCATATGAGATTTAACCTTTGGATTAGTCAAGTAAGCCAATGAATTGCCATTGATAGCGGCATTGTCTACTTCAACTTCTTTTACAAGGTCAGTGATAGCTTGCCAAGTTAGTGAACCACCGTTAGTGCCGATTGCCACTGAACCGATACCAGTAGTGCCAGTGATGCCTGTAGGCTCGTTAGAACCGCCACCTTCGATGGCAACATCTTCAACCTTCTGTGCAATCGCATTTAGAAGGTCATCACGAACAATCTGTTCAACAGATGGGTCAGACTGGATCATGAGCAAACGTGATACATCAGTAAATGCACCTAGTGATTTAGGTGACATAGTGACTTGTGAGAACACTGCGTTCACTTCTGATGTTGCACCGTTTTCTGCTACGAAACCAGCAGATACGCCTGTTGCTAGCTTTGGAATAGCAACATCGCCTGTTAGACCAGACATGAAACGTGCGCCTAATTCGCTGAAAACTAAACGTGCGCGAAGTGCGTCAACAAACTGGTCGCCCAGATGGTCTGTAGGCCGTAGGAAACCACCAGCACTATCTGTGCCAACAGTCAGGTCACGCTTGCCAGCCCAGAAGCTTTCTGGTGCATAGAAACCGCGAGCCGCACGCCCCATATTCTTAGCGATTTCATCATTGATTTCTGCTTCCAGACCGCGTAGTCCAGAACCGTTCACGATACCGCGAACCGCAGACATGAATGAATAATCACGCTGTTCTTTTGCAGACATTTCAACTTTGTGCGCTGGCTGTTCTAGCGGCTTGCCTTCGCCAATCGCGTCAAGTAGAACGCCTCTGAATTGTGCAACAGATAGACCTTCTGCGATAGCATCGTTAGCTAGGTCGCGTCTGTTGTGCTTCTCAGCTAGCTTTAGAATTTCGCCAGCATTCTTCTGGAAATCGCGCTTTGCGGCATCTGAGGCCTGTTCGCGGATTTCATCCACATTGATATCAGTCATTTTATCATCTCCGATTTTTACTGATGGTTTAGTTTCTAGCTTCCGATTAACACCAACATTATTATCTGCTGGCACAGAAACTATGCTTGCTTCATATGGCATCCAGCTATCGGCTACGACTGTTCCGTTATCTCGATTAACCATATTTTTTATCTGGTATCCGATGCTGACGTTGCTTCTAATACCGTCTTTGACATCTGTGTACACTTCTTCGGCAAGTGCGCTTTTTCCAAACCGCACAACAGCACGCAACTTGCGGTCTGCCCCATCTAAGTATGCACGTTCAACGATGCCAATCTGCTTAGTCAGGTCGTGGTCTAGTAATAATGGCATAGTACCAGATGCCGCCCTGCTTAAATCTATTGCTTTTTCGCTATGCTCTAAAACCTCATTACCAAAAGAACGCTCTACAGGTTCTTCTGACGATAGTGACATACGCACCCTGCGGTCATCACCATCAACCTTATCCAGTTTAGCGGCACGAAAATCTAGCATAGAACGGTCAAACCGTTCCATTTCGTCTGCTTCAAATGTTTCTACTTTTTCATCTTCCATTGTCCTGCCCCTGTCTGCTGGCTCAAATTCGATAGGCTCAAAATCATGTTCTTCTAGCCAGTCTTGTGCTTCACCTGCTGAAAAACGCTCTGCATCAAATCTGATGCTTTGTATCTCTGATGTATTATCTCTTATTCCGTAAATAAAATCAATTCCATCACCACCAGCATCAGCCTCGCGCCTAAAACTATCAAACTGTGTAGGGTCTGCTATTCTAGCCGCGTGTTCGTTAGGATATGGCCTAGCCTCAAAACTGCGTTCATCGATTTTATCAAGTGCGGCATCTTTAGCCCTAGCCCACGTCTGACCAGCGTCACCGCCCCACGCCGCCCACGCTACACGGCCTTTAGATGGGTAGCCATCTTCATCTGGTCTAAAACCTTCCGCTTGCTTATCAACCTCATGTCTGCTGAAAAAACTGTGCATCCTGCGTACTGTATCGGCTGATAATTCCTGTCTATTTACTAACTGCCTTGCTCTAGCAACAGCTACATCAGTGCCGCCTTTTTCGCCATCTGCTCGCCAATCTAAAAACCGTTGTGCTTCTGTTGCCATAGCTTCGGTCGGCTTTAGGCTGATTTCCACGCCTTTATACGTTGCCATCTTCAGCCTCGCCCCTATCTACGTTAGCTTCTACAGGCAATTTCGTTCCGAACGGCTGGAATGCTGTGTCTACGCCATAGCGGTCTGCCAGTTCGCTTTCACGGCTAATCTGCTCAAATACATCTTCGGTATCTTTACCATACTGCGCGTGAACATCCTGCAAGGTCACAATGCCGTTTTGCAGTGCTGTGACGCTGGCTTGAATTTCTTTTTGAGGGTCAACCCACGCAAACCCACGCGGTCTATAGATAACATTATCAGCAAATAGGTCATACTTGCCCATAGGCAGATTAACCCTGCCTGTAGTAATCACCATCTCTAGCCACGCCCGATAAACAGGGTCAATAAACGCATCAATCATAAACTGTTGCATCATCTTGAAATGGTCGCGGTCTTCTATAGTGCCTTGCCTGATAGATGAATAGCTAACGCCTTCCAGATTATTAGCTAATGATACATAGCTAACGCCTAGACCTGATGCGATGCCGCGCAGAATAGCCTTTTCAAAATCTGCAAAGTTATCCTGCGGCTGTGATGGGTCAAATGCTTTGAAATCCATACCCTGCGGCAACTGCGTGAAAGTTCCAGGCGATGCGTCCATAATAGGCGCGTGACCGTCATAGTCATCACCTATAAAGCCATCGCCTTCTGGACTAACGAAAAAGCCCATCTTAGATGCGGCTACACGCGCATTGACTAAAACCGCTTCTTCAAAGCCATCTAGCATTTTAAGGCGGCTAAGTGCATTTGCCATCATCGGAACGCCTCTGGTCTGCCCTGCGCGTTCTTGAATGAAGCAGTGAATAATCTCACTCGCTGGTACTTGTATATGCTTGCGCTTAGTGCGTGAACCATAACCCTGATCGTGATGCGGATGGTCTTCAAACATGAAATAACTGACAGGCCGACCAGCCTTGTCTATTTCAACACCCATCCTAACCTCGTTACCGTTAGGCATCCGCTTGTTGTAATCTTCATCGAGATAGTCGGCTTCTAAGAATTGCAGTGTAAAGCCATACGGATTATTAGCTGGTCTTTTGACCTTCTTGATTAACACCTCGCCATCACGCGCTAGCGTTTCCATAAATAAACGCTGTGCCTGTAGCCAGCTTAAACGCCCGTCAACTGTGCAAAAGCCTGTTCTGCCCCACGCCTGAAATGCACGTTCTATAAGCCTGTTGCCTACTACGTCCAGCGTGTTATCTTCATTCCGCTTGCGAACCTGCATAGTCACGCCTGTCGCGCCTACTACGTTCGTAGTCATTATCTGGATATAGCGTTTTGCGTATGGATGATTTCTGGTAGCTTCGCGGCATCTATCGCGTATCACACGCAGATTAGGCCGTATTTCGCTATCTGCCGACCGTGATGATGTAATAAAATCAGAAAATAAACGACCTGTATTTGCGGCAGTATAGGAACGCTTCTGCCGCTTTTGCTTCCGCATGAAATCAAAAACGCCCATATCTAAAACCTCACTAGTATGGTCGCACCAGTATTTTCACCATAACTGCTACGCTCTTTTGCTAATTCTTTTAGGTATTCTTTGCGATAAAAATCTCTGGCCTGATTTAATTCCTCAAATGACATCTTAGTCAGCGACCGACCATTGATGCTATAGCTAGAAACATCTGCATCGGCCTTGCCCTGCAAAATGCTTTCAATTTTGGCAATCATAATTTCGGCATGACTACGAGGGTCTGCGCCATTTACGTCCAAATCTTCTACAGCCGTAAATGTGCCGCGTTCTAGCACTACACGATTGCCTGTAGCGGTCTGAGTAGCTTCTAACTGCCAGTGATAAAAGCCAGCCACATAGGCGGCTGTGGTCGCGCTATCTGCCTCAAATACATATGTTCCGTTAATTTCTTGTGCGGCTACTTTGATTTCTGTATTGCCGCCAGCCGTGATACGCGCCACATATTCCATAGAATAATCAGCTAGCGGATAATCCTGCACTAAATCTGTGCGCTTCCAGATTAGGTAGTCACCGATAACAATGGTTTCTGGCTGTTGTCCGTCAGGTGCTTCGTCTACAGAAAATCTATTTGCCATCGCTTACCGCCAACTATTTGCAAAACCGCTAGCTTGCGGCCTTTTCATTAAAGGATTAGGTCGCGGCTGTTGCACGACCTGTTCATCTGCTGACTGTTCAGCCTGTTTTGCACGTCTATCTGCTATGGCGTTAATGTTCAAATTCAAGATAGCCAAAGCCCCATAAGCATATACCCGACAGTCTAACGCCTCGTTTCTATTTCTGGTTTTCACAAATTCTCTTTTAGGGAAGCCCTTGTGAAACCTAGTAACGATTTTTTCTGATGCCGCCAACTGCTTGAAATACTCATCTGGCCTATCATCAGGGAAATGGCAATATCCTGCGCCTTCTATTGTAATCTTTAATCGGGAAAAAATCAATGACTTGATAGTGTCAACCCCTAATGTAAATAATTTGATTTTTCCGATGTTGTTTTTGCTAGGTCTGCCAGCTATCGGTCTGCTTTCACCAGCCATACCTTTAATAGCAAATACTCGCCTAGCTTCACGCGGCCTGACATAGTTATAAACCGCCTGTGTATAGTGACCGCCACTATCTATGGCAGTAGACCTTATGGCTATTTCTCGACCGTCCTCTGTCTCAAAACGCTGATTTAACACGCTGTCTAAATCTTGCCATAATTGCGGTGTGCTAGGGTCGCCATAAAGTGTGCGGTAATCCAGCGACCAGCTTTCTTCATCTTTGCCCCACCCGACTACCTCGATTTCTAAACGGTCATCCTGCACGTCTACGCCAGCCGTAATCAATTCAACACGTTCATCCACAAATTGCCCATACTGTTCTGCGCGTTCTGCAACAGCGTAGTCATCAACACGTTCGCCCTGATCCTCCCAACTCTCTGCCAAATAGACGTTTGTCCATACGCGCAAGGTTTCTGGCATCCGCTTTGCTGATAAAAATTCACGCACCGCATCTGCTAGCGGTGTCCAACTAGAATATATGCCCGAAATATGAAAACCAGCCACGCCCTTAAATTCTTCTGTGGCAATCCACCTGCCTAGCCTGATAGCCCTGTAGCGTTTTGCATCATCCCACACGCTACCGCATTCATCACACATATAATGCGCTGTTTCTGGTTGGTCTTTATCCCATCTGACGTTAGACCATTTCAAAACCTGTTCATGCCCACAATCTTCACACGGCACATAATATCTGCGCTGGTCGCTTTCTTCAAAACTTGCCTCAATTCTGGATGCGCCTTTATTAGTCGGTGTGCTGACCATAACTATTTTTCTATTCCAGAATGTCGCACTACGTTTTCGCGCTAGCTGTATCGGGTCGCCTTCTGCGCCAGCACTAGCTGGATATCTGTCAACCTCATCGCACAGCACTACCCTGATAGGCCGTGATGCCAATCCTGCGGCACTATTACTGCCAACAAGTGATATATGCCCACCAGTGAACACCTTATGCGTTGTCGTGTTGTTAGCGTCTCTAGCGCGAGGGTCTTTGACCTTGCCTCTAAGTATAGGCGTATCACGCAACATCGGTGCTAGCCTGTCTTTAGAAAATGCCTGTGCCATTTCTAGCGTAGGCTGGACTAGCAAAATTGGGCAAGCTTCATGCGCTATGTGATAACCGATAGTGTTCAATAGGATTTCAGTTTTGCCGACCTGTGCGCCAGCCATCACTACAACATCTTTAATTGTCGGGTCTGAAATAGCTTCCATAATGCCGCGCTGGTATTCAGCCCGACTAGTGTGCCATCTGCCAGCCTCTGCGCTAGCTTCCGAGCTTAGTCGCCTTTCTAGGTCTGCCCACCTTGCCACGTCTAGGCGAGGCGGTGGCTTTAGCGTCTGCATCGCCTGTATCACTACCGCTTGCAGTGACTGATGCGCTTGACGCGTTGCTACTAGGGTCATAGCCGCTTAACTCCTGTAATGCTTCATGTACCTGATTTTCTATAATGTTCTGTATTATAGATATGTCTTTTTCTGTTGCTACCAATGGTGCGCATTTTGTCGGGACTGCTAATAGCTTTGCCTTCATCGCGCCTAGCACATCTGTCCACGCGCCTAATACATCATCTGCTTGCACCAGTTTGCGCTGTGCCTGTAGCAATTCCAATTCTGCCATCTGCGCGTCAGCTTCCATTTTTCTTGCTCTGGCGGCATTATAATCGGCATCTTGAATAGGCGGTCTGCCTCTGCCATTTTGCTGTGCTTGTGTCAATTTTCTGACTCTCCTGTATTTATTGTCAAAATTCTGACGCTAGGAAAACTTCGGGGTCGTGCGTTACC
>Ga0208767_1001450_pt1 | contig 18856 bp, 18 predicted proteins | sample VirMetDEL_Mar_21_FD_184514 | JGI IMG/M metagenome (GOLD analysis project Ga0208767, IMG submission 184514) | Aqueous microbial communities from the Delaware River and Bay under freshwater to marine salinity gradient to study organic matter... | ecosystem: Environmental > Aquatic > Marine >... | reverse complement strand
AAATAAAATGGCGAAAGCGGCGACCGCGAAAAAGGCAAAGCCTGCGGCGAAGACGAAGGCTGCGCCAAAATTGGACGCTGCCGCTGCGACGCTGAAGGCGCTGCACGACGACCCTGTGCTGTTTGTTACGACGTGCCTCCAAGCCACGCCGCAGGAGTGGCAGATAAAAGCGCTGCAAGCGATCCGCGACCACGACCGTGTCGCGATCCGCAGCGGCCACGGCGTCGGCAAGTCTGCGTTTCTGTCGTGGGTCATCCTGTGGTGGCTACTGACGCACTACCCCAGCAAGATCGCCGCGACAGCGAACACGGCGCATCAGCTGTCCGACGTGCTGTGGGCCGAGTTGCAGAAGTGGATCAAGCACCTGCCCGAGGGCTTCCAGAAGCAGCTCGAAATCAAGAGCGACAAGATCAACCTGACGAGCGCGCCGGATAGTTTCTGTGTCGCGCGCACGAGCCGCAAGGAGCAGCCGGAAGCGCTGCAAGGGTTCCACTCCCCCAACATGCTCTTTGTGTGCGACGAGGCGTCTGGCATCCCCGACATCGTCTTCGAAGTGGGGCAAGGCTCGATGTCGACGCCGGGTGCGAAGACTTTGATGGTCGGCAACCCGACGCGGGCGAAGGGGTTTTTCAGCGATGCGTTCGCCAGCCAGCGCTGGCACACGCAGACGGTCAGTTGCCTGGACTCGACGCAGGTCAGCCGCGAGTTCATCGCGCAGATGGCCGAGCAGTACGGGGCGGACAGCAACATCTACCGCGTGCGCGTGCTGGGTCTGCCGCCTGCGGCTGACGACGACGCGGTGATCCCGCGCCATCTCGTCGAGGCTGCGGTGGGTCGAGAGGTAGACGGCCTCGCGACTGTAATGCCGGTTTGGGGTTTGGACGTGGCGCGCATGGGCGGCGATCGATCGGCGCTGTGCAAGCGGCGCGGCAACGTCGTCACCGAGCCTATCAAGACCTGGCGCGACAAGGACTTGATGCAACTGTGCGGGATTGTTCTGAGTGAGTATGAGGCTACGCCGTATCCTGATCGCCCCAGCGAGATTGTTGTCGATTCTATTGGCCTCGGCGCTGGCGTTGTCGATCGCCTTATCGAGCTGGACTTACCTGCTCGCGGGGTCAACGTGGCTGAGAGTTCCGCAATGGGGCAGAAGTTTGTGCGCTTGCGCGACGAGCTTTGGTGGTCGGGTCGCGAGTGGCTGGAAAAGCGCGATTGCGTTCTGCCTGCGCAAGACGAGCTAATGGAAGAATTGACTATGCCGCGCTTCACATACACGTCGACTGGCAAGCTGAAAGTTGAGAGCAAGGACGAGATGCGCAAGCGCGGACGCAAATCGCCGGACATAGCGGATGCGTTTCTTTTGACCTTTGCCGGCAACGCGGCGCGGGTCACGTCTGGGTCGGCGTGGAAGTACAACCGCCCGCTGACGTATAGCGACAGCAGTTGGATCGTCTGATGGCAGACCGCAGTCTGTCCTACTATCTCGGGCCTCACCTCTCGCAGGGCTTGCTAAACGCCTACAACGCGGGCCGCGGGCTTCTGGGGTTGATGTCGCCGGGTGCTGACGTGCGTGACGCCGTGCAGTCGTCCCAATCTGCAATGCAGAACCTGGGGCAAGGCAACGTGGGTGCTGGCCTACTCGATCTCGTCTACACGCCTGCTGCGCTGGCGGGGATGTTCATTCCAGGCTCGATCGGCGGAACGCGACGGGTCGGCGAGGCTGTCGGGGATGCGGTCGGCGAGTTGCCCGCAAAGCTGTCGCCTCCAAGCATGTACGGCACATTCGGAGATATTGCTGGCGCGGGTCACAATGCGCCTCCGGCCTCGATGTACGACATCCCTGCGGGCTCTGACCCGCGATATCTTGGCGCTGCGCCGGATCGCAACCAGTTTTCGTTGGTGCGTTATCGCCCAAAAAAAGAGACGGGTCGGGTTGACGCTTCAATTTCAGCGATGGCGGATGCTGGCAACCCGGTGCGCAGGCAGCTTGAGGCGGATATTGACCGCGGCATAAATGTGGGCGGGGCTGACTGGTACAACACAGAAGAATTGCGGGACTGGTTTGTCGCCGAATTGGGCGAAGCCGATGGGCATCGTCAATGGTCCGAGTTTATCGATCTGATCGGCGCAGCCTCGCCGGGGTCGAAGGTGCCCCAAAACATTCGCAACGCCAGCGCCATGCGGCAGCGCATGTACAGCGACCCAGAGTATGCGGGTCTGTTGGGCAATGTGACTTCGCTGGATGATGCACGCGCAATCGCGCGGGGTCGGCTGCCTGGGTACGGCCACAAGACGCAGGGGCTGCAAGAGCAGATTGCAAGCCGTCAGATGGCCGGGAGATGGTCTGGCGAGCCGGAGCCGGGCGTGGCGGCGACTAAGGGCGCGGCGGTAGAAAATCCAAAGCCAAAGGGCTTCGCCTGGAGCTTGAAGGGCAGCGAGAAGAACATCGCTGCCGATCTGCACTTCACGCGGTATGTGGCTATGGCAAGCCGAGACCCTCGGTGGCTTACCACGCAGGCCGAGATCGGGGCGGCTGACGCTGAACGCATCTTGGACCTCGCGCCAAAAAAACTGAAAAAGTATTTCGGCGAACGCGAGGTTGACGGCAAGACGCTGCGCTATTTCAACGCGAAGAAGGCGGTGAAGGAGGGCGCGGTAGACGTCGATCAAATTGCCGATCTCAGCATCCCGTCAATGTGGGCCGAAAAGCCGAATGACAGCGAGTACCGGGCGTTGGAAAACCTGATGTACGAAATCGGGCAGGCTCGCGGGATGACGGCCCCGCAAGTTCAAGCTGCGCTGTGGATGGGCGCGGCAGACCGCACGGGGGTCGATGTGTCGTCGCAGAAGACATTCATGGAGGCGATGCGCAGTGTCGCCGACCGGCGAGCCGCAGAGGAAGGGCTGACCAGAGAGGACGTGCTGCGCAGGTTTATTCGCGACAAGGGCTTGCTGGCGGTCCCAGGCTTGGGCGTTGCCGGGCTTCTTGGCGCTGGCGCCTACGGCCAGCAAGAGCAGTAATGGCAAAAAAGTCTTCGACTTCCCGCACGCCCTCGGGCCGCGTGAAATATCGTGGCGAGTCGTTCGCAGGTTTCAACAAGCCCAAGCGCACGCCCGGCGCGTCGAAGAAATTTGCGGTGTTGGCGGCGAAGGGCGACGACATCAAGCTGGTACGCTTCGGCGACCCCGACATGACGATCAAGAAACAAATCCCGTCGCGGCGGGCAAGTTTCCGCGCGCGGCACAACTGCGACACGGCGGACGACAAGTTCTCGGCTCGCTACTGGTCGTGCAAGAAATGGTGACGCATGCCAACAAAGCGACCCGGCCTCTACGCCAACATTCACGCGAAGCGCAAGCGTATCAAAGCGGGCAGCGGCGAGCGGATGCGCAAGCCTGGGTCTGCGGGCGCGCCGTCGGCTGCCGCGTTTAAGGCTGCCGCGAAGAAACCTAATAAGGGGAAGAAGAAATGAAGATGCAGGGCAAGATGACCGGCAAGAAGAACGGCAACTACGGCAAAGGCAAGCCGGGCGGGAACGTAAAGACGGGGAAGTATTGCAGCTAGCGCTGCGGGTTTAAGCCAATGGCAAAGATGCACGACGACGACTTTTCCTCGCTATTCACAAACGAGGTGCAGAACGCCGTCAACTATTACGACACCGAGTTCTCTCAGGATCGCGTGGACACGCTGTCGTATTACCTAGGCGATTCGTTCGGCAACGAGGTCGATGGCCGCTCGCAGGTCGTCGCCACCGAAGTCAGTGACGTGATTGAGTACATGATGCCGTCGCTGATGCGCGTGTTCGGCAACGGCGACTTCGCCCGCTGCCTGCCGCGGCAGCCCGAGGACGTGGCGAGCGCCGAGCAGGCGACTGAGTACCTTAATTTTGTGCTGTCGACGCAGAACCCTGGGTTCCGCATCCTGCACAACTGGATCAAGGATGCCCTGCTGTTCAAGATCGGCGTCGTCAAGGTCTACTACGAGGAAGACGAGAAGATCGTCGAGGATGAGTTCGAGGGCGTGACGCCTGCGCAGCTTGCCGTCTTGACCGACGACGACGCCATCGAGATTGCCGAGCAGGAGAGCATCGAGGTCGGCGTAGATGACGAGGGCGAGCCCGTCGTCGTCTACAACGTCAAGATCAAGCGCCGCGTGCCAGACGGCTCGATCCGCATCAACAACATCCCGCCAGAGGAGTTCCTGTTTAATCGCCGCGCGACCGACATGGAGAGCGCGACGTTCGTGGGCCAGCGCACGCAGATGACGGTCAGCGACCTTGTGGCGATGGGCTACGACCAGGACGAGGTCGAGCGCTACGCGGGCTACCACGAGCTTGATCAGGAGCAGGAGCGGCAGCAGCGCTTCGAGGAGATCGAGAGCGGCACCAACCTTGAGAGCAAAGACCCGGCGCTGCGCGAGGTCATGGTCGTCGAGGGTTACATCTACTCCGACTACGACGGCGACGGCATCGCGGAACTGCGCCGCGTCGTGTCGATCGGCGAAGGCACGCACATTCTCGAAAACGAGGAGTGGGACAAGGTGCCGTTCGCGGTCCTGTCGCCGATCCTGATGCCGCACCGCCTGGTCGGGCGCAGCGTAGCCGAGCAGGTCATGGACGTGCAGCTAATCAAGTCCACGATCATGCGGCAGCTCTTGGACAATCTGTATTTGCAAAACAACTCCCGCGTCGTGGCGGTCGAGGGCCAGGTAAATCTTGATGACCTGTTGCAGGCGCGGCCTGGCGGCATCGTGCGCACCCGCGCGCCGGGCATGGTCGCGCCGCTGAATGTGCCGCAAGTCGGGCAGCAGGCGTTTGCGATGCTGGAGTACATGGACGCGGTGCGCGATCAGCGCACGGGCATGTCCGCCGCCAGCATGGGGCTTGACCCTGATGTCCTGCAATCAACCACCGCGGCAGCTGTGTCCGCGACGATGCAAGCCTCGCAGGCGAAGGTCGAGATGATCGCGCGCGTGATGGCAGAGACGGGCATGAAAGACCTCGCGTCGCTCATTCTCAAGTGCATCGTGAAGTATATGCCGCAGGCGCAGATCGTGCGTTTGCGCAATCAGTTCGTCGAGATGGACCCATCGACTTGGGCGACCGACTACGACATCGAGGTCGAAGTTGGGCTCGGCAACGGGCGTGACGAGGAGCGTCTTGCGATGCTTGTGCAGATCGCGGGCAAGCAGGAGCAGTTGCTTCAGCAGCTTGGCGTCACCAACCCGGTCGTCAGCGTGGGTCAATATGTCAACACGCTGAAGCGTATCGCCGAGATGGCCGGGTTCAGAGACACGTCGCAGTTCTTCAACAGCGGGCCGCAGTTGGAAATGGCGATGGCGCAGCAGGCGCAGCAGCAAGAGCAGGCGCCTGACCCGGCGCGGCAGCAGGCCGAGGCCGAGATCGCGCTGAAGCGCGAGAAGATGCAGGCCGAGATCGCGCTCAAGCAGGAGGAAATGCGGCTTGATTTCGAACTGCGCAAGCAGGAACTGGAAGCTGAGTTGGCGCTGCGGGCGCAGAGCGTGCAGCTTGGCAATCCTGTAAGCGCCAATCTGCCGAGGGCATAGAGATGAGTTTTGGTGGCGGCGACGTTGCGTCGCTTGGTATCGGCCTGGGCGTTGATCCGGCGAGCTTTGATGCTTACGGCGGGATTACGGTGCCGGGCACCGACGTATCTGTCGATCCGACCGTGCAGGGCATGGTGACCTACGACAGCCTTGCGCCACTCGGTTACAACGAAGCTGCAAACCAGGCGGATCAAGCGACGATTGGCGCGTCTGAAGCTGAACAATCTAACCAAGATGTCATGGCACTCACCCAGACAAGCGGCGGAAGCACACCGCTTGGGATGCAAACGAGTCGTTCAGACTACAATCCATACGCTCATAGCATTGCGGCGGGTTCGCCAATCGCCCCGGTAACTTTCGACCCAATCTTTGGCGACTATTACGGCCTCAGTAGATACGGCCCAGCAATTGCGCGCGATCCAAGCGGCAACGCTTTGGTCGCGGAAACTATCTTAGGGAACTTACCCTATGGTTTCGGTCACGCTGCGCGAGGCTTCATGGCGCAAGGAAACGGGGTAGTACCCGACAACACCTTCGGCGACTTCCCTGGCGACGCGATTAGCACGCCGTCCGCGGAAGATATTGCCGCGGCGCAGCGGCAGATGCAGCCAGTCATGCCGGAGCCAGAGCCTGTGCCTGTCGTTGTGGCCGCGCCGACCGCCAGCCAGGTCTACGCTACGGCGCAGCCGTACTATCGCCGCACGCTGCTGGACGCAGCGCCTGCGGGTTTCGCAGATTTCGCTGCGCTGAACGATGCGTTCAACCGCTCTTACGCGATGCGGCCCGCGATCTACCAGACGCCGCCAGCGGTTGACCTGCTTGGCCGGCAAGGGTTCGTGCCGCTCGCATGAACCCTGGCAAACTGCGGGAGGAGGCTGATCGCGGCGCAAAGGCTGCGGCGCTCCTGCGCAACGATCTGTTGATCGAGGCATTTGACACTCTCGAAGCCCAGTACACGACCGCTTGGGCTGAAAGCCCGGCGCGTGACGTCGACGGGCGCGAGCATCTGTTTGTGCTGCTGAAGTCGCTTCGCGCGGTGAAGCAGCACCTCACGACTGTCGTGGAGACAGGCAAGCTGGCCGAGCGCCAGTTGCATCAAACAAGCAAATAAAGGTGACACATGAACGAAGCCGGGATGCCTTCGGGCACTGGCAGGTTCTCGACGGCTGACGCTGTCGAGGCACTCCTGGGAAAAGCGGTAGCCCCTGTCGAGCAGGCAAGCGAAGCGACCGAGGAGCCGGAAGCTGAAACCGACGAGGTCGAAGCAGTTGCGTCGGATGACGCCGTGGAAGATGAGGCCGGTGACGATGACGATGTCGCCCAAGCCGACGACGCTGCGGATGATGACGACGCCGTAGAGGAAGTCGAGGCCGAGGAGGCCGAAACTCTCTACACAGTCAAGGTGGACGGGCTTGAGCAGGACGTTACTCTCGACGACCTGGTGAAATCCTACCAGCTTGAATCTGCCGCGCAGAAGCGCCTATCTGAGGCCGCCGACCAGCGAAAGCAGGTCGAGGCCGAGCAGACGGCGGTTGCGCAAGAGCGTGAACGCTACGCTCAGGGCTTGCAACAGATTGCTGCCACCTTGTCGGCGCAGCAAATGTCTGAGGCTGATCTTCAGAAGATGCAAGAGGAAGACCCTTTTGCTTACCAGCAGGAGAAACTTGCACAGCTTGAACGTGCTGAAGCGATGCGGCGGATAGCCGCCGAGCAGCAGCAGTTGTTTGCGCAGAAGGTGCAAGAGGAAAACGTGCGGTTGCTTGACCGCATCCCCGAATGGCGCGATCCCGATGTTCGGCGCAAGGAACAAGAGGCCATTGTTACCTACGCAAAACGTGTGGGGTTCTCGGATGCCGAGTTGTCGCAGGCCAGCGACAGCCGAGCGATCGAGATACTGCGCAAGGCTCATCTGTACGATGAGCTGCTGAAGACACAGGTTCCTGCTGTGAAGAAAAAAGTCGCCGCGGCCAAAAAGATGGTCAAGGGCGGGCAGCCGAAGACACGAAAGCAAGTCGCCTCCGACAATCAGCGAAGGGCTTTTGAGCGTTTCGCAAAGAAAGGCAGCGTCGATAGCGCTGTCGAATACTTACTCAACAAAACCTAGGAGCAGACTAAATGGCTGTGTTCAAAACTTCAGACGCGGTGGGCGCGAAAGAAGACCTCTCCGACGTCATCACACGCATCGACCCCGACGAGACGCCGATTTTCTCCAACGCCAAGAAGGAAGTCACGCGGGGCGTTTTCCATGAGTACCAGGTGCAGGAACTCGCTGCCGCATCCGCAACTAACTACGCTGCGGAAGGTGCGTCATACTCGTATGTCAACCCGACAGCGACGACGCGGCTCGGGAACTACCACCAGATCGCCGTGCAGGCTGCGAGCGTGTCGAACACTCTCGACTCGGTCGATAAGGCGGGCCGCGATCGTGAGACTGCATACGTCAAAGTCATCAAGGGCGTCGAGCAGCGCCGCGACATAGAACGGTCGCTGACCGTTGACCAAGTCCGTGCGGCGAGCGACCCGCGCAAGATTGCGGCGTTCCCGGCGTGGATGACGAACGTGTCAGTCGTGGCTCCGTCCACTACGGCGACCGGCGATGGCACCGACACCTCTGACGGTGCTGGCACGAACGCCGCGCTCACGCTCGCGAAGATCGACTCGGTCATGGAGGATTGCTACACCGATGGTGGGCAGCCTGACATGATGGTCGTATCGCCGGCGAACAAGGTTGCGTTCTCGGACCTGTCGTCCGGATCGGTGGCGACTGCGCAGTTGCAGTACACCGCACCGCGCGAGATTGCGATCATCGGTGGCGTGTCGCTTTACCTGACCGACTTCGGTCAGTTGAACGTCGTCATCGATCGCTTCATCGCGAACGATCGCATCTTCCTGCTCGACAGTGACTACTACTCGATCGGTCACCTGCCGGGTCGCATGTTCTCGGTGAGCGACGTTGCGCCGACCGGCGACAACACGCAGTTCGCGGTCGTGTCCGAGTACACGCTCATCAACAAGGCGCCCAAGGCTCACGGCGCCGTGCTTGATCTTTCGACCAGCTAGTCCAGCTAGCAGAGCCTGACGACGGAAAGGGGCGACTTCGGTCGCCCCTTTTTGCCTGGAGAACAAATGCACAAGAAGCTGATTTCGCTCGATCCGATCACCAAGAAAAAGACGTGGCTGACGGACGATGTAGATGGTCTGTCTATTCTCACTGAGCAGGACACGACGCCCATCGTCGAGGGCGCAAAGGCGCAAGAAAAAGAATGGCGTCGCGGCGACATGATCGGCAACACGCAAAAGCACCAGCAGAAGATCGCCGAAATTCCGAGCGTGATCTACTACGACCTCCTCAAGAGATTTGGTCAGCCCCGCGACAACATGAAGGCGTGGAAGCGCTGGCTCAACGATCCAGACAACAGGGCGTTCCGCACCACAGGCGGGCGTGTGTAGCCAATGGCCCTCGCAACCTACAGCGACCTCAAGACGGCGGTGGCGAACCACCTCGCGCGCGACGACCTCACGTCCGCGATCGATGACTTCATCGACCTCGCAGAGGCTCGCTTGTCTCGCGAGCTAAGTCCTCGCTCGACGCACAAGCGCGCCACCGCCACCACCAGCGCGGGCGACGAGTATGTGACGCTGCCGACTGATCTGCGCAGCATCCGCCTCGTGCGCCTCAACACCGACCCGCGGGTTGTGCTGGAGTTTATGACGCCAGGCGACCTCTACAGCGCATATCCAAACAGCGGGCAGGCGAAGCCGCGCGCGTACACGGTCATGGGTAGCGAAATCGCGGTGCGCCCGATTCCTGACACGACCTACACGATCGAACTCGTGTACGCCGAGGGCCTCGCCGCGCTTTCGGGCAGCAACACGACGAACACCGTGCTGACGCGATATCCAGATGCCTATCTGTACTCGACGCTCGCCGCCGCCTATCGCTACCTGATGGACGAGCAGCGCGCGTCATATTTTGACGGCCTGACGACTGTCGCGATGGACGAAATCAACCGCAGCGAGGAAGCCGCACGGCATCCATCGGGCGGGCTTGAGATGAAGGCTACATTTTACGGAGAATTTACGCGATGAGCGCATCGAACTATCTGGAGAACAAGCTCCTCGATCACACGCTTGGCGGGACCGCGTTCACGCAGCCGTCTGGGCTCTATCTCGCTCTCTCAACGGGGTCTTTCGCTGACGACAACAGCGGCACTGAACTCAGTGGATCTAATTACAGCCGCAAGGCAATGACGTTCGCTGCCGCCAGTAGCGGCTCCGCTGCAACGAACGCTGCGGTGGAGTTTGACGCCGCGACAGGCTCGTGGGGCACAGTCAGTCACTGGGGTATCTACGATGCGTCCACGAGCGGCAACTTGCTGTTTCATGGATCGTTTACGGCGTCGAAGACTATTGCGACCAACGATATCTTGAAGGTCGCGTCTGGCTCGATCACGATTAGCCTCGACTAATAAATGCCCGCCGATATTGTTGGCCCGAGCCTCGACGACCTAGACGCTTGGGGCACGCTCGACAGCCTCGCTTACAGTCTCGACAACGCAATATGGACGACAAGCGCGCTGCGCTACGCAGAGGCGAGCGACAGCAGCGCGTTCACGCCGAGCGGTTCGGCCTTTGGTGTTTTCGACGTCGCGGGGACCGCCGCACTTTCGACGACGACGACGGGTTCTGCGAATAGGGTCGCGCTGGCATCTGGCAGCATCTCCCCAGCGTTTGCAACGAGCGGCGCGGCACTGCGCATCCAACTGCCGAGCGGTTCGGCAAGCGCGACGTTCACAGGAACCGGCCAGGCGTTTTCGCTTGTTGCGATTTCTGGAGACGCCGCGTCTGTTCTCGCGACGACAACTGGCGATGCATTTGCAGTCATGGATGCGGCTGGCTCGGCAAGCATTACATTGACGACGACTACAACAAGCTATGCGCTTGGCGAAAGTTGGGCCGTGATCGCGACGGGTAGCGACACATGGACCGAGCAGGCATCGGGCGCTCAGACTTGGGCTTTGCAATGAATAAGTTTGGCGAGTGGCTGCCAGATCAGCCTAGCTACCACAATCCCGGCGTCACGCTCGCGAACAACGTGGTGCCCGTGGCTGCGGGCTATAAGTCCTTCAGAGCCATGTCGGATTACAGCGGCGCGGCTGACGCATACCTGCGCGGCATCTATGCCGCGAAGGGATCGGACGCGACGAACAACTTGTTCGCGGGCGATGAAACCAAGCTCTATCTCTACAACAGCGCAACAACTGCGCTGGACAATAAGTCGAAGGCGGGCAACTACACGCTAGGCTCCACTGATCGTTGGAGGTTCGTGCAATTTGGCGACCGCGTTATTGCGGCGCACGGCACCAGCGACATCCTGCAAAGCTACGAGATCGGCACCTCGTCGCTGTTCGCCGATCTCACGGGTTCTCCCGCGGCACGCTATCTCGCGGTCGTGCGTGATTTCGTAGTCACCGGCTACGTCACCTATGGCGCGACGACTTACCCGCGCCGTATCCGCTGGAGTGGCATAGACGACGCGACTGCGTGGACGGTCGGAACAAGCCAGGCCGATGTGCAGGACATCAGTGACCTCGGCAATGTGACGGGCGTGGTTGGCGGCGAGTATGGCACGGTGCTGTGCGAGCGCGGCATCGTGCGGATGAGTTACGTTGGCTCTCCGCTGATCTTCCAGTTCGACAAAGTCGAAACATCGCGCGGCTGTCCGTACCCGGGCAGCGTGTGCAACGTCGGGCCGTTTGTATTTTATCTCGCGGGCGATGGCTTCTATCTGTTCGACGGCAACTCGTCGAAGGCGATCGGCAGCGAGAAAGTTGACCGCACATTTTTCGACGAGTTTGATCGCGATAAGGCTCATCGACTGTCGGCAGCGGTTGACCCGGCAAACAAGCTCGTCGTCTGGGGCTACCCGGTCAAGAGCGGCAGCGGCACGCCGACCAAGTTCCTAGTCTACAACTACCAGATCGACCGCTGGTCGAGCATCGACCAGACACACGACTTAGTCGCTCCATTTTTCTCGCCAAGCTACACGCTTGAGGGGCTGGACAACGTCAACTCATCGCTTGATGCGCTGACGCCGTCGCTCGATGACGTCGTGTGGGTCGGTGGCGAGTACCTTTTTGGTGGCGGGCGCAACAACAAGATCCAGATATATAGCGGCAGCAACCTGACAGCGACAATCGAAACTGGCGAGTTCGAGTTTACGCCGGGCCGCGCCTCGTTGCTGACGCAGTTGCAGCCCTACCTCGATCGCCAAGCAGCGGCGACTGCTCCGACTGTGACCGCGCAGGTCGCGAGCCGTGTGCGGCCGTTTGACGCGCAGACTTATAGCTCGGCGGCGGCGGTCAACAGCGACAACTTTATTTCGCTGCGGTCGAGCGGTCGGTTTCACCAGGTCAAGTTTAGCGTAAGCGACTTCGACACATTCCAGGGCTACGACGCGGTGGTGCAGCAGCGCGGCTTGCGATGACGGACTTCAACTTTCGCAGACTGCAACCCGCGCCTAGCCCGCGCGAGGTTGCAGAAGTGGTGAACGGGCTGCTTGACGGGCGGGCCAATAACACCGGCACGGTCACGCTGACCGCTAACCAGGCGACGACGAGCGTGACTGATTACCGGGCGGGGCCGCAAAGCGTGATCCTGCTGACGCCGCTCACCGCCAACGCCGCAGCAGAGGTTGGCGCTGGCGGCATGTACATCTCCGCGCGGGCGAAGCAGTCGTTCACGCTGACGCACGCGAACAACGCGCAGACGGATCGCGACTTTGCATACATCGTGGTCGGATGAGTTCGAGCGCCTGACGCCGCACATCGAGGCGGCGCTGGCGCACGCGGGCAACACGCACACGCCAGCGGACGTGTGGGCCGCGATCGAGCGGAGAGACGCGCAGTTCTGGCCGCTTCACGATTCGGTCATCGTGACAGAGATCGTCAGCTATCCGGCTGGCCGCAGCGTGCGGTTCTGGCTGGCTGGCGGCAACCTCGATGAACTGCTTGAGGCCGAGCCGCTCGTGACGCGGTGGGCGAAAGAGAATTACGGATGCACGCGCGCCGAGGTGATCGGGCGTAAAGGCTGGGTGAGGAAATTGACTGATTATCGACCGGCAGCCGTGCTGCTGACGAAGGAGATTGCAAGATGAGTAAGGGCGGCACCAAGACAGTGCAGACGCAATCGTCTGTGCCTGAGTTTATCAAGCCGTTTTACACGCGTGGCTTGGAGGAAGCCGGGCGCCTGTACGATGCGCAGGGGCCAGATTACTATCCCGGCTCGACAGTCGTGGGCATGGCACCTGAGACGCAGCAAGCGTTGAGCATGGCGCGCGACCGCGCGCTTGCCGGATCGCCGCTGACACAGGCTGCGCAGGGCTACACGCAGAATGTTCTGGGCGGGCAGTTCCTCGGGCAAAACCCGTTTCTTCAGCAGGCGCTCGACCCCGCGTTCCGCGCGGTGACCGACCAGGTCAACTCGCAGTTTGCGCGCAGCGGACGGCTGGGGAGCGGCGCATACACTGACGTGCTGTCGCGCAACCTCGCCGACACTGCCGGGCAGCTTGCCTATCAGAACTACCAGCAAGAGCGGGCGCGACAGGATGCGGCGTCTCGGGCTGCGCCGCAAATGGCCGATCTCGATTTCGCCGATCTCGCGAGGCTACAGGGCGTCGGCGCTGCGCGCGAAGCGCAGGCGGGCGCAGAGCTGCAAGACCAGGTCGCTCGATATCAATATGAGCAGATGAGGCCGCAACAGAAGCTCGCGGACTATCTGACCGCGGTGCGCGGTGGCACGTTCGGCTCGACCAACACGCAGCCTGTTTTTCGCAACACCGGCGCAGGCTTCCTGGGTGGCGCGCTTGGCGGCGCGCAGCTTGGTAGCCTGGTGCCAGGCATCGGGCCGCTGTTTGGCGCAATCGGCGGCGGCCTGCTGGGAGGTTTCGCATGAGTTTCCCCCGCGGCGTGCCGGTCTCGGCAATCAGCAACACGATCCAAAGCGCGGCTATGCGGCGTCCGACGCCGGTCGCGCCTGTTCCGGCTGCGCCTGTCCCCGCCGCGGTCGCACCCGCTGGCGTGCAGATGGGCGGCATGAACCTGGCGCCGTTGATGCAGATGCTTGCCGCGCCCACGCCACAGCCAACGGGGCTGCTGGGCACATCGTTCAACGATCCGCGCACGCAGGCAAATCTGGCAGCGGCTGGCGCGCTGCTCCAGCAGGGCGGCTACAGCGCCACGCCGACCACGCTCGGGCAGGGGCTTGGCGCAGCGCTGCAATTACGTTCTAAAGAAATGGCGCGGCAGCAGGCGTTGCAGGATGCGCGGCGGCAGCAAGCCATTACCAACGCTATTTCTATCGCGTCGATCAAGCCCGCCACGCCATCGGCGATTGACGCAAAGATCGCCGCTGGCATACGAGCGGGCCTGTCTTACGAAGACGCTTACAAAAACGCCATGTCGTCGACCGGCACTACTGTCAATTTAAGCACTGGTGCTAAAGGGGAGCAGGGTCTTGTCGACGCTTTTGAAAAAACGGTAACTGGCATCGACGCCTCAAACGATCTGATTTCAAAGGTCAACCCGTTAATCAATTTGCTTGAAGATGGTTTGGCGACAGGTTTTGGGCAGCCAGTGGTTGTTGGGGTGCAGCGCCTTTTAGCGCGGATCAACCCAGAAGCAAGCCAAGAAATGTTGAACACCATCGCCAACAGTGAAGAATTTGCAGCGACCCTCAACACGATCATTCTGCCTCAAGTCAAGATGCTGGGCGTTAATCCAACAGACGCCGATCTCAGATTTGTCAAAGGCGGAATGGCAGACCTTAGCAAAACGCCTCAAGGCAATATGGTGTTGCTGAAAATGGTTGTGCTGCAAGAGCAAAGAAAAATGGCGCTCGATCAGGCCGAGCAAGACTACATTAGCAAAAACTACCTGTCGGAAGATCCATACAAGGTTCGTATGGGGGCTGCAAAAGCAAGAGCCGCTGTGCGGGCGCAAAGACCAGATTTGTTTGGCGATGATGTCGTTGCGAAACTGCGCGCAGAGGCGAGCGCAGCGATGAGTGCCGCCAACCCAAATGGTAGAGATATCGGCGAGTTTACCGATTAAAGCCCACGATTAAGGATAGCCTTGATGGCAGAGATTAAAGACATCGTCGCGGCGATGAATGATCTGCAACGCCAACTAGAGCAAGCGCCAACCTTGAACTCAAAAGGTAAGGAGATGCTCAAGGCGCTGCAAAGCACCGAAACCGGCACGCTCGCGCAGCAATACGCGCAAGGCGCTACCGCTTCATTTAGCGACGAAGTTGCTGCGGCGTTTGACTCGTGGATCGGCAGGTATTTCAGTAACAACCCGATACAGTCGCTTGCTGGCAAAGCTGGCATCTCAGAAGATGTCTCGCCCTACGAAATGAACCTCGCGCAAGAGCGCCGCGGCATGCAGAACTACGCTGCCGAAAACCCGCTCAAGTCTATGGGCGCCCAAGCTGCGGGCGCCCTCACAACCGCACTCATCCCTGGCTTGGGCCAGTCGGCTCTGGGGCGCACTGGCGGACAGGTTGTGCGCCAAGTCCCCACAATCGGCAGAGCAGTCGGCGTTGGTACGGCGGCAGGCGCTGCAGAAGGCTTCGGCGCAGGTGAGGGTGGTCTTGGCAATCGTGTTGCGAGTGCAGTCGGTGGTGGTGCCGTGGGTGCCGTTGCGGCCCCGGCTGGCGAAATTGCGAGGCGTGGTATCGGCAGCATGGCGCGAGGCGTATCTGCTGCAATCGATACGCCTCAAAGATTTGGTCGCCGCACCGCTCAGAAAATGCTGCGCGAAGCGTTGCAAGACGATGGGCTGGGCACGACCGACGACGCGATGGAGAAATTCTTAGAAGCGTCTGGATTGCCCTACACGCTGGCAGACCTTGGCGAGAACCCTCGTGCCCTCCTCGACGCCGCAGCTGTCATGCCGGGGCCGGGTAAGTCAGAAGCCATGAAATTCTTGCGTGATCGCAGCAAAGGCAAGGCAGGCAGGATTACCGGGTCGCTCAGAAAAATCTTGGGCAAGCGCGGCGCGTTCTTTGAAGACTACGCGGTTATCGAGGCTGCGCGAAAACAGGTCGGCGACAGGCTGTACAGAATTGCGCATAAGCAAGACATCGAAGTCACGCCAGGCATCATCAATGTGCTTCAGACTACAAGAGGTCAAAAAGCTATAGCCCGTGCGGCCGGCTTGGCTGAACTAGAATTTCTAAAGTTTCCCAACATTACCGTCAGGGACGGCAAGCTATTGCTTGACGGTGACGAGGTAAAGGCAGTCAACACACGCTTCATGCATTACATCAAGATGGGCCTTGATGATGAGATAGGCGAAGTCTTCAGCAGTGGAATAGGCAAGAATGAACGTCAAGGGTTGATTTCTCTGAAGAACATGTTTCTCGATGAAATCGACGGACAGAACAAAGCGTACAAGAGAGCCCGAGACTTCTGGGCCGGTAAATCATTAATCATGGATGCGCTGACACAGGGTCGGAGAATCTTAGGAGAGAACCCAGAAGACCTGTCTTTGCAGATCCAAACAATGAGTAAGTCCGAAGCAGAGGCGTACCGCAATGGAGCGATGAGCGCGATCATAGACGCCATCCAAAATTCGGTCGTAGATGCCAACATCGCACGCAATCTACTAAAGACTGAGAATAAGAAAAAACTTCTACGCCTTACTTTTGAGCCGGGGGAAGCGGGCGACAAACAATTCGCAGAGTTCACGCGAAACCTGCAAAAAGAAATCGACATGGCTGACACCTTCGGCGGTGTGCTTGGGAACAGTCGAACTGCCGCAAGGCAAGAAGCTGTCGCTCGCATTCGCGAGGCCGTAGCAGAAGGCTCGACGCCGCCAAGCAGTATTTTTGACGCAGTTACGCGCATCATCCGCAGCGATATCTCCGGTGTTGCTGAGAGCCGAGAAAGAGCGGTTGCACAGCAGTTAACAAAGATGCTGACCGAGGCTGACCCTAACAAAGTGGAGAGTATTCTTACTTCTCTCGAAAAGCGACGCTTATCGGCAGTACTTCCAGGCATCACGTCAATGCTTGCTCGCCCGGTATTCGACCCTGCCGCACTCGGACTCATTGGCGGACAGCAGGGTGGCCCGCCAGCACAGACGATACTTGGGCCGCAGGTGACGGGTCTACTCGGCACTCTCTAACCAACAGAAAACACTAACCGACCAGCCCGCCTAGCGCGGGCTTATTTGTGCGAGGATACCAATGGCGAAAAACTCAATCGCGGACTACTCTGCCACCGCCGCGAGCAACACCGACATTCAAAGCGTAGACATCGACGAAGGCTGCGCGCCGTCCGGCATCAACAACGCAATTCGCGAGTTAATGGCTGACATCGCGGGAGAACTGTCGCCCACCGCCGATGCGCAATTCGCGGGCGTCAACTATCCCGCCATCGCTGGCATCGTCGAGAGCAACGCAAACTTCATTGCTGCCTGCCTCGTCGGCCCTTCAGTAGATGGGAAAGCGTGGGCCGGTAAGTTTGAGAACGGATCAGTTTGGTCAAGCCTGATGCTTGCCACGGTAGAAACCAGTGGCTCTGACGCCGAAGTCAACATTTGGGACTTGACGACTGGTACGCTTGCGAGCGCAACGCCACTTGCGACTGTCACCTTGACCGGCGCAACGCCGACGAGCATCGCCGCGAGCATGGGCTATGTGATCGTTGGCACCAGCGACCAGGGCTTTCACATTGTTGACCCGCATGATGGGTCGTGGGCAGAACGCACCGATGGTTGGCCGCGCTCATTAACGACAAGTACGACGCCCGCCCTGACAAATAACAATGTCAACGCGGTCGCGGCGGGGCTTGACAACCAGCCTCGATTCGACCCGCGCACCGGCGGGCCGTTGCCAACTTTCGCTGCGGGCAATCGCCAGCTTTCAAAGACCATTGATGTCATTAAACCGGATGGAACCGTCGCAACGCCCGATAGTGCCCAAGCTTGCGACGGCGTGGCCTTCATGGCCGGGCGCGTCATGTTTACGCGCGATGATGGCTCGGACATTCTCACAATTTCCGAGAGCATTCACCAAGTCACAGGCGCTTCTTTTTCACATACAACTATGTTCCGCAATAGCAACGCGGGGGCCTTCGCCTTTAACAAGTGGTTGGGCTCGGAAAATGGCCTTGCGGTCGATGATTCGCGCCGGATGCTGGTTGGTGCTGACGACGATGGCCTAAGCGTTGGTTTCGTTACGGACGTTGAGGGCGGCGCGGGCCTTGCGCCCGTTGGGCTTGGCGCTGAGATCACAACGGACTATGCGACCGGGTTTATGGGCGCGAGTATTCGGCTTGCGGCGCTAATGAATTCCAAAACTTTGGACCGTTCCGGCAATTCCAACACGCTAACCGAGAACGGCACCGTCACAGAGGCAGCGGTAGAGACTGGCGCGGAGTTGATGGGGTATAGCGGGTTTAGCGCGGCCAATTTTTTCTCAAAAACAGGACAAGACACCGACCTAGAGGTCGGCTCAAGCGACAGTATGACGATTTTGGGGTGGGTTAAGTCGTCGGAAATTTCCTCGGACGGCTTTCTCTACGTCTACGGTCAAAGCGGTAGCAGTTTGAATCGAATCATTGTTTATCTCAACGCGACCGGAGACAAAGTGACTTGCACGTTTGCTGACGGATCGGTTTCGGTTTCCACAAACCAACTAATCGCGGTTGCTGACGATGGCGAGTGGCACCTTGTCGCTTTTGTTTTAGACCGCGCTTCGGGTGAGTTAATCGGTTACGGCGACGGCGCCTCGGTTGGTGCTGGTGATGCGTCGAGCCTTGGGGCTATTACCAATGCAAGCGCCAACCTAACGATTGGGGCGGCGAATACTTCGGGCGCTTCACCGGCGTCTACCGCAACGATGAGCCTTTGGCGTGTCGCAAAAACAGCCCTCTCGCCGACTCAAGTGAGGCGTATCTACGAAGCCGAAAAGGGCATGTTCGCCGCCAACGCCAAGTGCCTCTTGCAGGGCGCGAGCAACGCTGTTCTCGACGCCCGGATCGACCCGCTGACCGGCAAGTACATCGTCACTCAGTCCGATACGCAAGACATCTTCGACGGACTGGCTATTGAAACTGAGCGCACCATCGCGGCTGGCGGCACCACGTTTGAACACGGCCTGTTATGGGGCGATGGTGTTGCCGAGATCAACGACGCGAACCTCTATGCGTCGATGCCCGCAACCGATCAGCGGCAAGTCAACGAGATGGTCCGGTCGATGGCGGCGGAACTTCCGGCGGGCGTT
>Ga0208767_1001448_pt1 | contig 18863 bp, 39 predicted proteins | sample VirMetDEL_Mar_21_FD_184514 | JGI IMG/M metagenome (GOLD analysis project Ga0208767, IMG submission 184514) | Aqueous microbial communities from the Delaware River and Bay under freshwater to marine salinity gradient to study organic matter... | ecosystem: Environmental > Aquatic > Marine >... | reverse complement strand
CTTCATCCCAAAGAGCATCAAGCTCCTTAGAATTCATATCATTGTTAATCTCAGCATTTAAAGTAACTACTAATGAATTTAAATCATCCATCTTAGTTGAATACTGATTTTTAAGACGATCTTCTTCGGATTTTAGCTCTCTTTTTTCAATTGCTATCTCCTCAGTTTTTCGTCTGTAGTCAGCATCTTTTTGATAACCTGCTTTTAATTCTTCAAGGTCAACATCAATCTTTTCACCATTAACAATAACTTGGTGTAGATCGGTTGTTTGTTCTTCAATTGCATTTTCATCTTCTGATGCTTGTTCTTCATCTGCTACTTCCAAAGTTTCCTCTGGTTGAGTTTCAGGTTGTTGTTGTTCTTCTGTTTTAGTTTCAGCTTTCGCTTCTACTTCTTCTTTTGGTTCAACTAGTGCTGCTTCTTCTTGAGGTTTTTTGATAACTCCATTTGAGTCCATTAAACTTTCAATAGATTTTGCTGCACCTTCTACTGAATTGTTATTCAGTAATGGGTTTTCGTTAGACATTAAGTCCTCCTATGTTAAGCTGTCTTGCGACTTGGCTTATTCTAACCTTTGTGGTTAAAATTTTGTATTATCCTGTTGTTTTCTGAAATCTTCTAACTGTTTAGAAGCAAGTTTTCCAGTTTCAACAATTGTATGCAGGTGTTGTTCAACTTTACCTACAACATTATAAGCAATCCAAAGTTTTTCTCTGGTATCACTCTCTTTAGCACCTGTTTTTTCAAGAAGTGCTTCAGAATAAATTTTTTTAAGAGTTTCTATGCTCTCTTGAAAAAGTTTACTCTCCAATATCTGCTTGGCTTCGTTGGATCGGCTGATTTCTACCGACCTGTCTGCCTGGTCTTTCACTTTCATTTATTCCTTTTAACTGTTCACCAAACATATTAGTAGATTTTGCCGCTTGTTCAAGTATTTTGTTATCTCCAGCAACCATCATCTTATCTAAATCTGCATCAGCTTTAATTTTTGCAGTATCTAATTGTGTATTATACTTTAAAGACATTTCTTTTATCTTAGTTTCAAAGTCTAACTGCATTTCTTGAGTTTTTTGAGCAAGTTCTTGAGATTGTAACTGTAGGTCAGCAATCTTTCTCTTATTCTCAGCATCAATTCTAGTAAATTCTATTTTCTCAATAGGAGTTAATGGTGGTGGTTGAGGTGGTGGCATCATTTGTTTACCAACATCAGGATCTACAAAGTAAGTTTCTACATTTTTAAGACCTGCATTTTCTACCATCTTAGTCAAAGTGTTATACATATTTTTAAGATTAACCATTGGCATTTCTTTTCCACCTTGTAATTGGAATGCTTGTAGTTGTCTTTCTAAAATACTGTTTAACATAATCGTTTGTTGTTCTTTAGAACCAGTTCCTAGTCCAACAACAATACTAATATTAAATCTATCTTTCCATTCAGTAGGTCTAACTGGAATATATTGATTACTCATCATTATAATTTTTTCTTTGTCTTGATACTTAACCATCAGTTCAAATATTTTTTTAAATAAAGTTTTAACACCTGTTTCTGCAAAGACTCTAGCAATCAATTCTGATCTCATTTGAGTTTGTTGCATTAGTGCATTTACACCAGTTGCTGTTTTAGCATTTAATGTATCTGGACTTAAACCTTGAGCTTCTTTTGAAACACCAGTTCTAGCTTCTCTAACTGAATCTAAATAAGATAATAATGGAAAGGCTTGTTGTGAAATTGGTTGAGCTTGTAAAGGTTGCATAACTTGGTTCGGTGGTTGTTTAGTTCTAACAATTCCACCAGGTCTAGTCGTTAATAAATCATCCATATTAACCATACCATCCATAACAGCTACTCTGTTGTTATTTGTTAAATACATATTGTCTAACAACTGACGCATAACTGTAGATTTCATTAACTGAACATCTTCTACTAATTCTGAAATTGATCTTCCATAAAATCTGTGTGGCATTGGAATAGGAGTGATGGTTACAAACGGAATATTATCGCAAGGCATATTTGATAATATGTTTGCACCATCTGTTCCAGCCGATATAACTTTTCTAAGCTCTGCTATACCATCTTCATCATAATCATATTTTACATAAGACTCATAAACTAAAACTTTTTCAGTTGATGTGTCTGTTGGATTATTAATTGAATAATTATCTATATCTCTTGTTCTTACATTTTCTTCATTGTCGTAAATATCTAAATCTGATTTTGGTAACTCATCAACTTCTTCTTGAGAATAACCCATAGCGACTAAGTCTGATCTTGTCATTAAAACTTTATGAGAAACAAAATTTGCATCTTCAATTGTCTTAGCACTTCTATCAATTAAAAATTCTTCAGGTGGAATGCTTTCAACTTTTACTCTACCTGTTTTAGTAATTCTTTTAATTTTGCAATTATATAAATCAAAATTAGGAACTTGTACTTGAGAGGTATCTACACCTTGAGCTTGATATTGTTCTAAAACTTTTTCAAATTCTTCTTTGGCAGACTCATCTTCAAATACTTCTTCTTCAACAATTTCTATTTCATCTTTAGTATCTTGCAAAGTTTCCTTTTCAACTGCTGATAAATTTTCGTAAGTTTCGTAATCTACTTTTTCAGAGTCATCCCAATAAATTTTTAAGAAACCATTTTTCTCAATTAACGCATCTTTAAAAAAATTATATAATAATTGGAAGCCATCATTCTCTTTATAAAAAACATGATTTAAATAAGCTGTCGCTTGGTCAGCCATAGGAATATCTTCGGCTGTCATAGGTTCGCAATTTACAACTTTATCTGAAGCTGTGAATACTCTTAATAAATTAGGTAACAAACTTTCAATCGTATCTGATACATCTGTACTGACTACTTGGCTACGACCATCTATTTCTGTTCCTAATTTATCCCCTAAATAATATTCTAAAGATTTTGCTCTGGAGTCAGAAAGTTCTCCTCCTAAATAACCTAAAGCATTTTGGATTTGATTTGATAATAAACTTTGTAATTCTATATTGGATATTTCTTTATTTTTTTTTGCCATATTAAACTATATAATTTGTATCTACTCTTATTGGCTTATTCCAATCCGATCTTTCTATGGGTTCTGTAACAGCTCCATATCTTACCGAATCGCAAAAGTGTGATGCCCAATTGTGTAGGGGTTTATTCCTAAAACAATTATTTTTTTCATCCCACCGCTTACAATATGATTTTAATGCTTCTACTAGCTTATTGCAATTGTTTTTATGAAAAAAACACTTTGGTAACATTCGTCTTACTTGCTCAATACCATCTTCTACACTAAGTTTGGGTGCTATGTCAAATTCTAACCCTAGTTCTTTAGCGGTTTCCCATCTGGATTTATTTGTGCCAATCTCTCTAACTCTAATATCATGGGGAGCTATATGCTTTGAATACTTGTAAGGTTTGCTATCTACAATATTAATATAATGCTCTAAACCTTCACCAGAATTTTCGTAGCAATCAATAATTCTAATTTCGCCATTTGATCTTCGTTGAGCAAAGGTAATAACTGTACTATCATTCATTCCTAAATCCCACCAGGTTTCTACTTCTATATCTTCGTCTATATCAAAGTTAATCACCTTGCCTGACTTCTCTAAATCTTCAATCGTAGATCCAAAATAAGAACCACTTATTCCAGCTTGAAATGAGCATTCAAATTCTTGTTCGTAACTTTCAGGCGACATAGTTTGTTTCGCTGCATCTAATTCTTCTTGAGCTATGATCTTTGTTTCACTAGCTTTAAAAACGGATGTGAACCAATCTTTATTTTTTTTAGCTTTCTCATGGAGTTCGTAGAACCAATTTCTTCCCATTGGTGTGCCGATAAATATGGCAAATCCTTTCCTGTCCGAAAGACATGGTCTTAAAATAGTATCAAAGAGGTCTGGCGAAAGGTTTTGAGTTTCATCACAAACTATACCATCAAAGTATTGTCCTCTAATAGCTGCACTATTCTCACCGCCTAAAATTTGTATTCTTGAATTGTTTATAGGAAAGTCCACCCTTAATTCAGACTCATTAAACTTAACTCCTGGAATTGTGGCAGAAAATTGTTTCATATAATCCCATGCTGTACTCTTTCCCTGCAAACGGTAAGGAGAGATGAAAGCATATCTAGGATAGGGTTTACTGCTTGTCAGAGCTGCTCTAATGAGGTGGTTGATAGCAAAGACGGTCTTACCCCCTCTCCTGTGAACGATCACTACATTGAAGCGGTTCTTATCGCATTTTTCATGCAAAAAATTTTGGATTTGTCTTGGCGAATAAGGAATAACAATTTGTTTCATTTTAAAACAAAACCCCCCTTAGTGTAAAGTTTTGTTGGAATTATCAAAATCATCTTCTGTTATAAATTGATACTTTAAAAACTCTGAAAAGTCATCAGCTTCAGCTTGATTATCAAAACCTCTAAAGTGAGTTATCACAACTGGTTTCTTTGTCGTCTTATCCTTCATAATGAAGATTATTGTTTTTAGAAATTTATCATCCATGTGTTTATGCCTTGTATCAATATTATTTCAACAGGTAACCTAAAAAGTGGGTATACCACTTTTAAAACCCCCCATGTTCGCTATTTGTTCTTCATAACTGAGATATTACAACCACAACATTTAAAACGATAATTCTGGACTATCAATAGTAATGTTCCGATAATTAATAGTTATCGCCACTTTAGAATCTTTCTAAGTAATTGTGTGATATTTTTGCAACACTTTTACAATCTTGTACATAACAATTGCTTTTTATGTGTGTTATTTTTACCACTCTCTCATTAAAATCAACACTTTTAGAAGGTTTAGCAAAGTAAATATTAATCATTAATTACTTATTTACTCCATGAAATGGTTAAAGGTTGCGAATTATCCGATTTAATTGATAAAGTTTCGGCTGCTTTACCAAACTTTTTTGGTGCAATCTTACCTGCACTCCATTGGCTTGATGCAATAGTAAGTTTAAAAAGGTTTACTAAGTTCTGACCTGCTTTAGCATCAATCTCACCAGACTCAATTTTAGCCTCTAATTCTAGTCTTTTATCTTTTAAAGAACTCAGCTCCAAGTCAATCGCTAATTGTTTCGCTTGGTTATACTTCATCATTAATTCTTCAGAGTTAATCAACTCTTTTCTAAAACTTGACCAGGTATAACTGATCTCAGGTTTTTCAAATACTTGTCTAATTGTTAAACCATCAGCTATTAATTCAAGGATCTGTTCTTCTAATTTTCTGTTAAGTTTTCTTGGTCTACCAGCCATTTTAATTTCTTTGCTTTAGCAAAGCCATAATATTTTATTTATTTAACGACCTGGCAAGGCAAGAAAGAAAGGAAAGAAAAGCACAATACCAGGTCTAGTTAATTAACTTATTTTAGACTAATGCAAGGGAGCTAGTAGTCTAATAATTTACTAACACAATATGTAGTAGATTACAAATCAAAAGGTCTTTTTGGCTTATAAAATGTTCGCTTGTCAAGGGTTATAGGATTATATTTAAGTTTCTTTTCAAATAATAACTTATCTATTATTTTCATAATAGTGAAGCTGCCAAACTTAGCATTATTTACGATCCAACGAACTTGAGCATCCGACACCATTCCAGACTCATAATCTCTCATTAACTGATAAACTATTTCAAGTTTTTCAGGGGGGGTGTAAGTGTTATTATAACTCTTTTGAAGGGGTTCATTATTATAGTAATATTCTTCCTCACTCATTTCTTAAAACCTTTAAACTTTTTCTTATTATTATTGTTATTATTACTATTGTTATTACTCTCTAAATGGTACCCATTTTTTGGGTAGTCTGATTGCTTAGATTTTGACACCCTGCCTACCCTAATTTTGGGTAGTCTTAAGGTATATCTATTGGCACTTGATAATCTGTGGATAATTAAGTAGCCATTGTCAACCAGCTCTTTTTTTGCCTTTTGTAAGGTATTTACAGAAACCCCTAATTTCTTGCATAAATTTGAGTTCCTCAAGTTCCTATAATTAGCAGATAATGACTTTATATAACAAAATAATACTTTTGCCTCATTTCCTATCTTATCATCATATATTATTGAATTTGGGATCATAGCGAACCCATTCTTTGTCTTTTCCATATTCTTTAAATCCTTCCTTGCTAGACCTTTCTATATGTCAAAATATGGGTAGTCAATAAAGAACATTTAGAGAACATTAATTATTTTTAACTTTATGCTTTTATCATTTGCAATCTAATACAAAAATGATACAAATAAAGAATGAAAAACAAATCAACAAAGGAAAGAAACATGAAAAAAATAGACTCAAATAATATAGACACAATCATCAACAAAATGAAATCTATGCTTAATGAAAAAGAGTTAGGTGTTAAGGTTAATTTTGGTGGTGCAAGGTATGACTCAGATAGTTTTAAAGTAACTTTAGAAGTATCTTTACCTAATGCTAAAACTAAAGAGGAAAAAGCATTAGAACATGAAATAAAAGTCAGAAATGCAAATAAAAGTTGGGTTAAACCATTAGACCCAAATAAAATTGCAGAGATAAAAAATTCACAAGGACATATTAAATATAGTCTTTGTGGATATAGACCTAAAGCAAGAAAAACTCCTTTTATTGTTTTAAATCTTACTGATAACAAAAAATATATTATTTCAGAGGAAAAAGCAGAAAGATTATTTGGAGATCCAAATTGGAAATCTGAAGTCAAAGTAAAACAATTTAACGATAGTTTAAAAGAAGTACAATTATAAAGACCGAAACACCCCCACAAGGGGTGTCTTAGGGTTAATCCCTAACTGATGAGGTCAGAAACTAAAAGAAAGGTAATATGAAACATAAAATAACATTAACAACTGAAGAATGTTTTGAAGTGATTGGTATTTTAGAAAATCACATTCAAAAAGAAAATGTAGATAAAGATTTATTATCTGCATATAAAAAATTAAATGTTAAAATTCCAGATCCTTGTGGATGTAATTATGACTATGAGATTAAGGAATTTCAACCAAGAATAAGGGGGTAATATGAAAGCTAAAGACTACAAATCAATAACTAATATCCTAGAGTCGCAAAATAAAGGTAAGAAGTTTTACGACTTTATGGATATGGAAGATGTTAAATATAGAATAAAGGAAGAAATAGTTCCTTTACCTAAACAATACTTTAATAATATAGTTAAACTAATAAGGGGGGAGAAATGATATTATTTGGTAAAGTTGTTATTAATAATAAGAAATGGAAACAAGACCTAGAGATTAAAAGCTTATATTACAGAAAAGAAATAGTCTTGTCTGTTGTATCGTTTTTGATAGGTCTAGCAGTAGGGATAATTGTATTTTAATGAAAGATAAAGAAAAACACTTAATTAAGGATATTGAAAAACTAGCAATAGAAACCTTTAAAAACATAATAGAGGGATCTAGGTCTATCAATGGTGTTACTTGGAATAGAATTAAAAACCATAAAAGAAAGGATAAGATACAATGCTTGAAACAATTATCGCAATAGAATTGGCTATATGGATTTTTTATTATGCCACAAACTAAACTTAAATTATTAGACCTATTTAGTGGATTGGGTGGATTTTCATTAGGTTTAGAATCAACAGGATTTTTTGAAACTATTGCATTTGTAGAGAAAGACGAATTTTGTCAAAAGGTTTTAAAGAAAAATTTTAATAACATACCAATTGAAGGAGATATAAGAAATGTCAAAGGAGATAGATACAAAGCAGATGTCATTACTGGGGGATTCCCATGTCAACCATTCTCAGTTGCAGGAAAAAGAAAAGGAACAGATGACGATAGATACCTCTGGGATGAAACTATTAGAGTCGTTAGAGAATGTAAACCCAAATGGTTCATTGGCGAAAATGTTGAAGGTCTTATTAACATCCAAAACGGCATGGTACTCCGACAGGTGCAAACTGACTTGGAAAAAGAAGGTTTCGAAGTCCAATGTCTTATTATTCCAGCTTCAGGCATCGGTGCTTGGCATCAAAGAAAAAGAATCTGGATCATCGGATATAATGTATCCAACTCCAACACAAGATTCGGCATCGGAGAGAACCAAGAAATACAAACAAGGGGGAACACCTTTACCAATGGCAGTAAAAATGTTTCCAACTCCGACAGTAGGATGCGAAGAAGGTGGGGAGCAATCGGAGAGAGTGGAGCAAACGAAATCTGGGGGTTTTATTCTACGAAAGAAAAACAATCCTCAAATGACATTTGGAGCAAAACTGTCAGATGCGATAATATATTTAGAGAAAAACAAAATTTACAATACACCAACAACCAACGATGCAAAGAATCTAACATTTCCTCAGAGTCAAAAAAATCGGACTTCAGTAATAGGGAATATGATTCAACAGCAGAAAATAAAACCTGGTGGCAAACTCAATCCGACCTTTGTGGAGTTCCTAATGGGGTATCCTATGAATTGGACAAAAATAGAGCTAACAGAATCAAAGCTCTTGGAAACTCAATCGTTCCACAAATCGCAAGAGAACTTGGAAAAGCAATCATTGAAGCAGAAAATGTATCGGACTCCGACATCAATGGATATAAATGAAGATAGTATGATTTATGCTGCTAAAATATTAAAAGGAAAAGTTAATAGAAGTAGTAATTCAAGAGTTCAAATAACTTTATCTACTGATGTAGCTATGGAATACTTAAAAAATAATCCAGAATTAATAGACCAATACGATAGACCTTTTATGGAAAGACCTAATCTTCCAAATAAATTAGAGTTTATTGAGTATTTAAAATCTCAAACGTCTATAAAAAAATTATCAAATAATACTGATATTCCTAAAACTAAAATTGAGCATTGGTTTAGAAAAGATAATTCTTTTTCTTATCCAAGTATTGAGGATTGGAATATTATTAAACCTTTTTTAAAAGAGTTAAAATTTGACAGAGAATTAACTTATGAAATTGAAAAAGATTGGAAAGAATGAATAAAACAAATATTTATGGAGATTATAAGGTCTGTATTAAATGCAAAGATCCAGCAGATGTTATAGAGGGAACAAAAGATTACTGTATAGAATGTTGGTATGACCATGTTAATAATGGTAAGAGCTTTAAACAAGTGGATAAGCAGATAAAAGAAGAAGAAAGATTTATTAAAAAGAAATGAAATACTTAATAATATTTATATTGCTATCAAGCTGCTCTTTTAGTGATTACGATTTTAACCCTTCAACAACCATATTAAAACAACTAATAAAAGGATCAAAGAATGATAAAAGTTAAGTTAGAAGCCAACGAAGTTGAACTAGCCTTAAATATTGCATCTAAGAGGTACATAGGCAACCTTAGAATGGGTAAAGGCTTTTCTTATGGTTACACCAAAGGAATTAAATCACAACTAACTGATGGCATATTAGGAGCTTTAGGAGAGGTTGCTTATGCAAAGGCAACTAATAGCTTTTATAATGGTTCTTATAGTGATGATAAACAATTCTATTCAGACTCAGACTTTCAAAATAACATAGAGATAAGAACCCAAGATAAAAAAGAATACAATTTTTTACTGATAAGACCTGGAGAAAAGAAAGGTAAATATATTTTAATTATTAAAGATAATGATAAGGATTTTAATTTTAGTATTATGGGTTCATTTTTATTTAAGGAAGATATACCAGAAAGATTAACAGATTTTGGTTATCCCAATAGACCACCAGCTTATAAAATTTTAATAAAAGAACTAACCAATATGGAGGAAAATGTCAGACAAGATCAATTTTAAATTATTTAAACCTTTTGGTTCAACAGTTGCTAAAGCGGTTATGCCATTAGGATTAATGAAAGACTTTCAAGATGATTTAAAACAAATAAGAGAAGATAAAGAGAAACAAAAGAACCATGATTGGTCTAAAAAGTTGGTCGGTCATGTAGATTCAGAGTATCTAATATCACCAGAGATTATGCTTAAATGGAAACAAAAGTTTTTTGATCCAATTATTAATACTTATGTCAAAAATCATATAGACCATAAAATTAAATCTATTCTAATTAATTCAGCTTGGTATGTAATTAGTAAACCTGGCGATTTTCAACCTACTCATACTCATACTGAATATGTGCATGGTAATTATCATTTAAGCTGCGTTGGTTATTTACAAATACCTAAAATGATTTCAACAACTAACGCAAAAGAACATAATGATTTCTCAGGTCAAACAGAGTTTATAGAAGGATCAGAAAATATGTTTAACAATAATTCTTATAGAGTTATGCCTGAGGTTAGGGATTGGATATTATTTCCAAATTCTCTTTCTCATGTAGTTTACCCATATAATACAGATGATGAAGATAAGGAAAGAATTTCATTTAGTTTTAATGCTACAATAATATTTGATAATGAACTCTCAAATTGAATATAATTTGTATAATTTATTGACTATTTTTGTATTAATTAATAAAAGGAATCTATGAAAACAATTGGGAAAGAGTGGACAAAAAAAGAAGAAGGTGGAGCTTTTACAGCAGATCATTTAAGTCCAAGCCAATTATCTAAGAGTATGGATATTTGGTTTAATGATTATATCGTCTTAACAGCAGAACAAAGAAAATCTTTATTTGGTAATCTTAACATGGACATAGGAGCTATAGTTGGTCAAGCAGTACAAGATTTAATTGTTCATAAATTAACATTTGAAGAAGTAATGAAAGGGAAAAAATGACAGACCAGGTAATGATGGAACTTGCAAAAATGCAAACTAAAATTAGAGCTTATGAGCATAATGAAAAGAAACATATTGAGCAACTCCATTTAAGAGATGAAGAAATATCACAGCTTAAAAAGAAAATAGATTTATTAGAGCTAAAAGAAAACATGATTGCTAAGAATAAAAGCTATTTAGAATTAAAGGCTTTAAAAGATATAGAACAAATAAAAGAAAACCAAAAACTAAAGGAAGGAAAAAATGACAACCAAGAAAACAGTAGCAGTAACAGAAGAAAAAAGTAAAGGCGGTTTTAAGGAAAGAAGAAAGGAATGTTTAACAAGTGCCAATAAAATTCCAACTGTTAATATTAAAGGTAAAAAATATTCTACAGTTAATGAAAGACATAGACATCTTTTACAATACTTTCCAGAAGCTAGATTTAATGAAGAAATATTATTCCATGATAATGACAGAGTTGTCGTTAAAACCGAATTATATATTTCTGATACTATTTATGCTGTTGGTCATGCAGAAGAACATAGAAATGCTAACTTTATAAATAAAACAAGTGCTATGGAAAATTGTAGTAGTTCATCTTTAGGAAGATGTTTAGCAGCATTTGGATTATCAGGTTCAGAGTATGCTAGTGCAGAAGAATTAGTAAATGCCTTAAACAATCAAAAGGGATCTACTCAACAAGTTTCAATTAAAGATACAATTAAAAAGCAAACGACAGAAACCAAGTTGACCGCTTTGTATTCCGATTGGAAAAAAGAAAATGATTCAATAGAAAAAGATTTTGAATCACAACAACAATCAATAAAAAAAAATGGAGGACAAAATGTCAGACAATGGTAGTGGTAAGCAAAAGGATTGGGTTCTATTTCCTTATGATGCCAACAACGAAAAAGCCATCAAAATTGATTTCTCAGGAAATGTAAATTTAGATAATGGCAACAAAGGAACAATACTTGGTGTCAAAGGTTCATCAAAAGATGGTAACACTAAGTTTGTTAAGGTGTTTGCTCAGGTAGGAGTTTTATTCAAAGGTGATGACAAGTTTACTGGCGAAATGAATTACTCTGAAGCTGGTGGACATAAAGGTTTAATCGGTTGGATAAACGAATCAGGTAATATTTTATCTGGTTATAAGAATGAACCTAGACCTAAACAAGCTAAACCTCAAAGCAAAGAAATTCCTTTCTAATTGAAAGTAGTTTTTTTAATTTTAGTTATATATGCAAGTGATGGGAATTTGAGTTATCAAAAGATACCTTTTAATTATTCAGATCAACCTATCACTTGTGAAAAAATGTATAACGAAAGTGTTAAGTATATTGAGAACCTAAATTATAAAGAGGGAAATGGACAAGTTTGGATGCTAACTAAATATAAAAATAAAAATGTAATAGCTCATTATTGCAAAGATAGTAAAGGGAATTATGTCAGATAATATAAAGTTTATAAATAATTTAGAAAAGTTATTACATGAAAAAGAAGGAGATTATGGACATTTTGACCATACTGCTTTTGTCATGGGTGGAATGATGGAGAAATATTTATCAGTTCATAATAATAAACCAGTTAAAGTACCTTTAAAGTTCTTTGGTTTATTTATGATTTTTTTAAAATGTTGGAGAATTATGCAATCAAAAGACTACAAAAAAGATAGCTTTGACGACATCAATGGCTATACAGAGTTGTTAAGGAGGTTAGTTGTAAATGAAAACAAAACAAAGAGGTAAACGACCAATGACACCCAAAATGCTGAAGCTATTGCAATATATAAAAATATATAGTACAAAACATGGATATATGCCAACATTTTTAGAAATGGCTAATGAGATGGGTTACAAGAGTAAAAATTCAGTTAGTGTTTTAATTGAAAAATTAGAACAAAGAAATGATCTTAAAAGAGATTACTCTGGATATAGCAGAAATATAATTTTAAATGTTTAAAGTTATTAAAAAATCTAGTTTAGAATTATCAGCTGAGTTTGAAGAAATTTTTGATGGTGCAACTGTAGAAGAAGCTACACAAAAAGCATTCAATCAAAAAATGCCTAGTGAGTTTGCAAAAGTAAACATCACCGACAACAAGTTCATTAAGGCAAATGTTAAAGTAGTTGGTGAGGAGCATGACAATGAGTCTAAACAGTACAGTAAGATTGTACCAGAAGCTGAATAACATTCATAAAAAGATTATGAAATCGTTAGATAGCAGAATGTGTGTGCATACTTATAATGACTATTTGGAGTATAAACAATTGGTAAGAAGAATTGTTGCCAATCAAAACTCTGATGCTGTTATTAAATATAAAGAATTAGAAATCTAGTTCTTAATATATTAAAAGTTGTAAAAAACTTTAAGGCTACTTGTCGCTAAATTAAAAAGGAAAGAAAGAAAATGAAACTATCACATAAAGCTAAGAAGAACTTTGATGAAGATAATCAATTTTATATTGATTTAGGTAAGAAATTAAGAGCAGCTAGAAAAACTAAAGTCAATGAGTTTACTGGTAAAGAAACTTTAGTAACTCAAACTAGAGTGGCACAAGTTCTTAAATCTACCTTTCAACAAGTAGGAAAATATGAAAAGGGTGAGAACCGAATACCTTTAATTAATCTTGTTAAAATTAGCAAATTTTTAAATAAACCATTAAGTTATTTTTTAGATGATTTTCAAGAACCAGAAATATTATCTGATGAATTTAATAATGCTTTTAAAATTGAATTAGAAAAACTACAGGATAGCAAATAATGTTTGTTCCTGTTAAAGAGAAGCTAGATAAATTAGTTGCACTTACACCTGATGACCAGGAGAAATTAAGTTACTATAAAAGTATAGTACCAGCTATGATTGCTAACTGTCATAAAGCTCATCAAACAATACCAGGTTATGAATCTTGTAAGCCAGAGATAGAAGCTTTTAAATGGTTTGAGGGTATCAATATTCCTGTTCATGGTTACATAGATTTAAAAGGGGATAATCTAATTATTGAAGATAAATGTAAAATGCCAAGAAGGGGTATTGTTAAGAAAGATGGAACTAGGTCTTGGTTTCCAGGTAAACTACCTGATAGACCTTCACCCTATAATTTATTACAAGTAGATTTTTATTGGTCAGTATTTGAAGTGCCAGTTTATCTTTGTTATGTCAATGAGAAAGAATTTAGAGTCTATCATGCAGGAAATTGTGATGAGCTAAAGCCTGAGAATATTAAGAAAAGAATACCTAGAATAATTCAAAGAGCTAAAGTAAGACAGAACCTAATGAAGATCAGTAATGATCCAAATGTTCTTAAAGATTATATTCAACCAGACTTTACACATATGTTTTGGAACAATGATGCTAACGAAGATTATTTAAATAATGCTAAGAAATTTTGGGGTTATTAATTACCAATCAAACTTAGACTCATTTTCAAAAGTCTTATCTTCGTCTGCTTTCTTCATACATAAATAATGAGCTTTAGTGTGATTAGCAAAAGCTACAAAACTTTCTTGATTTGTCATTTCTTTATAACAATACTTACACTTACCAATATTAACTATGATTACTTTAGGTTTAATCCAAGTTTTTTTTGGCATAACAATTTTATTACCCCACCATCATACCCAGTTGACAAGCAACTACACCTAATAACAATTTTTTAACTTGTCTTATATGCTTTAGCACTAATAGTAGATTTAGCTTTTGATCTACTTATCTTTTTCTTTTTCCTTTTATTAACATTGTACCACAAACCTTTTTTGACAACTTTGCCATCTTTTCTTTTATGATAACCTTTTTTCATTAGTATTTCTTCTTCTTGTTTTTTTTCTTACTCTTTTTTTTAGTTTTCTTTTTTTTCATATACATAGTTATCTCCTATTATTATTTTTTTTTACGCATATAGTGTTTTGATGGTTCGTAATTCCATCTTTTTCCATGATGACCTCTAATGTCAGCATAAAACATTCTTAACTTAACTATACTTTTTATCAAGAATTTTTTTACCATTTCTTACAAGACCAATACCTTGCAGAAAATACATCTTTAGCAGTAGCACATTTATGTCTAGCTCTAAAAGATTTTCGTCTTGCAGGAATGTTTTTCTTTATAGTCATATTGGCATCACCATATCTAATAATCTTTTCTTTGCCACCCTTACAAGCTTTAACTACAAATTTTTTACCACCTGATATTTGTCTTTTAGGTGAATTACATTTCATTTTAGATTTATTTATTGCCATGCTTTATAACCTTGTTTGTCTTTAGTTAGTGCTTGTCCTCTAGGATTAGGAACATAAGATACATGAATCCATCCACCATTATCTTCAGTATAATATTCTAAAATTGCTTGGTCAAAAGGTAAGTTTTCTATGATGTGTTTAAATACTTTTTTATTATCAACACCTGGAATAGTAAAATCTGCTGCACAACCAGAGCAATGTTGTGAGGTAATTTTAGAACCAATTAATCCTGCTAATTTTTTTGATCTATACCCTGATGTTACTACTAAAGGTAAATTATAATCTTCTCTAAGCGGTTGAAGAATATTCTCACATAACAACCTTAAATTTTCTATATGATCTGAACTTGGAGTATTATCTATATTATTTCTTAATGCTGTTTGTGATACAGTTAATTCTTCTAAATTAAAGTTATTTGTTAATTTCATTTTCATTTACTCCTTTAAAATATTTATAATCATATTTAACTGCTCTGCAATCATGTTTTTTACGCATAGATTTTTCTTTATTTATAAACTCTAAAGCATTTTTCTCAGAATCAAATATAAGATTGGTAAAAATTTGATATAAACTATCTTCTTTTTTCCATATAACGCACCACATTAACTAGATTTTATTTCTTTACACATAAAGTTTATGATTGTTTTCTCATTATTTATTGTTTCTATTCCAATAATTTTATTTAATTCATAAGCTTTTTGATAACCTGCTGAAGAACATTCAAACCAATTTTTATAAGCATTCATTGGTTTTTCAGGGGTGCAAATTTGTAGGGTTGAGGAGCAGATTGTCATTATTAGTATAAATTTCATTAAGGGTGTTCAAGCATTAATTTGTTAGTTTCTTTTAATTCTTTAATTTGTTTATTAGCATCTTCTAAATCAATACTAATATGCTCTAATTTTTGTAAGCATCTTTTGTTAGCACTATCTTTAGATTTACCAGCATCTTGCAACTCAGCAATCTCTTGCTTGAGTATTCGGATCTGTTCTTTATATTCGTTTAACAATTCTAAGTTGTCAGACATTATTTCTTTTTAAATAAATCCATTCCAGGTTTTAGACCATATATACTACCAAATATTCCAAGAACTAACCATTTATAAAATTCTGGAAAATTATTAAAGTATTCAAAAAACAAATCTAACTTTTCTTTAGCTTGTGGATCTCCGCTAAATACTGACCAACTTAACACAACAATTGGCAAAACTACAATTATCAAAACCAGCTCATCTTTCCATCCTTGATTCTGATTATTCATTACAGCTTTTTTAAATTCTATTTGTCCATCAGCCATCTTTTGTGCATGGTTCATTTCTGCAACAGATTCTAACTCTTTTGCTTTTCTTTTATTAGAAGCAATAGACATTCCTGTCTTAATTATACCTGGTACTAATTTAGCTGCAATATTTAACCACATAAATTTATTGTAAAGGATTTTTATTGTTTTCTTTAATCTCTAATATTTCTAGTTTTAATACTTCAATTTCTTTTTGCATTATAGCAATCTCTTTATCTTGATCTATTATTGCAAATCCATTTGTTTCTATTCCTGATAAATCAGGTGCAGTTGCATTTGATAATTGTTCTATTGTAGATTCCATCTTAGCAAACTTTGTAAATCCAGCACCAATAGAAGCAATCAATCCTAGTACGACAACTATGTTTGTAAGATTATCTTGTATTTTTTTAACCATTTTTTAACTCCTGTAATTCTAAAAGTAATATTCTTTTGTTATACTTTATTTCGTTTAATTTTTTAATCTTAATTTCCATTATATCATTAGCAGTATATTCTACCAAATTAACATTAGTATATATAGACCTATTATCAAATATCTCTATTTGATTCAAATAAATATCTTTAGGCTTGTAAAATTCGTTATTATTATAAACAGATAATGATGCTTGGTCATTCTGCATAGCATCTAATTTTATGATATTTTTAATCTGTAAATTCTTGGCATTATCTTTTATCTGTTCATCTACTTTTGCCATAATCTTGTCTATTTTAGGTTTCTTTGTTTTCTTCTTTGCTACCTTTGTTTTAATTTCTTTTTCAGGTGTTTCTTCAGTAGATTCTTCAACCATTTCTTCCTCTTGTATTTCTTCTTCTTTTTCCTCAACAGCTTCTTCAGGTATTTCTTCAATTATTTCTGCTGTCATTTCCTCTTTAGCTTCTTCCATAATTTCTTCGGTAATTATTTCTTCTTCTGGCTTTTCCTCAATCATAGTTTCTTCCATAACCTCTGGTTTCTCCTCTATGATTTCTGGTTCTTTTTCTGGCATAGATACAATCTGAATAGATTCTTCTACTTCAAATACTTCTTCTAGTTTAGGTTCTTCTTTAATTTCAAATGTAAATTCTTCTTCAATTTTAATATTTTCTTCTGGTTCAAAATCAGTAAATAAATTTATTAATTCTTGTTCTACAGTTTCATTAATATCAGGAACATAAGTATAATTAACAATTAGACTAGGTTCTTTAAGATCAGCACCATAATGTCCTGTCGTATTAGGCACAGAAAAATCATATCTTAAAACAACATCATAATCTTGTACTGTGTTCTTTCCAAATATCATTGTATCGGTCATATCTTCATAGGTACAACCATTAAATGTAGCACAAGTTCCTGAGATAGTTCTATTCTGTGTTGTAAGATTTCCATTATCATCTGTTACTTTGATAGATTGTGTAACAGATTGTGAATTGCTATTCCAAAACCATATTTTAGATGAGCCTGTTATTTCAAAGCCATTGTTTAATGAGTTTTTATTTACATTAGAATCATTCAAAGAAACACTATCTGATTCTATATATTCATTATCAACTCCAGCGATAACTCCACTACCATGTGTAGTATCTATGTTTGTTCCTGACCAACCACTTGTAAAATCTTGTGAAACTAAATTACTTGTTGTTTCTGCTTTTAAAGTTGTAAGGGTTAATATCATCAACAAAACGATTGATACGATAAACTGCATATGCCATAACTCCTATAAAAATTACTAACCAAATCATTTTGGATTAGTCCAATCAACTGGTTTTTTCTTTGGTAAGATTATTTGTTCTTTTTCTAATTTTGCGTCTATCTTTTCTCTTTTCTTAATTCGTTTTACATAAGTTTCATAATCTGGTCTTTCATGGTCATACTTATTCCATAAGGCTAAGGCATCTTTTCCAATCTTGCCATCTATCGGACAAGGTGTTCCAGCATTAATCATAGCTTCAAAGACTCTTTCATCTTGACACAATAAAGCCACACTTCCTACTTTCATTCCAAAGTCATATAGAACTTTAGCTAATTTAATTCTTTCACAATTCATATCTCTATTAGTCTTACCACCTGAAAAGCCTGTACCAAATGTTTGAATACCTACTGATACTCCTGTTGCACAGACATCTTGGCTTTGTGCAGAGAATGATGGTGCAGATGCAGTTGGTGGTGCTGATTTAATATTAGAATGATTAGTAGAGTTTGATGTAGTATTTGATGATGAGCCTGATTGATAAGTCGTTGTTGCATTTGATGTATAACCACCATCAATCATAGTATTTGAACCTGATGTATTATTTTGCGTTTCATCAGGATATGCAGGTTTTATAAATGCTAATAAGCAAAACAAAACTATTAATATTCCTGTAAAATAATAATTCATACTTAACCTCATTTAGCAACTTTACCTTTGTTAATACCTTTTTTAATCACATACTGTTGAGTACCATTAGCACCATAATTTACTTCTTGTCTTAGATTCTTAAAGATATTCATTTCTTTTAAATTCTTTTCTAACTTCTTTTTAAAAGATTCTAATACTTTATTATCTCTCATTTACTACCACCTATGTAACCACCAATAACACCAATTAATCCTGTAACAGACATCTTCATAAGGGTTATGACACTTTCATCTACTGGTCTATTTTCTTCTAATGCTACCCAATAGTC
>Ga0208767_1001447_pt1 | contig 18867 bp, 20 predicted proteins | sample VirMetDEL_Mar_21_FD_184514 | JGI IMG/M metagenome (GOLD analysis project Ga0208767, IMG submission 184514) | Aqueous microbial communities from the Delaware River and Bay under freshwater to marine salinity gradient to study organic matter... | ecosystem: Environmental > Aquatic > Marine >... | reverse complement strand
TTTTGGCATTTATTTTTTTAAAATAACCTATCTTCTTTTTTACATTGGTATTCTAAATCTTCCTGATAGTTTAGATTTCTAAGCCATTCACCATTTGATTTTTTGACATACTTGCCATCTTCGACAATTCTGGTTAGACCTTTTGAATTTTCTGATAAAATACCTGTCACTCTATCCAAATTAAAAATTCTCACCACGTCACTATCACCAACGACTGTACTATCATACATCCATAAAATATAATCATCTTGCCAGGTTTCTAGATCAACCATAAAGTCATAAAATGGTGCTTCAATTATTTTTTTTCTTACAGGATCAATTTTAATTTCATATTCTTTTTGAGGATTAATTGGTTTCTCTTCTTTTACAAATTTATTATCTTTAAATCGTTTAAGTGTTCCATCAAGATATTTACATTTTAATAATACTGTTTCAGCACTTACACCCCCACTTAGAACCAGGGTGAATAGAATTGTGATGAAGATTTTTTTCACAATCCAATACTACAGAATTTTAAACTTACGCTCAAGGTAGATAATTAACTTATACTAGGAAAGATTAAATACCTTTATATTCAATTGAATATTTTGTTTTCCAAAACTTCAATCTTATTTCCTTTTTGTGCAAAACTGATCTTCTTAGGATAATCAATCTCCTGTGCAATCATCCAATCTTTAACTGCAGTTATAAAGTATTCTGGTAGTTTTTTATAATCGTATGAAACTATTGTAAATTCTGGATTTGTTTCGTAGCCACCATCATGAATTAATGCAATTGATTTATTCTCTTTTGTATCAAACCAAATTAAAGTTTTTGTAATACATTGTCCTTGCTTACAAGCTGAACCAGATACATATCGTCTATTGTCATAATATTTAAGTAGGTTTGGTGGACCATTAAGACCATCTTCAATTCTACTTCTATAAGATTTATCCGTGTAAGTTTGTTTTATATAAATTTGAAAGTCATCATCCCACTTTAATTGGTTCATATTTGAATATTGATCTTGATTACTTAGCCAAGAGAAAAAATCATCTCTTAATGCTTTTGGGTCTTCTTTTATCTCTGTTAAAGCCACATTAAATTTAAGTGGCAAAATAACCTTCTCTCCCTGATAATCGTAAATTCCGTATGTATTATATTCAGTGTCATTTGGCATTGTGCCCCCTGTGTAAACAGTAGTGTAACCAATAGTTTTAATATCCAAACATTTTGCTTTTGACACATACAAAACATTAGGAGCAAGTATGGAACATTTTAATTTCAATGGAAGTGCAGCTTCATAGACAAGCACATCATCAACAACTGTAAAAAAGTCTACTGATTTATCTATCTCAAAATCTTGTTTCGAAGAACAGTCATTAAAGTTTGTAGTAAGTGATAATTGATCTCCTCCCCAAGAAGCTTCAAATGTATCATTTATAGGTATAGCTGTTGGATAAAAATTACCAATTGATTGGAAAAAGAAATTTGATTGTTGTCTTGGTGACATTTCTTTTAATTGATCACCAAATTCTTTCTTAACTGCTGCGAAATATCTATCGTAAAATTCTTTAAAATTATCTGACGAAGGCCATTCATTTACAAAGCATTTAGTTGTTAAATACCTATCTTCATACTGCCATTTGTTTTCCTCTGCTGAAACATTGGCTGTAATTAGTAAGAAGATTAATATTAATTTTTTCATATCAAATACGAGCAAGCTTTTTATAAAGTTCTTTATCTTCTTCACATTTTAGTTCTTGTTGAATTTGAATGTTAATCTTAAACCCTTCATCCTCTTTATTATTTAGTAAGAATTTTTCAGTTAAATGTCTAAAATTTTTATATTCATATGTTTTGTAAATTTCTTTTTTTTTGTCAAAAACAACCGTTCTATAAGTATTAATTGGTAGAGAAAATTTTTCTCCGTTTTTTGGTTTAAACTCAAAATACGAAGTATCGTACGAATATGTGTTTTTTTGAAAATAATGCATTTGGTTATTTTGTTTTTTAACTTTTTCAGTAATCCAATCATCTTGATCATAATTAGAAATTCCATCTTTCACCCAATCCATATTTTCACCTGTGATTTTTTGTGTTGGATGGAAAAAGAAAAGGAAGTAAGTTTTTTTGTTTTGATCTACACATCTGTATGCTGTCTCTAATCTTGTAAAATAATTATAGGCATAAAATAGAATGGCAAATAAAACTCCTATAAAAATTATTATTTCTATTGGTTCTCTTTTTTTAAACATCGTCTTTGTACCTCTGTATAGGAACTATTTTGTCCGATAGATGATCGAATTTATAATTTTGAATTTCCCTATTAATTATTAATTCTATTACTTGTTCAATAACTTTGATTGGAGCTATGTACCATTCTTTAGGTTTTTTATAATTTCCATCTTTATCTGCTATTTTGATATCTAAACAACGTTCTGAAAAAAATTGATGAATAACATCTTCGAATTTCTGAGGGTTTAAATTGAAAGTTTTATAGGAGGAGACAATTTTCACTGGAGCCATCAAAAAAGTTGTTTCATTCTCTGCATTTTCTGTTCTTTTTTCAACAGATGTGGTGCTGTAACCAATTTTATAAAGATTTTTAATAGATTGTATTTCTGGTTTTTCGCTTAATGATGACAATATATAGATATTGCCAGTTTCTTTGTCTTGATCAGTTATCGTCGAAAATCCTTTATTAAATTCAATAACAGCCTCTTCATTTGATTGAATAACAGTGCTTCCATTATTATAAAGCTCTTTACCCAAAGATCTTAAATACATATTTGACTCCATTCCATTTTCAAAAATACAACGAATTCTTGGATCTAGTCTTTTTCTTTTTCCTTGAGACTTGTCATTAAATTCTTTTATAACTGGATCTTCAATTTTTTCTAAAAATAATAAAATTCCATCTAAAACAAAATATCTTCCCTCTTTTAAATGATGCTCTTTATGTATTATTAATTTTCTATTTCCTTCTTTAATATCTTTTTGAATTTCTTTAAATTTATCTTCATAGTCTTTGAAATTTTTACAAGGTTTTCTTCTAGCAACAAAATCTGTTTTAATTTTCTCTGTAGGAATATTTTTTAAATTAAAAATATTTTCAGGACCATCATCAAGTAACCCCAAAACATCATTTTCCAAAATATCATCAACACTTTTAATTTCTTTAACATCAACTAGTAAATTATGTCTATCCAAATCTCTTAAAGTGGAAGCTTTATCAAAATCTTTTCTAAGTTGTTTTAATCTACTAAACAATTTTCTCTCTGCAATATCAGTACTTTCTGTTGGCTCATTTCCCTTATCATCAATAAACTTATTTATTTCTTCAAATGACTTTTTCAATCTTTGGTCAACAGTAATAGGTTGTACAATTCGATTTTTGAGTATACCTAGTGGATCTTCATTTAAAATTTTTTTTAATTCTCCTTCAAAATCTATCATCCAAATTAATTAGATTTATTTCTTTTTTTATTCTTTAAAAATACAATTGCTTCGGCCATTCTTCGTTCTAATGGATCGGTTGAATTTAATTTTGGTTCTCTATTGTGCTTAGTAATAAAATCTCCAATTTTTCTGTAAAGTAAAACTGCCTCATCATCAGTCATGACAATTTTTTGAGATTCTATTGTTTCACTAATAACTCTTAATAAACGTGTTGTTACGTTTTTAGACAATACTTCGAAAGCTTTTTGAAAAGGATTTACTTTATCAATAAGATCAATGTGAAGCTCATCAATATTAATAAACTTATCTGCCATTCTAACAAATCTTTTATCTCCAACTTCTTTTATTTGTCCATTTTTGATTACAGAGTCGACTAAAACATGTTGTCTTATTTCTTCAATTTCTTCTTTAGTCAGCTCAGGGTATTTGGTTTGAATTATTTTTGGTAACAAAACCTGATTAATAACCTCAGGATCTACATTGCCTGGTATGGCCTTAATCATTTGATCATCCTGCAGAATTGTTGCTTTTAAATCGTTTAGATCACTTTCTAAAATTTGCTTAACCTTTTTGGAGCTAGGTTCTTTAAACCCACCAATTTCAAAAGTTCCAGGGTCAACTGGTCCTCCACCATTAGTTTTAGTTTTAAAATTTACATGAGGAGCTAAAACTTGCTCCATCAACAATGATGCCGTTATTGCCTTCAGCATGTTATTTACTGAAAGTTTTACTTCACTGTCTGACACATCGGGTTGTGCTATTAAATTTGTAAATTGTGAATGACTTTTGTTTTCACTATCTCTAGTTGCTCTTCCAATAATTTGGATAATTTCAGTTAACGAACCTCTGTATCCAACTGTTAATGCATGCTCACAATATGGCCAATCAAAACCCTCTTTTGCCATCCCAAGTGCTATAATTATATCAATGTCATCAACATCTTTTATCTTTCTAAGATAATTAACAATTTTATCTCTATCTTTTTGATTATCATTAACTAGATCAGCAACCTTAATTATTTTTCCATCCTCTCTTTTAATATGGATTACGCCAGTTTCAGGATCTTGTTTTTCAATAGTCCCTATTAAATCCAATATTGTGTCTACTTCATCATGTTTTAATTTTGTAGACTCACCTGCATTAACATTTGGGATGTGAACGATTGTTTTTTGATCTGTATCTAAAACCTCTTTTATGGCTGATAGATATTTTCCTTGATAAAAATGATATCCGATACCGAGTGATTTCAAAAATTTATAACCATTAAGTTGCTCATAATAATTATAAGTAACAGGAGTAAACTTCATTTCGTCCTCTGCTAAAAGAACTGGAATATTGTCACCTCTAAAATATGATCCAGTCATAGCTATGATATGTGCATTTGATTTGTTCATAACTTTGTTTAGTACTTCGCCTAGTTTATTTTCTATAGCTGCTGAAACATGGTGAAATTCATCAATTGCTAGTACAGTGTCATTAAAAGCAGAAATATCTAATTGATTATATGCAAACCTCAAAGTTGCATGTGTACATATTAATATAGCTTGAGATTTATCCTCTATAAATGATCTAAACGCCCTAACTTTTTTATCGTCACCACCTGGAGTACATAAATTATAATCTTCATTGTAATCCCAATCAGCAAAAAAACCATGTTCAGTTAGTTTGGTCCTATCAAAAGAGCCTCCAATTGATCTTTCAGGAACTGCAACGATAACTTTTTTTAAACCTTGGTTAAAAAGTTTATCTAGACCTAAAAACATTAAGGCTCTTGATTTACCAGATGCAGGTGGTGCTTTTAGAAGTAAATATTGTGCATTTCTCTCTTCAAACACTCTCCTTTGCATCTCCCTCATTCCTAGAGCATCAATTTCTAAACTTTTGCCGGTTTGCTGATATGTTACGTCTACGAAATTTGTCATATTAAACTATTTGATTTGATCATTTTTTCATATAACTCGAAAAGATATCTAATTCTATTATTATCATCTACAAAATTTTGTTTTTCGTACATATTTTCTACAATTTCATCTAATTCTAAATGTTTTTTTAATAATGATGCTGGCATTTTTTTTGAATCATACAATTGTGCTAAATTTAATTCAGAAAATTTTTCTCTTTCATCCAAAATTTCTAGGGTTATTTCTTCTAATTTTTTTTTTTGATTTTCATTAACTTTAGGGAAAGGGAAAGCATTATAGCAAAAATTACTTGAGTATCTTAAGCTATTTCTTATTCGTCCAGCAACAGTTTTAAACCATGTCATGTGAATTCGTGATGATAAAATCGCGAATATAAATAATGGAGGATTGTATATGACATTTGAACTATCACTGACTACGTAATCCGCATCAATAAAACCACAAGGAACATAAATTCTATTTTCTGAAGAAACTCTAGGAACCATCAATGCTTTTGCTGGTTCATGCTGAATTTGAAGAAATCTATGACTATATGATGCTGCTTGAATTGTCGATGGAGCCCTACTGTTTTTTCTAAAATTTTCAATTTTTTTTACTCTATTTTCTATTGTTTTAATTTTTAAAGCTTCATCCTTTTTCTGATCTGTAATCCACAAACACCATCTATAAGTACCATTAAAAAAATCAAATGATCCTATGTATTTTTTTAAAAATTCTTTTGCATTTTGATTTTCAGCTAATAAATCATTTTTTTCTTTTTCATTTAAAACAAAATTTCCTCCATCAGTTGGCATATTTCCTTTCACCATTGGGGGTAAATCATTTAAAGGATTGGGTGTTCTGTGAACAATTAAATCAGGTTTAATGTCTATTAAATATGGATTTATATTGTTAACAAATTTAGCAACATTTTCTTCAATAATAATTTTTTTTTCTTTAGATGTTTTTCTTAGATTTATAATAACGCAAGTTACACCAGCTTTATTTTTTGCATTATTTGACCAATTAAAAGATCTGTAAGCAAATCCTATCTCTACATCATATCTAAATATGATTGGCCACAGAGAAGGTACTTGTTCACCCTGCGTAATAGAATTTGTAGATACAAAAGAAACTTCGAATTCAGTATTTGAAATATATTCTGATGCTTTAACAAACCAGCATGAAATATAATCTAGATTTTTAAAATTTTTATTATTTTTAAAAATAATTTCCATATCTTTTTTTTGATCTTTTGTTTGCATGCTAGATCCAATGTATGGAGGGTTTCCAATAACATATATTTTTTTACCTTTTTGTTTTGGACAAATTTTATCCCAGTTAACAAAATTTGCATTTTTACAAAAAATATTTCCAGAAGGTGTTAACGGTAAGAATGATCTTTTGTCGTTTAAAAGTATTTCGTATAAATTATTCATTTGATGTTGTGCAATCCACAAAGATAGTTTTGCCATCTCATGTGCATAATCATCAAGTTCTATGCCAAAAAATTGACTTAGCTCAATACCAGATTTTGCGATTAACCAATCATTTTTATCTAAATCTTTGAGTTGTCTTAATATTTCAATTTCAATTTTGTAAAGTTCCTTGTAAGAAATAACTAAAAAATTACCTGAACCACAAGCCGGATCAAAGATATTTATATTATAAATTTTTACTAATAATTTGTTGAGTTTTTTGATGTCATTTTTTGAATTTAATAACTCATTGTTTAATTCATCTAAAAATAAAGGTTTTATAATTTTAAGTATATTTTTTACAGATGTATAATGCATCCCTAATTCATGACGAACACCTTGCTGAACTATTGCTTGCATCATGGATCCTAAAATGTCTGGATTAATAGAATTCCAATCAAGAGATCCAGCTTCTATAATTAGTTTTCTAGACTCTTTTGTAAATTTTGGAATAAAATATATGTTTTTGAACAAACCACCATTAACGTAGGGAAAACTTTTTAAATATTCTGCATGATCAACCCTGTCACCTTTTAAAATCAAAAATAACTTTTCAAAAAAAATATTCAAATCTACTCCGTTAATGTTGGTGTAAGACTTAACTGATCTTGTGAATAAACCTTTTTCAAAAACTTCTGCATCTTCAGCAAAAAAGCAGAAAAGCAATCTAGTAAAAAAGATATTTAGACCATGTTTTTCTTTGTCAGATTTAAAGTTTTGGGGATTATCTTTAATAATTAAATCATATAATTTTGCCATTTTATCAGCAGCCTTGATATCAGCTAGATTTTCTTCTACATTTTCAGCTTTTTCTTGTCCAATTAGAGGTAAAAAAAAATGAGAATTTTTATGTAATTCATTTAATTCTACGTCAAGTGTGTCACTTGTTTTTATATCTTTTGAAAGTAAGGTTTTAAAATCAGTAACAATTATAAAACGTATTTTTTGTTTTTCTATTACGTCGCTTTTTGAAATTTCATCAATAAGATCATGAACATCCTCTTTTTCTGATATTGTTTTAAAGTAAATTTTTTTAGCCCAAATAATCTCATCATTGTTTTTAGATTTATTATAATCACCTTTTTTCAGTCTATTGATTGATGATTTAGGTAGTCCATAAGCCAGCAGAAAATCATATATGAAATTTTCTTGATCTACGTTGCTTACAAGTTTTTTTATATCTTTTTCAATTTGTTCAAGATTCACACTTAATAGATTATCAAAATTTTGAACTAAATGTTGTTAAGATTGTTAGATTTTAATTAGATAAATATGACTTAATTTGCTTTTATTGTTATTGATTAAACAGCTTTAACTTGTTTCGCGTTAGCGTGGTAACAAGTTTTGCATATTGAGCCCGTATTATATTCCTCGGGTGAAAACATTATTGTAAAATCAGTTCTAGCTATTTCTGTTCGATCTCCCCCACAAAAGATACATCTATCGTGGCTTGTGTTTTCGAATACTGATTTATGATTTTCTTTTCCAGAACTATTTTGCCATGATGCCATACTAGGATTTTATAGGATGATTAAATATCATTTGCTATAAAATTTTATAATATTTTTTTCAGCATCTTTTTGGTGTGAATAAGTTTATCAATCAAACACTATAAGTGACAATATTAGGAACCTAAATCAGACCGGGTCCCTTTATTAAATTAACTTCTATCAAAGTTGAAAAAGCATGCTTTGGGACCCCTAAGAGGGCTTTTAAACAGCCATAAGACGTGATTATGGCATTACCACGCATAAATATAGATTCATGGCATTATGGAACATTCTGGTTGAGATAAATGCAACTTAGAATCGAGTTTTATATGCTATTTACCACGCCAAATAAGGCTTTCATGGTAAAATATATTTGTTGGTATTGCTGTATGATTTGGTGCTGCATATTAATCTGGGGGTACATTGGGGGAATTACCTTTTTTTCTTGATAGATAAAACACCCATTGATATGGTTAATTGTTGTTGAAACATAACGATTATGTGTTTTGATTCTGTTTTAGGAGCATCTACTCCCAAACCAGATGCGCTACCAGGCTGCGCTACACTCCGAGTGGTGTTCTTATATGCGTAATCATTGACGTTTTCAACATTTAATAGAAAGAGAAAATGATACTATTTGTGAACATTAGTTGCTCGTCTTGGGGGATCATTGGGGGTTTTAAACTTTTTAAAGTGTCAATGAAACTGCGATTAATAAATACTGCAATTCATGATCTGGGGGTAAAGTTGGGGGTATTGTTTTGCCACGTCCCTACTCATGGAAACAACATAGCGTGCTTTTTTATTTTCATTTTCTATAACCACAACAGAAAGCAAAAAAATGATAGAGCAAGCAAAACAGAAAAAAAATAAAACATTATTCCTGAAAAAATTAGGAATTGAAACTGATCTAGAGGGACGAGTTAAAATAGATCAAACAGTAATGAAAAAATTGAAGCCAATACCTCAAGGTAATCAATATAAAACACTTTCAGTATCAGATAGTTTGTTAATGGGTTTTAGAGCTAGAGTAAATCCAGGAGGATCTAAAACTTTCATTTATAGATTTAGACCGAAGGATCCAGGTCAATCAGTGCAAGAGAAACAAACAATCACTATTGGTACTTGGCACGATAATTCAGATCCAAGATTCAAAGATAAAATAGGAATGACGCCAACTGTAGCTCGTAATTTAGCAAAAGAAATGATTTTCAAAATTGCTAAAAAAGAGGATCCGTACTCGATTGTTAAAGCTAAAAGAAAAAGTAGAACTTTTTTTAGTGTTTATACTGATTGGATTGAAAAGCGTGTTCCGAGTTCCAATTTCAAAGCATCATCAAGGAAGAATTATATTAGTCGTTTTAATACTTATGTGAAACTAAACTCTAAACTAGAACGGCATAAGAAACTTTATAGATTAGAAGCTGATGCGTTTAAGTTGATCAAATCAGAATATAAAAACATCACAAAGGATGATTATATTTCAATCCATAATGCAGTTTCAAAAAACTCTAAAACACAGGCTAACAGGCTTATCGAGGATATGCGATTAGTTGAACAGTATGCAATAGAAATAGGTGTATTGGAAAAAAGAATTTGCATCTTTGGTAAAAAAGAATTGAACAAAGAAAATAGCAGACTTGATAAAGATGATCCTTACACAGTTTCAGAAATGAAGAGATACAGAAAAGCTGCAGTAGAATTGATCAAAGAGAATGTTGCTGTTTATTTAGTCCCCTGTTGCATGCTGCTTGCTGCAGCCATATTGGGTGGTAGATCAAAAAGCATGATGTTTTGTCTAACATGGGATCAGATTGATTTTAAAAATAAATTGATCAGATTTATGGACACTAAAAATAGTGAAACTATCATTCTTGATTATGATTACAAATTTGCTGCTATCTTGCGAGTTATGAAACGTCATCAAAAAACAATTAATCACAAGGACAAGAGATATAAATATGTGTTTCCTTCACTAGATAAAAAGTTCAAGTGTAAGCACATGAATGACCCACGGAAAACACATAAAACAATTATAGAAAAAGCAAAGCTGCCCTATAAGGTAATTCATTTTCTACGACACACTTGGGCAACAACTACTTATGAGGCAACGAAAGATATAAAAGCAACTCAAGAAATGGGTGGTTGGAAATCATTAGAAGCAGTCCAAAAATATATACATGTTTCAAGAGAGCAGCGTAGAAATAGGCTGAAACAAATAAGGAATTACGTTAGCAGCAATTCCCATGTTTCCTAAAGGTTCCGTGGAATAAATCCCATAATCAGATATAACCCTTTTTATGGGTGCTGCTAAAAAAAAGAAAAAGGTCAAGAAATTAAATAAACATTTTCCATGGAAGGATTTGGAAAAGGTTGGAGCTGCATTAAAAAAAGGTCAGATCCCTTATGTGGATTTTTTTCCATTAAAAGGTGCAAAGAAAAATGACTACATAATAGTTGATCCAAATAAAAAAATAGATCTAAGAGCTAATAGACAAGACACCTGGGACAATGTTTTAAACATGGCAAAGGAATTATATGTCGAACCAATAAAAGCAATGGATGTTTTATTGCGTGGTTCAAAGATGACTGAAAAAGATCAAAGCACTTATATTCTTTGTATGCATATTGAAAATGATTGGAAGGACAAAGAAAACAAAGATTTAGCATTAAACAAATTAGTAGATAAGAATTTAGAAACTTATTGCATGTTCATAGGTGTTCCATACGAAGATATCAATAAAAGTGTTAGAGAATTTCAAACTGTTCCCGATACAAAAATGGATAAGAAATACCACCGACAACAAATCATTGATCGTATTGTAGAAAAACACAGACGATTAGTTAAACAGAAGCCTAAAGAGTTTAAGAAATGGCTTCGGGATAATGAAGAATATTATCTAGGTCTGTATTAATTCCCCACGATAATTTCCGGATGCATGGCATTTTGTTGCCATGTTTATGAGCGTGGTATTACCTTCTATTTCTTTAAGGCTCGATTTATGAGAAAAGAGTTTCATGAAAAAAAATTTATATTCAGAACGTTGGGCAGATGAAAAAGAAGCTGCTGAACATTGGAAACTTAAACCAAGTACACTAAGGAAAAGAAGATCTCTATATGGCCATAATGGCATGGAGATATGGACCAAAATCAATGGCAGAGTTTTATACGATCTCTATTCAACAGATCAAAAATTAGCGAAGGAAATAGCATGAAAATAAGTAAAAATAACAGTATAGACAGATCTATCTATTCAGCAGCACCATTAGATCAACAAATAGCAGATGCCCAAAAAGAAAGATTTGATTTTTTATCTGACATTGCAGGTCGAATAAAAGAACTAAAAGAAGAGCTTGGTAAACCAGGCGAAACAGATGAAGAATTTATAAAACGTCTTTCAGAGGATGAGGTTAAAAGAATTTCATTAAAAGACGGTAATGTAGTTGAGCTAAGTAAATATTCTAAAACAAAAGAAAAACCTAAAATTAAAAAATTAAACTTAGCAGATCATTTTGAGCTTGGAAAAACTGTAGCATCATTAACCGATGCTGACAAAGACGTGGTTAGAAATCTTTTAAAAATGAGTTTCAATGTAGGAGCAAAAGATTAATTATGGAAATTGGTAAATGGAAACAAGCTAAATCTTACATGCTAAGACCGGGGACCCCAGAACAAGCAAAAAAAGCAGAGGAAAACAACAAGAAATATTTAGCTGAAAGAAAGGCTAGAACTTTAAAAACTTATGGCTTGGATCAACCAGGCCCATTAGAGAATAAAGTAAATGAAGGAAAAGCATTAACTAAAGAAGAGAAAGATTATGTTAAAACTAATCCCTATGGTGTCACTAATGATGCATATAAAAATATAAAAACTGAAACTGCCCCAACAATTGCTGAGGAAAATCTTACAGAAAAAGCTCCAAACAATATTGCAGAATACCATTTAGAAAAATCAAAATCTGTTCCACAAAATACAGAGGTAAAAAAGAAAACTAAACCTATTGCAGCACAAAAGATTGATCCAATTATAAGTGATCCTTATTCGGCTATAAACCCTTTTGTTTCAATGGAACCTGAACCTTTTAGGAATTCAGAAGAATTAAAGAAAATGGAAGATAGATTTAATGCAATTGTTGAACAAATAAAACAAGAGAAAATTAAAAATCAAACTACAGGATTAGCAGGAATTTATTATGACAAAAGAAAACACAAAATTAGATAAACAATTATTTGATCTACTCCGAGAGATTAAAAAAGAAAAAACTCAACATATTGAACTTACACCAGGAGAATATGGAAGACTACAGCAAGATCTAAAAGGAAAGGCTCAACTAGGTGTTTATGTTGTCCCTAATAAAAAAGGAAAAAAGTATGAGTAAGCTCACCAAATTAGATAAGGACACAATGGTAGAACATTTAAGAGAACTAAATAAATTATCTCTTATTGCAAATTCAGAAAATTCAAAAAATATCCAAAAGCAAATAGACCACACAATTGTACTAACGAAAATGACGTTGGAAGACCGAGCAAAAATATCAAGATTGGAAAATGTAATCGATATTAAACAGAGAGAGATAGACGAATTAAATCGTAACAATAACGACCTACTATGGGACCTAGCAAAACTCCAAAAAAAATGTGGGTCTTTAGAAAAAGAAATTGAAATGGATGAAAAGAAAGCGGCTCAAGTTCAGAAAAATTTAAAAGAATTTTTCAAAAATGAATCGGTAGATAATTAAATGAATAGAAGGAGAACTTATTATAATGCAAAAGAATTTTATCGAAGAATATTTTAAATTATTTTATCACAACCAGGACAATATCTATTTTGGAACATATGATACAACCTTTGAACCTTTTGAAACACCAGAAGGTAAACTAAAATATAAAAGTAAAATTGGAAGAAATCCACAAACAAGACCAATCAATAAAGAATTTAGTTTTGAAAATGTTGTAACGCATTTATTATATAATTCTTCTAATCCATATTGTGATGAAAATGGCATAGGCAACAATGAGAAGTTTACGAGTTATGGAAAACCCGTAGTTAATAAAATCAAAGTTGGTAAGCACGAAGTAATTGATGGATCTTCTGATTTAGGTATTGTTGCACCTCCATTGGGAACTGATGGAAAAGGTGTATTTGGCGCTATAGATGTAGATATTTATAATGATCCAAGGCTTCTTGAAAGAGTGGTAAAGCAAATATATTCAGAGAAATTGCCTCTTGTTCCTTGCTTCTCTAAATCTGGAGGCCTGCATCTATATGTATTTTCAAAAGAACCTTTTGAATATTATGAAATTGATAATGCGCTAACTTACTTCAATCAAAAGTTAGAGATCAAAGCAAAAGAGATATTTCCAAAACAAAGAAAGCAACCTGGGAAACCTGGAAACGGAATTGCTCTACCCTATAGATCCACCATATTACAATATAAAAATAACTTTGAAAATGAAGTTAAATACAGAGCAGACTTTAATCCAAATAAAAATGTACTTGTTAAAGAAGATCTGTCACTTGGCACATTAAATGAATTCCTGATTCAATGCATCAAGGTTAAAAATACCTGGACCAAAGAATATTGGAGCAAAGTTCCTATAACTGAAAAAAAGAAAAAGGAGAAAAAAGAAGCTGTATCATCACTAACTATGGATGCAGCATCAAACAAAATAATCAGACCGCCTTCAACTGCAGCAGATAAAATTATGGAGGATATACTAGAGGGAAAAGAACACAAAAGTGGTGGAACATTTGATAATCACATAGTTTCACTGGTCACTTGTTGTGTTAAATACGATAAAAGAACTGATGACGAAATTAAATCCTATTTTGATCGAGTTAAACACAAATCAGAAAAAGGTAGTGAACCCAATTATATTGAAACGAAAATAGATAACTGCAGAAAAAAATATAAAATATTAAATCCGGATAATCTAATAGCAGAATTCTTATCTAATATTGTTTGGGACATGGAAGAGGATAAGTTTTTTGATATGAGGACGAATAGACCTTTGTCCCCTACTAGCTTAAATATGAAATTTAGTAATTTGTTTTCTAGGAAAACTAATGCAACAGATATTTTCAGAGAATACGAAAATCATCTATTGGTAGAAGCAAAAATGTATCGACCAGATTTGTATGATGCAAGCAACAGAGTGATTAAAGACAGAACATGTAAATATCTAAATACATTTATTCCTGGAACCTTGCAGCCGATTAAACCAACCATGGGTGACTTGAAACCATATTTTGAATTAATGCAGCATCTATTCCCGATTGAAAAAGAAAGAAATCATGTTGAAAATTTTTTAGCATTTATAGTTCAGAACCCTGGTGTCAAAATTAGACATGCAATCTTAGTTTATACAAAGCACTTCCAAACAGGCAAAGGAAGTTTGTTTGAAATAATGATAGATATTCTGGGCGAAGACAATGCTGAACCAGGTAGCGTTAAATCCATATTAGATAAAGGTGTTACTTTCACAAATAAATTATTAGTCCTTATCGATGAATGTAGAAACGCTGGCGATTTTAACGAAAACAAAAAACTACTTAATGATTTAAAAATTATAATAACAGAGCAGCGTATTCAAAAAAGAGTTCTATATAAAGATTTTGGAGCTACAAAACAGTTCACTAATTTCATAATATTTACAAACAATGATGATGCTTTATCTATTGATGATAAAGACGCTAGATACTTTGTGACAGAAAACTTGGAACCTAGAAAAGACCAAAAATTTTATACTGATTTTCATGCTTGGCGAAAAGACAAAGGAAGCGCATATGTAATGAGCTATTTATTAGACAAGGACTTAAGTAACTTTGATCATACTAAACCGGCGCCAGATACAGACGCTAAGTCAAAAATGGCAAGAACTTCATCACATGTTTTACAGATTGATATGGAAAATAGATTCAACGAAGGAAAACAGCCATTTAATTTTAATGATCAGATAAAAGGAACTAGCGAACTCCAGGAATGGTATAAGCAGTTTGGCACATCAACGCTGCAGAAAGCAGCTACTAATCCTAAAACAATCTCACAATGTTTAGAAGGATTAGGGTTCTACAAAGTTGGACAAGTTCTACAAAAATCTACAGGACAAAAACCTTCATTGTGGATTGTTAGAGACATTGATCGATTAAAGAAAAAACAACCTACTGAACTTTGTAATGAGATTTGGAAACCTCTAAACCTTAGTCAAAGTGATGAAGAATTACGAACACAACAACAGATACGTTATGCAAATAGATCAGAGAATGTTCAAAGATTATTTTCTGGAAGAGAGCAACCTCATGAATAATAAGTCAAGAAATCAAAAAGGACGAAGATTGCAAAACCATTTAAGAGATAGACTACTAAAAGCGTTCCCTCATTTAAAAGATGCAGACGTTAAAGTAGCAATCATGAGCGAGCCTGGAGCAGATATTAAATTATCTCGGATTGCAAAGAAGCTCATCCCCTATCAATTTGAATGCAAGAACCAGGAAAAAATGAAAACCGTGTATCAATGGTTCAAACAATGCAAGGGTCATGGACCCCTTGAGCCAATATTGGTAATCAAAAGAAATTCCCAAGAGGAATTGGCAGTCTTGAGATTAGACGTACTAATAGATTTAATTAAATAGCGTGCATGATGTTTGACCACCCTAAAACAAAAATTCAACCTAACATGTTAGCCTAATGACAAAGAATGATTTTTTTGAATATGTTTTAACTCGTGGAGAGTTTGCAAAAAGAATAGGAAAAACAACGAATGCGGTTCGTCTTGCTATGAGGAGAGGTGCTTATTCAGGTCAATATAGATTTGACGGTACAAAATTTTTATTTAAAGATCCAGACAGAACCCGTGACACTATACATGGAAACCGGGGTCAAAATGAACCCACCAAAAAGAAAATAAATAGAGGAAACCACTATAAAGCTAATTATCCAAATGATGCCTTTAGAAAATATAATGAAGCTAAAATGCTGCGAGCTGTAAATGAAAGAGATCCAAATTTTATAAATGAATACAAAGAAATCAAAAAGGATTACAAAAAGAAAAAAGCAGAGGAACAAATTAAAGCTCAACAACGTTTGAGCCAACCCAATAAACAATATGGACGGATGCTATATGGAAATGAAAATGTATTCTGGGAGCAAGATCTCAAACGAAAGCAGCATCAAAACAAATCCAACTCATTCTATTTGACAGGAAAGCCTTACCATGAAGCAAAACAAGACAGTAAATGGTCCCATGAAACAGACGACGGATCTGTTGAAATAGATGTTAGAAATATCCGATCTACCGAGGAGCCTAGATTTAAAAGCAAGATAGACGAAGAAATATGGCGTCTAAAAAAGAAAAAATAACGATCTACCCTACCTAGGCACTTTTCGAGCAAGCTCGAATGTGATTAATTCCGGATGCATGAACCTTTGTTGCTTGTTTAATTATATTATTAACCCTAGATGCCTAGATCCCTAGATAACCTTTGCTATGACTATTGATCCCGGTTTCTTGTCGCTAGATCCTCACTATCCTACCCTAGATTATCGGATCACGCTAAATGAACATCTTTTATGAAATCAAAATTATAATATTATTATGGAACATTAATAATAAGTTCTGTGGAGTTGTATTTAGTGGCACCCTAAACCCTGGTGCAGCTCCACACTTTATTGGCTACTAGAATTCCTTACACAAACCTACACAACAACTTCTAGACATATTAGCAAATCAAGAATCAATTAAAATTTAAACAGAAAGATTATAAAATTTTATACTTGTTGTAATTTTTTTTTAATTTTGGGAGCTATATATTTTATGGCTATCTCTTTAAAATCTTCAGCTGAAATGATGTCCGATTTATGGGTGTTGCAAATTGAACATGCTAAAGTTAAATTGTTTAATAAATATCCTTTAGAACTATCAATTCTTTCAATTTGTAATCTGTTTTGATTAACTGTTATTTTTTCACCCTCCAATCTTAAATAATTTCTTATCTCTTGGTCATTATTTCCACAAAAATAACAAATCTTTTTATGTTTTATATACCAATCTCTATACTCTATTGGGGCATGAGGTGCATCGATACCCCTGTTTCTTGCACTATCTTTTATATGTTCACCCAAAAATGATATTGGATCCTTTTCTTTCTTTTTTTTCTTTGCAAGTTTTTTACTCTCTTTTCTTTTTCTCCTAAACTCAGGGTCTTGCATTTTTAGATTAAGATAAGCTTTTCTTTTTTGGTTTAATTTTTCTTTATTTCTTAGACGGTAATCCTTATCTCTTTTTTTTTTAAATTCTCTATCTTCTTCTGAAAGGTTTAAATATTTTTCTTTAGCTTTTAGAGCATATTTCTTTTTCTGTTCATCTGATAATGGGTACTTTTTATTCATAAAGTTTTTTAATATATTTTTTTGCAATTTCTTTAAATTCTATGTGATCAAAAAATGATCCTTTGACAGAATTACAAAGGTTACAGGAGATAGCAATATTATTTATGTTGTAACCCAGTTTTGTATTTTTTCTATCTATGCCAAAATTTTTAATATGTGGTCTAATTCTTTTAAGAAATTTACTTGATCTATATTCATCTAAGGTTACCTCGCAGTAGTAACAAGTTCCTTCGTAGTTTTTTTCAAACCATTCTTTAAATTCTTTGCTCGTTATTTCTACAGTAGAAGATCTTATATTGTTCGTATTATTTGTGTTTGATTTTTTTGAGCTTATTTTTGCCCATAATACACTATGCATAGGTAACTTGCTTGTATCAACTATTTTAAGTTCCCCATTTAATTTTTTTTTAGCATAATTTTCTCTTTTTAATTTATTTCTTCTTTCGGTATAACATTGCCAACATTCTGTTTTTGATTTTCTGCCGCCTGAATGTCTGTCTTTGAACTCATTGTAACTTTTAGTTTGTTTGCATGTTGAGCAATTTATTTCACCTAAACATTCAAAGCATACTTTAGATTTTTTATATTTTAAGTGTTTTGGAAAATGAGAAATAGATTTTTTGGTTTTACATTCAATACAAAACCTTTCATAGAGATTAATTCCTTGTGCTCTGAGGTTGTTCCAATAACTCATAATAGAAAAAAGTTATCAAATTGCCTCTAAAGAGTCTAATCCATCAATAGGCTTTTTCATTGGCTACTAGAATATATTGCATAAGCTATTGCTACAAGTTCTATGGCTATAATTACTTCAAGCATTATGATGGAGTCCCTAAAATTAACAAAGTGGTCGGTATAGCTAAAATAAACATGGACAATAAAATGAAACCAATAGATGCAAAAAACTTAGTGGCAATCATTGAAGGTTCATCTTTCTTAAAATTTGCATCTAAATAATAAAACATACAAAATAATGTCATTACAAAGCCTAGACCAAAAACATACAAGCCACTGTTTTGAATATCTTTTGTTGCTATCATAGTTATTGTTATTGGAGCTCCAATAAATATGTAGAATAAATATCCATCAGGTGTTTTCATTTTTCTTTCATATTTTAATCAATACCTATTTATATTTTCTAACTCTTTTACATTCAGGTGAAGACAT
>Ga0208767_1001445_pt1 | contig 18871 bp, 26 predicted proteins | sample VirMetDEL_Mar_21_FD_184514 | JGI IMG/M metagenome (GOLD analysis project Ga0208767, IMG submission 184514) | Aqueous microbial communities from the Delaware River and Bay under freshwater to marine salinity gradient to study organic matter... | ecosystem: Environmental > Aquatic > Marine >... | reverse complement strand
GAGGTTGTTCGAAGTCTTCGTTCAAAGGGTTATGCTATCTATGCAAACCAGCGAACGAACAGCAAGGGTGAGTCAAAGACTTTCTACCGTCTTGGTACTCCTACTCGTGCCATGGTTGCTGCTGCATATGCCGCTGTAGGCGCAGCATAAACCTTTGAGGTTTGCCCCACCTCTACCAAACGGGGCATTTATTTCCTCCCTTGCTCTTTTCTAGAGCATTTTAAGTATAAATAACTTCGAATTGATCTGATTCCAACTCACAGTATTTCTCGTCATTACTTTAGAACAATAATAATTTCTATATTAAGGTAATGATATGCACCAATTAGATAAATCATTAATCCGCATATGCATATTTGCGGTAATAGCGACATTTGTTGTCAGTATGATGCCTGCACTCGTCTACGGTCAAGAAGAATCGTTAAACGACGTTATACGAACAGAGTCTATTACAGATAGCACTGTCACAACTAACGGTAATACTACTACTCGATTGAAGTCGCCTCCTGCTTCGGCAATCACCCCAACAATAAATACTTCTAACTCTGACCTTTGTACCTTTGGAGTTGCTGGCGCGATACAAACTCAGATATTGGGTGTGTCCACAGGAACTCAGTTCACAGATGAAAACTGTGAACGACTAAAGAATGCCAAAACTCTGTACGATATGGGCATGAAGGTTGCCGCTGTTTCTGTTATGTGTCAAGACGAAAGAGTTTTCAATGCTATGATGCATGCGGGAACCCCTTGCCCATATGATGGGTTAATCGGCGCAGAAGCAAAGGCAGCGTGGTTGGCAGAAGGTAAAAGTGTCGAGAGTCCAGCGGAAGAGGCAGGGATAGATGAAAAGACAAAAGATACAGCAGTTGCTAGTGGCGGTATCGCTGGTTTGTTGGCACTCTTACTCTTACTCTGAGCAAGTATTCGGTACGACTAATAATGCCTCACGAGCAGGGTATAATTGGGTGATGACCAATATACTGCCTGCACAAGCAGGGTTGACTGTCAACGGAGTGGTGTATCAATATACCACCGTAAAAGAAGAACAAGACCAAATGGTGGTTCACGTTCAAAACGAGAACCCGATAGATGGCGGATATACATTCAGGAGTTCTGACGATTGGTCAGGTATTCCAGGGAACACAATCAATAAGATTGTGCCCGTTGCTAGAATCCCGATACAATATTGGGGGGAAGGTTCGATAGAGGTAGAGGGAAATGGAGAGGTGACCGACCCATTTGTGTTCTACTCTTATCAATACGATACTTGTTTTGACCCACAATCAAACCCAGATTGTCCTGGATATAAAGTTGAGGTTCCAGACATACCCTCAGTACAAATTGTGGACCCCCTTGACGATCAATTTGTTCAAGATGAAATTGACAGGGATATGATGATGCGTGACGAAGATGAAGAAGAACGTACTCGAAAAGAAGTTGCGCAAGATGATGAAGAAAGAGAAGAGGAAATAGATTTAGAGAATGTTTTGGGTATCGTGAATCGCTCATTACAGACAGCAGAAGATACCGCAAAGCACAATCAACAGATGGCACTGAATCAGTTTTCGCAAGGGTACTTTGTACAATTACCCGATACAATATATGAAGAAACAACTACATTGAAAGACGCGACGTTACCGAGAAATAAACGTGGTCGTCGTTTGGAATTTACACAACAATTATTGCATCAACAATTAGTGAAAAGTCAATATAAACTAGGAGAACGATAATGTTCAAGAAAACGATAGTCGCTACTATGCTCTCGGCATCTTTTTGTGCTCAGGCGATAGAGACTCCAATCATAGGTAACGTGGAGTCTAAATGCGTTGTCACAACAGATAAGCAGGGTGTCTATGGAAACCCAACCTCTGACGTGTTGAGTACTGACGCAGCAGATGGTGGAGTTGAACCAGTAGTTCGGTACGACGTAATCATAGCAGATGCTTACAAAGCAGTTATAACCCATCCAACTTCTTTCTCGCAGAGTCCAACGTTGAATGACACCGTAGCATGGACAGGTTCTACTTCTGTAGAAGCAGTTTCTGATGCTCAGATGTCTGCCTATGATAATGATAAAATTGTGTACGAGTCGACCACTGAAGTAGATCTTTCTTACACTGGTAGCACTTGGTTCAAAGTAAGTTCAGAAGCAAGTTACGGGTTTAACAAAGCATTCCCTGGTGGAACCTACACTGCAATTGTACAAGCATCTTGTATAGCATTGTAAACCATGATATATGTTATGGCATTGCTGGCATCCTTCTTTAGTGGGCAAGTATTTGCTCACGAATGGGTGCCAACTTATCCTAAGTTGGAACTATCTTCTGTTCCATCTATTTTACGTGCTGAAATGCACCTACTTAATCGAAGAGAGGACGTAGAGTATTATTCTTTTGAAGTGTTTGATGAAGATTTTGAACCAGTACCATTCGCCGCTACCCAGAGAACTGTGAGACTAAAGTATCTGGATAGAAAAAATGTAAATATTTACATAAGAGTTAGAGATGCGGACAAGGTAGTTTACATATGTTCTAGATCTGAAATTGTTGCTGACAAAGAAACTAGAACTGTAGTTTCTTCTAGAATATGCTCTAAAGTGAAATGAGAAGAGTATTAGTTGTATTCGTATATTTCATATTTGGGTTTTGGGTTGGTTCTGCATATGCGCAATCCAACGGAATAAACCTGAGTATACCTCAGAGTGGGCAGAACTTTCAAAACGATCGCGTGAGAGCGGGTGATGTTGAGTGTTCTGCTGCTATAGGTTCTTCGACTAACGTTGAGTTTGGTGTAGTTGGAATCATGAATCAAAATGATCCTCTCTACAACTTAGCAAGTAGTGATCCAAACTTTTATTATAATAACAATGACTTTGTAAGAGATGTTGGTGTCTATGGAAAGATAACTATCCCGATTGGTGCGCCAAAGAAGAGATTGAATTGTGATGCTTTGTATCAACTAGAGTTAGAAAAGAAACGACTTGAAGTTATAAAGTTAAGGCAAGAAATACAAAACTTACAAAACCTACAATTCGAGAAATAGGGGGAATTATGGAAATTATCCTAGACTTAATGATCACTTGGTGGCAGTTTACTATTGTCGGAGCACTCATACTTGTTGGACTTTGTGTTAACATGTTTGGTGTCGACAACGACAAAGAACTAATTGGTTTTAGCGCAAAGGAAATGCCTCACATGCAACCTATCGTCATTCCCACAGCTGGGAAGGGATTCTGGGGAGCAATATTCCTGTGGTTGATGGGTACTCGCACTTGGACGATTACCAAAGATTATCACTTCACCATTCACGGTCAAAACTATGTGATACCAAAAGGGTTCACTTTTGACGGGGCATCGGTTCCTAAGTTTTTAGCATCATGGTTGTCTCCCGTTGGTGTACTTTTAGTTGGGGGTTTGGTACACGACTACATCTACAAATATGAGATGCTACTAAAGAAAGGAGGAAAGGAGACTTCTCATACCCTCACTCAGAAAGATGCAGATATCATCTTCCGTGATATTAACATCGAGCAAAATGGTTTTCATCTCATGAATTACTTAGCATACTGGGCACTTCGCTTAGGAGGTTTTGTGGCATGGAACGGACACCGTAAACGCAACTGTAAAATAGGAGAATAATATGGACTGGTTAAAAGGAAGACTCGGGGAAAGAACTTCATTAGATGGCGCAGTATTGATTGCCATTGGAGGTTCTGTTTTACTTCTCGGTCCATTGGCAAAATGGGCAGCACTAGGTGCAATCGGTTACGGCATCTGGACGTTACTCAAGAAGGGATAAAAAATGGCAGAATTTGAATTCGCCGGAATGACATTTAGAGGAGGAAAGGCAGTGGTCTTGGTCACTGCCCTTTCAACTTTGGGTGGTGGTGCATGGGGTGCGTTCGAATTTTATAATGACTATCGCAACATGAAGGCACAGATAGAAGAATATGTTGCTCCAGATTTATCGCACATTGAACAAGAATTAGCAGTTCAAAGCGAAACAATGGCATCCTTACAAGCATTGGTTGAACAGATGGAGAAGAAGTTGGATGCCACTGAAGAGAAATTGAATGATGATATGGACAAAGTAGAAGCACTTGCTCGTAAAGTAGACGATGAAACTGCTTCGACTCAACGAGAACTCAGGGATGATGTTTATGCGATTGAGCAAAAGGTTAATGATAGATTGAGAACTGTGGACCAAGACATTCGTGATGTCAGGAAGGATCTTGAAGAAAAGATTCAACTCATACTAGACAATCCATTAAATAACTAGGAGTCCGGAATGTCAGAAGAAGAAAAGGCAGGGTTTCACCCAGCAGATACTAATGGTGATGGCAAGGTTAGCGAAGAAGAGCATGCAATGTATATGGAATTTCGCCGCAAGGAACTTGAAGACCAAGATGCTATGCGGGACGCACAACGAAGCATGACTTGGTTTGCTCTTGCTGGTATGTTAATGTATCCATTCGCCGTTGTCGGTACGGAATTTATCGGTATGGACAAAGCAGCAAATATTCTTGGCGACATGGCACCTACATACTTTGTCGCTGTTGCTGGTTTGGTTGCAGCGTTCTTTGGTGCTCAAGCATGGTCCGGAAAAAAGTAGTTGCTTTTTCATTATAGATAAAGTATAATTACTACAGTCTCGAGATGACTCTAAACTCGCTCTGGTCGGTACGCACCGTCACCTGAGTATGTGAAAAACTGCTCAACACACAACACAACACACAAGGAGACTATTATGTCTAATCCATATGAACTTAGGTTTGAAATTTTCCAACAAGCGAAAGAAATCCTCATAGACGAGTATCACGCAAAAAGAGATGCGGTGTTACACCAATATGAGATGGAAGAGGAGGCATTCTACCCTGACATGCCAGAGTACCCTTCCTTTGATTCTATCGTTAAAATGGCGAAAGAAATCAACCATTACGTTTCAAAGAGTTGAGTTTTACTACCTGAGCATGTGGTAAAACTGCTCGATTTAATGGAGTTTTGTTATGAAAATTGCTGTTACTGGAGTCGGAATTGTTTCTCCCATCGGGAGCAATTTGTCCGAAAATATGCAGAACCTCTTTGACATGACAGTAGGTTCGTCAGATAACAGAATCCCGCCTGATAACTTATCATCGGAATTGATTAAAAGCACTAAAATATTCTATTCTCAATATACTGATGAGCAAGCAAGTCAGCACATCAATCTAAAAGAACTCCGTTACTCTGACCCTGTCATTAAAACTAGCATGATGGCAGTTGACGAAGCAGTACAGATGAGTGGGATAGACTTACCGAAAGAGACCCCTGTGGTTGTAGGGAGCATCCAGGGTGGAGTCACCACTTACAATGCTTGGGTTGATAAACTATCAAGAAAGGCATCAAGGAAGGTTCACCCAAAAGTCCTTTTGAGTAGTTCTCATGAATATATCGGCAATCTTATCTCAGAAAGATACCAGATACATGGTCCTTCCTGCGTTGTTTCTGCTACTTGTATCAGTGGCGTTCAATCATTAGAGTTTGGTAGAAATTATTTGATGCAAGGACACGATTGTGCCATAATCGGTGCTTCTGATCATATGACTGCCAGTCTCACTATGTACTATTTTGAACAGTTGGGTGCGTTAAGTCCAACCTCTGAGGTTAAACCATGGGACGTTTCTCGTAATGGGACGGTGATGGGCGAGGGTAGTGTTTATCTCGTAATAGAACCACTTGACTCTGCACTTAAAAGAAAGGCAAAGATTCGCTGGGTCATCGACGGTATCGCGACTTCTAGTGACGCAGGGCATCCGACTGCTCCTTCTCCTGAAGGTATCGGTGGGAAGATAGCAATTAAAGAAGCGATGAGGCAGTCTAATGTTGCCCCCAAGGATTACTCTGTATTGAACGCTCACGGTACAGGCACTGTATTGGGCGACCCTATTGAGTATAATGTTCTTCGTCATTTCTACGATTCTGGTAAAATTTATAGCAACAAAGGGCAGATAGGTCATTTGATGGGTGCTAGTTGCCTTGCTGAGTTGGTGCTTGGTGCCGAAGCGATGATAGAAGATTGGATTCCAGGTAACGCAGGATTGCAAGAACCATTTCCCAATGATGGGCACTTTGAGTTTATGTTCTCTCCCCAAAAATATTCATACAACCATATGATGAAAACCAGTTTTGGTTTTGGGGGACGTTGTTCAGCAGTGAGTGTGAGAAAATCATGATAAGTCTTTGTATTCCGTACTATGAAGATCCTAACAGACTTCGCAGTATCCTCATGAACGATTGGATAGAACTTTTCGATGAAGTGATTATTGTTGATGATGGTTCTGTTGAGTATCCAGCGAAACCAATCATTGAAGAGTTTGAAGATGAGGGCATATTTTGGTATGCTAATTTATCTCTCTATCGAGTGATACACGACCTTGGATTCAATGCTCATGGTGCCCGTAATCTCGCCGCCAAAGAAGCAACTAGCGACTGGTTGTTCTTTATGGACGTGGATATGGAGTTGACTGAAGGATTCTGTAAAGAACTCTTCGAGAGAGTCGAGAGCACTCCAGAGGGCGAGTTTATAGTCTGTAGGGTACTTGGCCAAGACTGTATAAACATATTCTGTGTGCGCTCGGAGGACTTCTGGAAGGCAGGAGGATACGACGAGGAGACTAAAGGGTATCATTTGGGCGATAGAATGTTCAGGGAGAGACTAGATTCCTTTTGCAAACCAGTTCTGACCGACACCAATTTGCCGTGTAACAGAATGGCAAGAAAGAAGTATGCAGATGATACCATAACAGGCACGATGTACCCAGATGATCGCACCGTTGTAGAGAGAAATGTTAAACACATTAAACCAATATTGAAGATGATAGAGGAGAGAAACAAAGACCCCAAATTATGGGTTAAAATACCTAAAATTTGTTTTGACTGGGAAAAGATTTTTTAGTATAATTGTTGCATTGACGTTGGAGATATATTATGATGAATGACTTGTGGTGCGAAAAGTACCGTCCTTCCACTATTGATGAGTGTATCCTTCCCCAGAACCTCAAGGATACCTTTAAGGAAATCGTTGCCACTGGCGAAGTTCCAAATATGCTTTTCACTGGTACAGCAGGTCTTGGCAAGACGACCGTTGCTCGTGCCATCTGTAACGAACTTGACCTTGACTACATTCTGATCAACGCGTCAGAGTCTGGCAACATCGACACTCTCCGTGGCAAGATCAAGCAGTTCGCTTCTACCATTTCTCTTCAAGGTGGGTATAAGGTTGTAATCCTCGATGAGGCAGACTACTTAAACGCACAATCTACTCAACCTGCTTTGCGTGGATTCATTGAAGAGTTTTCTAACAACTGTCGGTTTATCCTGACGTGTAACTTTAAAAATAAGATCATCGAACCACTCCACTCGCGATGTGGCGTTGTTGAGTTCAATACTTCTAAGAAGGATATGGTTCAACTGTGTGGTCAGTTCATGCAACGGGTTATGAGCATCTTGAAAGACGAAGGTGTGTCGGTCTCTAATCCTGATTTGGTTGCAGAACTAATCATGCGCCATGCGCCCGATTGGCGTCGTATCCTCAACGAACTCCAACGCCACTCGCGAGGTGGAGAACTACAACTTGATGTACTGAGTGGTTCTACCTCTGGTAATATCGCAGACCTGTTTAAGCACCTCAAAGGTAAAGACTTCAAACAAATGCGTCAGTGGGTTGCTAACAACATGGATGTAGATTCTTCTGCTATCTTTCGAGGAATCTATGATACAATGAATGATAATGTGACACCGAACAGCATCCCACAGTTGGTGTTGATTCTTGCTGACTATCAGTTCAAGGCAGCATTTGTTGCTGATGCGGAGTTGAACGTGGTTGCTTGTATGACGGAGGTAATGGCCAATGTCGAGTTCATCTAAGGTAAACTATAAGTTCCGCGAAGATAAGTTGATTGAAGAGTTCAAGAACTATATTGATTCGACTTATAGTGGGCATTATGGACAAGGTGGTCTACAGTCATCAGAAGTTATCGTTGATCGTGGGCATGGTCTTGGTTTCTTCCTTGGCAATGTTGATAAGTATAATGGCAGGTACGGTAAAAAGGGCACACCTGACGATCATCGCAAAGACATCATAAAAATTATTCACTATGGTTTCCTTGCTCTTTACGAACATGATAGAATTCATGGTGATATTTAATGGATTGGGATTTTGATGAAAATGAGATGGACCCTGAGTTCACCTCAGAGTTAACCAGAAAACTCTATGAGTTGATGATTGCTCTTAACAAAACCAGCATAGAACATTTCAATACATTTTCTTTGAAAGAGTTGAGCGCAATAAAAGAATTCTATGGCGGTAGTCTGGTATATTCAATCTACAAAGATGTGGACTTTGTGCTGCGTGAACCAAAACCATCGGATACAATACACTAATGAAGATTTTACTTACAGGAACCAAAGGATATCGAAAGGGATTTATTGCAAGTCGTTTCATTGAGTTGTATGAAAATTCTTATGATATTACAGAGTACGAAGGCGACATTCGCGAATTTGAAATAAACATGTTTGATGATGTTGACTTGGTGCTACACCTTGCTGCTATGGCAGGTGTTCGCCGCTCTCATCTTGAACCAGATTTGTTCTGGGACGTGAATGTAATGGCGTCTCAAAAAATATTTCACCAATGCGAGGAGGCAAGAATACCAGTGCTGTATGCTTCTTCCTCTTCGATCTATGAGTGGTGGTTGTCGCCCTATGCATCTACGAAGTGGATGATGGAATTTATCGCGCCACCAAACACTCTGGGTCTCAGGTTTCATACAGTCTATGGACCAAACAGTCGAAAGGACATGCTGTATGAAATGTTGAAAGAAAAGAACGTCAAGTATTTGACTAACCACACACGTGACTGGACGCACGTTGACGATATTTGCTCTGCTATTGATATCTGTATCAAAAATTTTGACGAGATTAAAGAGTATCGAGCAATTGACGTTGGTAATGGTCAACCAGTGACAGTGGTTGATATGGCGAATAAAGTTTGGCCAGATAATAACCTGCCTGTCAAAGAAGTTACTGGCGAACGAGAAGATACTTGCGCTAACCCTAAAATTTTATTACAATATGGTTGGGAACCAAAGCACCATATATTGGAAGATGATCATGAATCCATTTGAATTTTTGAACAGCATCACCTACAATAAACAAGACCTGATGGTAGATGAGGAAACGGAAAAGGCATACAATTCATTCCTAGTCAACCGTGGTCTATCGTATTTTCAAGATACGGTTCTACTGGCAAACGAGATGAACTGTAATCACCACCTTGACGAAAAGTTGCAGTATGATTTCCTGCGCAACATTGTTCGCAAAAGGAAGCGATTCAGCAAGTGGGCGAAAAAGGATACGATAGACTCAATTGAGGTTATCAAAGAATATTATGGGTACAGCAACTCCAAAGCAGAGTCAGTTGCTGACCTGATTAGTCCGGAGCAGTTAGATTATATGCGAAGCAAGTTGTCAAAAGGTGGTATCTAGAGTTAAATGTTTATAAATATTACTTGTATTGTTTGTCATGACAATAATTCCTATAATTTGACTTGGACTCTATTATGTACGAAGCTGTATATTGGTCTCCGCAAGATATGCTTGAGATCACTCTGAACGAACCAGACGACTTTCTCAAAGTAAGAGAAACCCTAACGAGAATCGGCATTGCCTCTCGTAAAGACAAAAAACTATTTCAATCTTGTCATATCCTCCACAAGCAAGGAAGGTATTTTATAGTACACTTCAAAGAATTGTTCCTCCTTGATGGCAAGAAATCTAATTTAGAAGAATCAGACCTCCAAAGAAGGAACACCATAGCGACCCTTCTTAGTGACTGGGGTCTTGTTAACATTGTCGACTCCTCTAAGGTGAAAGATAAAGCACCTATAAGGCAAATTAAAGTTGTTTCGTTTCGTGAAAAGGATGAGTGGGAACTTTGTCAGAAATACAATATAGGAAACAAACCCACAAACTAATATATGATTGATGCTTACATGCTAGTGGATTTTAACAATCCACTCTCTTTGCAATATATGAATTTATCTTTGGAGTCTTTCTCTGCTGTAGATGATATAGTAAAAATTACCCCTGTACAGTGTACGACTCCAGAAACTCTCCCTATAAGGTTCCAAAAAAACGAGGAACCTTTGCCACCTTACATAGACAGAAACAACCCCAACGATGTTTTAAGACCAAGATATTTTGGTGGAAGTTTTTGTGATACTGGTACATATCAAGCAATTATGTATTCTCAGTACCAATTAATACAAAGGATAGCAAACGGAGAACCAATTGCTATTATGGAGCATGACGCTGCTCTTGTGAACGAAGATTCTTTCAGGGAAATGGTTGATTTATTTTGGGCACAGGTTGATGTGTTTATTCCTGGTGCTTGTTTAGAATTTTTTGGTTTAAGTCAGAAGTATGCTAAATGGATGGTTGATGTGTTAGACAACTTCCCTACTTTTGGTAAACCCAATTCCCATCATAACAGACTTTCTGGAGCGTATGGTATTATTTCATCTTGTATGCAAAAAGAAAAATTTGACTTTGACATGTCCTGTAATTTCCTCTTACCAACAAAAAGATCCAACTTGGATAAAATCTGTCTGTCTTTCATACCTAGAAACTCAGAATATGGAATAGGACATTTATTCGACCCTGCTTGTAAACAATTTTTATTTGACACTTTAGAAAATACTAACGAAATGGTATATGATTTAAATGCTAAAAACCACGATCATGATGTTGGCGTTGATGCTAATACTGTTAGTGGATATTACTGGTCTAGAGATTTTGTAGTTGTTGAAAAGCCAAAAGAAATATAGTATACTATAGTCTATGAGATTCTATACTAATATTTCCCGCATAGGTAACAGCATTTGTTATCGAGGATACAAGGATGGTGTCCGAGAGCAATTCAGAGATTCCTTCAATCCTGTCATGTATTTGACCTCTCGTAAAACTGATTGTGAGTGGCGAACTCTTGATGGTCGTTGCGTCGAACCTATGGTGTTTGACAGTATGTCTGAAGCGACCGACTTTGCAAAACGTTATGAAAACGTTGATTCCCTCGAAGCACACGGTAATACCAACTTTGCCGCTCAGTACATTCAAAAGAATTATCCGAAAGACATACAATACGATTCTTCTGTAATCAAGATAGCAAACATTGATATCGAGGTTGCCTCAGATGATGGATTCCCAGAACCAGAACGTGCTGATGCTGAGGTACAATCGATTTGTTTGAAATACTTTGGCAAAAAGACAGTTTACATCTGGGCACTCGAAGAAAAATACGATCCATTCAAAACTCAGCTGGACATTAATCCTGAAGATATTATCTTCATCAAGTGCGATGGCGAACTTGATCTGATATTAAAATTTATTCAGTTCTGGAATCATAAAGATACCTGCCCAGACGTTGTAACAGGTTGGAACGTGCGTATGTTTGACCTGCCCTATCTTATCAATCGAACTAACCGATTGATTGGTGTTGACACTTCCAAGAAAATGTCTCCTTGGAACATGGTTCGCGAAAAACAAGTCAGTCTACAGGGTAGGACTCAACAGGTTTATGATATTGTAGGCATTGAGCAGTTGGATTACTGGGACTTGTTCCAAAAGTTTGGTGTTTATTCCTATGGTGTGCAAGAGTCTTACAAACTCGATCATATCTCCAACGTGGTACTCGGTGAAAAGAAACTGTCATACGAAGAGCATGGCAATCTGTACACGCTGTATAAAGAGGACTACCAGAAGTTTATTGATTATAATATCAAAGACGTTTTGTTAGTAGAACGCATTGACGAGAAGATGGGTCTGATCGACCTCGCTATGACTATTGCTTACAAGGGTGGTTGTAACTATCAGGAAGCATTCGGTACTACGCAACTCTGGGACACCTACATTTATCGCGAACTTTGTAGTCGTAAGATTGTTGTCCCTCCCAAAATGGATCATGGTAAAGTCGACTTTGGTGGTGGTTTTGTAAAGGCACCACAAATTGGTCGCCACTCTTGGGTTGTTTCTTTTGACTTGAACTCTCTGTACCCTCATCTTATCATGCAGTACAATATGTCTCCTGAGACTATCGTGCCAACTCGCACCTCTGGTGTTACTGTAGACAACTGCCTTGATAAAACTCGTCCCGATTCTAAATCCCCAACGGATTGTATCGCCGCCAACGGTGTTCACTTCAGCAAAGATGAACGTGGTGTTCTTCCCTCTATTATTGATGGGTTGTATTCTGAAAGAAAGCAGATTAAAAAGAATATGCTTGGTGCACAATCTCAGGTTGAAAAAGGTGTTGCTGGTGCTGAGAAAGAGATAACGAAACTCGACACTCAGCAGATGGCGATTAAGATTATGATGAACTCACTCTATGGTGCACTCGGCAACAGGTGGTTCAGATACTATGACATTCGCATGGCAGAGGCAATTACCATGTCAGGTCAGTTGTCCATCCGCTGGGCAGAAAAGGCAGTGAACGAGTATATGAACAAGATCGTTGGTACTAAAGACTTTGACTATGTTATCGCGATTGACACTGACTCGGTGTATGTAAACTTCGGTCCGCTCGTTGACAAGATGGGTCTAACCGACACTAAACAGATAGTGAAAGTGCTGTCGCAGATTGGTGAAGAGAAGTTTGAACCACTGTTTGAGCGATCATACTCTGACCTTGCCAACTACATGAACGCATACGCCAACAAGATGGTGATGGGTCGTGAGGCAATCGCCGATGCTGGTATCTGGACTGCCAAGAAACGCTACATCCTCAACGTGCACAACAACGAGGGTGTCCAGTATGCCAAACCTAAATTGAAGATCATGGGTATCGAGGCAGTCAAGTCATCCACTCCCGCCTCCTGTCGTGATGCACTGAAGGGTCTGTTCAAGGTGATGATCACTGGCACTGAGAAGCAGACGCAGGACGCCATTAAACTATTCAAAAATCATTTTAAAAGTCTCTCCCCTGATGAAGTCGCATTCCCTCGTGGTGTGTCAGACATAGGAAAATGGCGAGATGCCTCGACAGTGTACAAGAAAGGTTGTCCGATCCACGTCCGTGGTTCTCTATTATACAACAAATTACTACTTGACAATAGGTTAGAAAAAAGGTATAATACTATCAAAGATGGCGAGAAGATTAAATTCCTCTATCTTGACAAGAAGAACCCTATGAAGGAAAACGTGATAGCATTCTATGATTTCCTTCCGAAAGAGTTTGGATTACACAAATATATTGATTATGATACACAATTTGAGAAGGCATTTCTCGCCGTTGTTCGCCCAGTCTTGGAGGCGATCGGTTGGACAGAGGAGGAAGTCATCTCGCTTGAGGACTTTTTTGGGTAATGTATTCCCTGACAATTTTTCGTAATGCGTTCGACAATAAAACGCACAGAAAGATGGACTTTCCCGATTGGGAAGGTCTTGTCGCATTGCTAGAAAAATTGAGTAAAGTTTCCCTATCAGGAAAGAAAGAAGCGCAACTGATCAGTCCAGCAGTTTACAAAGAAGGGACCACACGTGCTAACAAAAATGTTGAATGCTGGGCAAACTGGGCATGTGTTGATGTCGACGATTATGAAGGGGACATAGAAGATGTACTTAATCGGTTTTCAAATAATAACATTGTGGTTTACTCTACTGCTTCATCTACACCTGAAAAAATTAAATTCAGAATTGTCTTTGATCTCGATAGAGCAGTTGGAAAAGAAGAGATCAAAAAATTCTGGTTTGCTCTTAATAAATCCATTGGCGATCTTGGAGACGCACAGACAAAAGACAGTTCGCGAATGTATTACATCCCAGCGGATTACGTTGATGCTTTTAATTTTTTCTACACTAGGACTGGCGAACCAATTTCTGTCGACAGTTTGATGCGCGAGCACCCATATCAGGAAAAGACTGGTAACAGTTTCCTTGATAATTTGAGTGAAGAGATGCGAGAGTCCGTTTTGGAATATCGTAAAAATTCTCTTGACAATACAAACGTAACTTGGTCTGGTTATCGCGATTGCCCTTTCTTTCCGAACAAAATGGCAGACGATTACAAATCAGTTTCAGAGACTGGTTGGTACCATCAAATGTATAGGATTATGGTAGCAACTGCCTGTAATGCTGTGAAGGCAAAGTATCCAATAACAGCAGAGCAAATTAGCATTCTTTGTAAAGAACTTGACAGAGAAACTGGAAACTGGTATGAAAACCGTCCACTGCATAGAGAAGCAAACGGTGCCTTGCAGTGGGCATATGCAAATAGTTTTACTGAGGAGATATAAAATTGCCTATCAAATATAATTGGGGGAATGAAACTTGGTTGACAAGAAGAAGAGAGGACCGCCATTTACCCAATTCTGAATTTAATCAACCCTATGATTTTACCCGCACATACCCAGACATCCGTGCTGCTCTGATGGTAATTGCGATGCACGGTGAAGATCTAGTTGGAGCAGAACTAGGGTTATACCAAGCGGAAAGTTTCTGTACCATACTTCAGGTTTGTAAAAACGTTAAAAAATTAGTTGGTGTCGATTTATGGGAACCATATGTAGATCAAATTGGCGGTGGAAGAATGGTCAGGGATAAAAAAGCAATCGACTTCATGTATAACACTGCTGTCAACTACATCAACAATTGCGGAGAAACCCATCGAGCAGATGTTTATGTCATGGATAGTATAGAGGCATCTAAAGAGTTTGAGGACGACCACTTCGACTTCGTCTTTTTTGATTCTCACCTAACAGCAGAACAGTTGACTAATGAACTCTCTGCTTGGTCGCCAAAAATCAAAACTGGTGGATTGTGTATTGTGCATGATTTCGACCGAATGGAAACAAAAAATGGAATAATGGACTTCGCAAAAAGAAGCAGTGTGAACGCGAAAGACTTCAACTTTTGTAGTTATGACGATACAGTTATATGGAAAAAACTAAAGTATTGACTTTTCAATCTAAATGTTATAGAATAATTCTTTTATGGAGGGCAAACTATGTCTAATGAAACTATGAACCCAGAGCAAGAGCAACAGTATCCTACAGATTTTTTCCCCACAGACCCTGAGTATGGCAAAGGTGAAAAACCTCTTGTTGGTATTGTTGGCCACGGATTTGTCGGAAAGGCAGTTGAGCGTTCTTTTGTCCCAGAGGTAGATCGGTTTCTAGTTGACCCGAATTACGGTACAACAATTGACCAACTTGTTGAACAAGAACCATCATTAACTTTTGTCTGTACGCCAACTCCAGTTGGCGGTAACGGTCGTGTTGATGCTGCCATAACCGTTGATGCTATCTTGAAGTTGATTCGAAAAACTAAATCAGCAGTTGTTTTGAAGTCTACTGTTACGCCAGACGTTATTGATAAAATTTGTCGTGCACTTGCTCCAGAGCAAGCAGAATATCGCTTCGTTTATGCCCCTGAGTTTCTGACTGAAAAAAATGCTGATGATGAGTACTGTAATCCAAAGTTTATGGTTTTCGGTGGAGCTCCACAATCTTGTAATCAACTCATTGAATTTATGCATTTCAATACTTTCGTTCGACTACCTAAAAACGCAGAGGAAGATGGCGGTATCCATATCGTAACTCCTACAGAGGCATCTTTCATCAAGTATGCGATCAATAGTTTCTTGGCAATGAAGGTTACTTTTTTCAATAATCTATATGATGCCTGTAAAGATGAAATGTATACAACCAGTGCCACAGTTGTTTCTCGTATCGTTTCTTCTGAACCAAGGATTGGTCCTACTCATTGGAGAGTTCCAGGAATTGATGGCAAGAAAGGATTTGGTGGTGCATGCCTTCCTAAAGATGTATCAGCGTTTACTGCTTATACTGATAAGATGAAAATTCTCGAGAGCGTATTGGAAATCAATAACAAGTATCGTGAAGAGTATGAACTTGATGATCGAGAAAAGCAACAGAAAATAAGTTTCGGTAAGCGTGACATTGAAGAAGTAGAAGAGAAGGAGGAGGACGCCTCATGAGTGTAATGGACAAATTAAAGAAGAACAGCAAGATCAAGGCAGCATCAGAGTTGTCTTCATCTAAGTTCTTCGTCGACCAGAAACTAGTTGACACTGGTGTACCAATGGTAAACGTTGCTCTATCTGGAGACGTTGATGGTGGTCTTGCCTCTGGTCTCACTGTCCTTGCTGGTCCTTCGAAGCACTTCAAGACTTCGTTTGCTTTGCTTATGGCAGCAGCATATCAACGTGCACATCCTGAAGCAGTCGTATTGTTCTATGACTCTGAGTTTGGTTCGCCGCAATCATACTTTGAAACTTTTGGCATTGATACTGAGCGAGTGCTTCATACTCCTATCACGAACGTCGAGGAGTTGAAGTTTGATCTGATCTCTCAACTCGAGGAATTGGATGCCAAGGACGAAGTTATTATTGTGATCGATTCTATCGGCAACCTTGCTTCAAAGAAAGAACTTGAAGATGCTTTGAACGAAAAGGCAGTCGCTGATATGTCTCGTGCGAAAGCATTAAAAGGTTTGTTCCGTATGGCAACTCCTTATCTGCGTATGAAGAATATCCCTATGCTCGCCGTCAATCACACTTACAAAGAGATTGGCATGTTCCCGAAAGACATCGTCTCAGGCGGTACTGGTATCATGTATTCTGCTGATAATGTCTGGATTCTTGGTCGGCGTCAGAATAAAACTGGCACTGAAGTTACTGGATACGATTTTATTATCAACGTTGAGAAATCTCGATATGTACGTGAAAAATCTAAAGTCCCTGTCTCGGTTTCTTGGGACGGTGGTGTTGAGCAGTACTCTGGTTTGCTCGATGTCGCACTTGCTGGTGGATATGTCGTCAAACCTTCCAACGGTTGGTATGCCACGGTCAACAAAGATACGGGTGAAATGACCACAAAGGTCCGAGAGAAAGATACTCGCAGTGCTGAGTTCTGGAACCCTATCTTTGAGAATACCGACTTTAAAGATTTCGTCCGTAAATCGTTTCAAATCGGTGGCGAAATCTCTGAACTAGAGATGGAACTTGAAGAAGCATGAAGGATAGTGATGTAGGATTAGTTCTCCCAAATTTATACTTGGGGGATTCAGATTGTGTGGTCCACAATTTGATAGAAATGGACGACTTTATCATAACCGAAGACCCGCTCAATCCAAATGATGAGAATTTGTGGGCAGTCATGATCACAAAAGGTGAATACAAGAATTGGGTTGTAAGGTTTCCTCTAGTTTCTTTGATTGACGGAGAACTTGAATTTACCTATGAGGTCTTGTATATTCCTCCTGAGTATGAAAATAAAGAGTTTGTTGATGTCGATCTAGCAAATTATTTTTCTTCAGTTTTGACTGAAGTAATTGAGACCTTTCATAAAACTGAAGGGCAAGTTTATGTGGATAGAGAAACAGGAGAACAAATTGTCGTCTGATATGCCTACCATGATTCTGCGCCATTTCTTCACCGATGAAGGATATATGCGCAAGGTTGTCCCCTTCATGGAACCAGCATATTTTGAAGGTGTGCATCAGCATTTGTTCAAAGAGTTTGCCAAATACGTCTCCCAATATAATTCTATTCCCAGTCTAGAGTCTTTCCGTATCTCGCTACAGGAGAGTGATACGAACATTCCTGAGCAGATATTCAGTCATGCCATGGATATTCTTCCTGACCTCTTCGCGAAGGATAACACGACTGACTCTGACTGGTTAGTAAAGAACACTGAGAAGTGGTGCCAAGACCGTGCGTTGTTTAATGCAGTCATGGAGTCTATTTCCATTATTGATGGAAAGCACCATTCCCTCACTAAGAATGCGCTCCCCGACATTTTGTCGAAAGCATTATCCGTGACATTTGATACTAACATTGGTCATGATTATCTTGAAAACGCTGAAAGTCGTTATGAGTTCTATCACACTGTCGAGGAGCGCATCCCGTTTGACCTCGATTACCTCAATAAGATTACGAAGGGAGGACTCCCAAATAAGTCTTTGAATATTATCCTTGCGGGTACTGGAGTGGGTAAGTCTCTCTTCATGTGCCACTGTGCCTCTGCCGCCCTCGCTCAAGGAAAAAACGTCCTGTATATCACGATGGAAATGGCAGAGGAGCGAATTGCTGAGCGAATCGATGCTAATTTGCTGGATACCGCACTAGATCAGATAACGACTTTCTCGAAGGAGATGTTCGTTAAAAAGGTACATCGTATCGCAGAGAAGACGCATGGTAAACTCATCATAAAGGAGTACCCTACGTCACAGGCACACGCAGGTCACTTTCGTGCGTTACTGAACGAGTTGAAACTTAAGAAGAAGTTCGTCCCTGATATCGTGTTCATTGACTACCTCAACATCTGTACGAGTTCTCGTGTAAAGACAGTAGGTGGTAGTGTGAATTCGTATACTTTCGTAAAGGCAATTGCCGAAGAACTTCGTGGATTAGCAGTAGAGTTCAACCTGCCTATCGTATCAGCAACTCAGACGACTCGAGCAGGGTATGGTTCGTCTGATCCTGGACTAGAGGATACCAGTGAGTCGTTCGGATTGCCAGCGACTGCTGATCTCATGCTCGCGCTAATAAGCAACGAGGAGTTACAGACATTAAATCAGATCATGGTGAAACAACTCAAGAATCGATATAACGATCCGAACATGCATAAGCGATTTGTGATTGGCGTGGATAGATCTAAGATGAAGTTGTATGACGTAGAAGATGCAGAGAAAGATTTAATGAACGATACTGCAGTAGAGGAAGATAAACCTGTGTTTGACACTACCACTGCGGGGAAGAAGATTTCTATTGAAGGATTTAAATTGTAATGTTTTCGCGATATTTGATCTTTGTAAAT
>Ga0208767_1001444_pt1 | contig 18876 bp, 28 predicted proteins | sample VirMetDEL_Mar_21_FD_184514 | JGI IMG/M metagenome (GOLD analysis project Ga0208767, IMG submission 184514) | Aqueous microbial communities from the Delaware River and Bay under freshwater to marine salinity gradient to study organic matter... | ecosystem: Environmental > Aquatic > Marine >... | reverse complement strand
GTTTGCTTCTCAACCGTTTACTCACAGGTTGGTGATGTCTCAAGAGGGTCGCTTTAAATATTGGTGGGTTTGGGAAAAGAATATGGCTACTAATTTCCTGCACGGGAAACGGCAACCGTTGAGGAAGCATGAAGAGATTTGTGTGTTCTATCAAAATCCGGGGTCATATTACCCGCAGAGAACGAGGGGGCACAACCCGACGCAAAGTGCGAGAGGCAGCAGTGATGGTGTTCTCTACCACGGGACGAATACACGAAATTACAAAGGGGGAGATACAACGCGACTGCCTTCGACGGTGCTGAAATATAATGTGGTTGATCCTAAATGCAGGAATCACCCGACCGAAAAACCAGTTCCGTTGCTCGGATACATGACTGAAACTTATACGAAAAAAGGGGAAACCGTGCTTGACCCATTCATGGGAAGTGGATCAACCATTATCGCGGCAATCCGAACGGGCCGGAAAGCCATCGGCATCGAGAAAGACTCGGAACACTTTAAAACCGCCAAGGAACGGATCGAGCGGGAACTTTCTCAGCTCGATCTTTTCTTGGCATAACAGTAATTAGTTGAGCCGGGGAGCCCTCGGCGACCTCGCGCTCCAACATCATTTTAACGTATCCGTAAAAACAAGGTCAAGCAAAAAGCGGCCGCGTTACAGTTAACACCGACCCCCGCTTTCATGGGGCACCCGAAAACCAGGATTTTCAAAAAACGTCGCGCGCGCCGTGGCAAGGGATTAGGAGGAGCACCCCGCGCGCGGTGGAAGAAACTCCCGCAAGACCACCCGCTCCGCAAGGCTGGCCGCGGCCTGGTCGATGTGGTGGCCCTGGCGGCCGGATTCAAGTTGGGCGGCATCGGTGGCGCGGCCCGCTCTGTTTCGGCGGTGCGTGGGATCCGCGCGGCAAACGACACCGGCGGACCTCCTATGAAATTGCTCCAAATCATCAAGACAATCACCGATCTATTCGACGGCAAGAAAACCAAGGGCACCGGCGGAATCATGATTATCCTGGGTATCCTGGGTATATTTTTCCCGCAGCTCAAGGAATACGTGGCCGCCGATCCCGATGCCGCGGTCGATGCCATCTCCGCCCTGTTCGCAGCGTTTGGCGGCATGGTGATTTGGTTTCGAGGTTGGAAAGATCGCCAGCTCATCGATCAGGCAAAACTAACCGGCCAGCCAGTCGTGTTTCGCGCTTCGCCAGTCGAGTTGGAGGGCTGGGTCGAAGCTGATCCCACTGACAACCTCGGGGATTAATCACCCCCATGCCGACCGACCAACAACGGCGCGAACGTATCCAGCGCTGGATAGGTGCGCCGCAGACAGGCGATCTAAACGACCCTGAGACGCTCGAAGAGCTTGAGAGGGACATAGTGGGTTTAGCCGATTATATCGCAGCACAGGCCACGACAGAGCCTCTCAGTCCATCCCCCTCCCCATTCATCCCGGCTGACAGGGATTTTCCCACTACCAACCATTACACACCGAACAAGTCTGGAGCGATCCGCGCGCGGGGTGTGGTGTTCCATCATAGCTGCGGGGCCAGTCTCGCCGGCGATATTAGCTGGATCAAGCAATCGCGCTCGCGGGTGAGTTACCACCTAATCATCGATCAGGACGGCTCCAGGCATCAATTCGTACCGTTCAATCGCCGCGCCTGGCACGCCGGCAAGTCCGCCTTTAAAGGCCGCAGCGGCTGCAATGGCTTTATGCTTGGCGTTGCCTTCTCCGGCGACACCTACGACCGCGCGCTAACGGATGATGAAATCGCCTCCGCGGTCGACCTGGTGGCGGAGAATCGCGATCTCCACGGCTGGACGCTCGACTGGATGACCGATCACCGCAGCGTATCCCCGGGCCGTAAGAATGACCTAAACCCCCGCGAATGGCAGCGGCTCCGCAATGCGTTGAAAGCCGTGTTTTAAATTTATGGACGACCAACCCGGCAGCGCTGAAAAAGGGCACTCCTCCATGTTAGCCTCGCTGCAGGGCCAGATTGCTCATGTAGCCGCAGCGGTTGAACGCCTGGACCTGAGCATAAAGGAAGACCGCGCTACGACTCGGAAAGAATTCTCCCGGATCCACGACGACATCGCCGACCTCCGTACCAAGATAGCCTCTCACGAGGGGGTATCGCTCAGGAGTATCGGGGTTGTAATCGCCATTTTTCTCACCGGTCTCGGCATGGCGGCCGGCGTAGCCAAGCAATGGAGCAGCCTCGAGAACAGCCGGGACCTGGCCCTCGGAGAGCTGGTAATCCTGAAAGAATCCCTCGCGCGCGAGAGTGCCTCCATCGCGCGCCTCACGCGCATTGAGACGACTTTAGACCTGTTAAAAGATGAGCAAGAATCCAAGCAAAATTACTGGCGTTACTCATCCCGTTCCGATTAATCCTGATAAAGCGGGTGTTTCACGCGAAACCCCTATATTTATAGGCTTAAACAGTTTCTATATATAGATTTAACTAGTGCGAATCCGGCCGGTTATTTGGTATATAAATCGCGCGGTTATCGCGGCACCAGTCACGGGTCTCTATGGGGCCGGCATAGACGGCAAAACGGGGATGATCCAGGCCGGAAAATTCGCGCGCGAGGGCGAGCTCGGCGTCGAGTGCCTGCAATACATCATCTATATCGAGGAGCCTGGGCACGGAGCCACGGGTCATGTAGGCATTCCAGCCCGCGGGTATGCCTAGTAAATTAAGTTTTCTATACTTCGCGGGTACATGCATATCCACCCAGATCTTGCGCCCGTGCTCGCCCCAGTATTGCGCCAGCTCGCGTTTTCTATAGATCGCCTCCATGCCGAGCGCGCGCGGGGTGGTCGGATCCAGCGAGTAATTCGGCTCCACCACGGTCGGAGCCTCGGTTTGCAGCAGCAGCCCGGGGCGCTTTTTCAGGCTCGTAAAATGGCTGTCCGCCTGGTAAAAGTGATGTGTACGAGCGCGTTTACTGGTCTTGCTGCCGGTGCGCCAGGCATTTATGGGGTAATCGACATTCCAGGCCTGCATTTCCAGGCTCAGAGCGGGTATATCCCACTCATTATCAGTGTATACAGCACGATTTACCGGCTCAGTAGTTGGGTTTTCCATGCCGGTTTCGGCGTGTCTATTAACCTGACAGGATTATCAATCTTACCTAACAATCAATTTTTACGTAATAAAGCCGTGAACAGTGTTCGCTCTTGACAAGTCCGCATATGCGCCGCGCGTAAAGCCTGTGCGCATCAGGCATATGGGTTGTCAAGCCTTAAAATCCGAACAGTATGTATGTTTGAATAGTGTTCAATCTAGCACGTTATAACGTAATATTTCGCAATTTTGATTATCAATATAAATTAAATTAATAACCGGGTGTTCCACGTGAAACACTTGTTATTATAGTAATTTCCATAACCGAGAGTATTCTCTAAACTATTTTGACGTTGTTTTGCTCTGATGGGACTCAAGGACGGAGCAACAACGGGAAATGGCAATGGTGGAGGGGTATTGAATGGAGATTACGTCGATCCGAGCGATAAGGCTCTGGAAGAATGGGTAATGCAGAATACTGACGTTGGAGTGGATATAAACCAAGTGTTTAAGGATGCGGATGATCTGAATCGTGCCGCGCTGGATGCGGAGCGGGAAGCAGAGGAGGATTACCTGGATGCGATCGCCGCGGCTGATGCGATTAGAACAAGCGAGGGGGCCGATATCGTGGAGCGCATGGAAAACCGCAACAATATTAGCCGAGAGGCTGAGGAGAAATTACAGCAGCGGCGGGAGGAAATCAGAGACGAGTACGGGGATCGTTACGAGCAGCGCGCGGAGGCGTACAAGCGGGCTCAAGCTGATATTGCGGCGCGAAAAAGCGAGGTGCGGAAGCGCGTGGGGCGAATCCGCGCGAAAAATCCAAAAGCATCGAATCGGAAAATAAAGAAGCTGCTAAAACAGGAGGTCGCGCTGCGCAAGGCGAATGAGAAGATAAACAGTTAATCCTTATCCTTCGATTTTCCATCTTCCTCAACTTCGATCATCGACCCGAACGAAAAGAGATGAAAAACACGAAAGAAGATATAGAGGATAGCATTGGCTCCACCGTCTTGTTAGGCCATGCGGAGCCGCCAGCAGGACTGTACAGTGTACAGTCAGAGAGTGTACACTGTACAGTCCTGCCCCAAGGGGTAACTCTGTATCATGGCGACTGTCTGACCATCGTGCCCACCCTCGAAAATGTGGATGCTGTAATAAGTGATCCACCCTATGGAATGAAATGGGATACAAATCTGGCGCGGTTCAGCGGTGGTGATACTGCATCGGTGAAAAAGCGGGGAACTGGTAGAGACTATGGCGTCCCAATCGAAGGCGATTCGGAGCCGTTCGATCCCTCACCCTGGCTAAAATGGGATAAGGTGGTTCTATTCGGCTCGAATCACTTCGGCGCGAGATTACCAGTGGGAACGAAACTAATCTGGATAAAGCGTAATGATGATGCCTTCGGAACGTTCCTGAGCGATGCGGAAGAAGCATGGATGAAAGGCGGTCATGGGATATACTGCAAACGGGACACATCAATCATGGGTGAAGCAAACACGCGAGTTCACCCGACACAAAAGCCAGTGCCGCTGATGGCTTGGTGTATGGATAAAGCGAAAGTAAAAGAGGGTGAAACCGTCCTTGATCCATACATGGGAAGCGGATCAACCGGGATAGCAGCAATCCGCACCGGTCGAAAATTCATCGGGATCGAGAAAGACCCTGAACACTTTAAGAATGCCAAAGAGAGAATCGAACGGGAACTTTCCCAACGTGATCTTTTTCTGGCCTAACAGTAATTAGTTGAGCCGGGGAGCCCTCGGCGACCTCGCGCTCCAACATCATTCTTCGTGGCTCACCTTTTGCGTTCTCTCTTTTAATCGATCCCAAAATCTGAATCGGAAGCCGCCATAAACCATTCTTGGTATGGAGGGCAAGGATCTTTTATCATTTGGAAACCCCATTCATCCCAATGCAAACCCAAAACATCAATATCTGAAAGAGATACCCCGTGATGCTCCCATTCCGACAATATGTTTTTAGTTTCTTCACCAACCGTTGGCTTGATAAAGTTAGGATCTTTTTCTTCATCTTCATACCAGTACCCGCTGATGCCTACTCTTCGCTCCGCTACGATCTCGGCGATAGGTTCAGCATTTGCAGCCCAAACAGACCCGTCTTCCAATCTAACTGTAATACGGAGAGAACAAGCCGTCGCTGGTAAGCGGTTTAATTGTGTGTTTTCATCGATCATAATTTATCAGTTTTCATTTTATCAATTGTATCCGCCCCGCTACCAGGACTCATACGTTCTGCCTTCGAAATTTGCTACCGCTGCAATAATAGGATTTACCGTCTTCGCCCAGTAAAGAGATAGCGACGGGCATTTCAGATTCCACAATCGTTAGTAGAATGTCTTTTGGGATTTTCGAAGATGAACCGAAATAGTATCCTCGATCACCAATAAAAAAACCTTTGCCAGTGCGGGCAGAACAAGGCACGGCACCACAAGCGGATTCAGTCGGGGTTTCTTTTCCGTCTTTCGTTATTTGATCTTCTTTTTCCATATTTTTTATTCCCTCCCTTTATCGTCGTCATCCTGAGTTGTTGGCGGCGGCATGGTGACTATTTTGGCTTCGTCGCTGGCCATTTTCATAATTGCCTGCTGCACCCAATCGCGGAGCAGCTCGCCATGGCTGTTGGCGGCCTGGTTGATCAGGTCGAAATCGTCGTCGGAGAATTCCAGCACCATGCGCTGGGGCATCTTTCCTGGCAATGTCTGGTACAGAGCGAGCATGGATTTGACCCATTCGCCGCGATCTTCGGGCACGCCTTTGGATCGCCAGTTGTAGAGCGTGCCTTTGCTGATGCCGAGGTACGCGGCCAGGTCATCAACAGAAACTGCTAGCGTGGCCATCCATTCAGAAAGTTTTTCTCCGGTCATTATTTAATACGGGTGAATGACTTTCACGCAGAATCAAAAAAAAGCAAATAAACATTTGCCAACCGGAATTATGTGAGCTTTAATTCTTAATTAAATCATTTCACCTGGAGTGAATATTATGAATAGCTTAATAATTAGTACCGAGGAATGGAACGAGGAAATTCTGCGGTACATCATTCAGAAAGCGGACGAAAGAGGAGTAACGCCGCACGAGATCGCCGAGCAGCTTGTACTCGGCATGGCGAAAAAGGAGATCAAGCGGGTTCAGCGATCCGCCACCAAGCAGGATAAAAAACCTGCGGTCTGATTTCCAACGCTCCTCGCCCGCACCATCTATGTACCACCACCATGCCGCGCAATATAATTTCTCATAAAAACCATGATCACCACCATCCGGCGATTGTCGGGCCGGATGGAACCTGGAAGGGGCTTACGTGGCGGGATATGCCGGGCGTCACGGATGATGTAAGGCGGCTGAACTTTGCGCTGTATCGGCGCGGGTTGCACTCGGGGGTCAAGGATAGGGTGACCGTGGAGCGGGCGGCGAATGCGCGGCGAATCAAAGCTTTAAAGCGACGGGAACACAAACGGAGCAATTAAAACCTAAAAAACAAACCTGTTATATCACCAAAAAAATGAATCCATCCAATCACAACCAACCAGATTTTCCGGGGCTTAGTAGCCATCACCAGCCAGGTGAGGGGCGCGGCACGGCTCGGGAAATATTCCGCGCAATTCACAAACCGAGCGAGCCGCGCCCTACGCCACCGACCACCACCGCGCCTGCGCCGAGTTACTCGGTGCGCTTTTATAAAAACCCGTTCCAGGGAGGCGCGGAGCCGAGCCTGGAATGGACCGGCAAGAGCTGGGAATTCGTGCGGCGGTTCGCGCTCGGCAATGTCCACCCGGATGGCTGGCTGATCGTGGACGAAGCGACCGGCGAGCAGATGGCCCTGGAGGAGATCGGGACAGCGTTTCGCGGTGTAGAACTGGAGCGCTAAAAATTTAATCAAGACGATGATGGGAAAAAAAGAAACTCAAGAGGCGTTAATCGACTGCGGCAAATCGGGGTGTTTGCGAATCCTGGCGGCTTCGGCCCTGGAGGATCAACTAGGGGCACCACGCAATGCAACGATAACATTAAAGCGGGCGGAGGCGCTGGGCTTGTATGCCATGGCGAACGCGTTTCTGCAATCGACGGGCGATGAATTTATATCGCAGCTTACGCCTGATGAGGCTTTCGCGATGGTGCGAGCGGCGGAGCTGCGCCGGCCGTTGCCTGAACCTACGATAGAGGAGGCGGGGGCATGAGTGGCGAGCCGTTGAGTCATACGGAATTGATCGAGGAGAGCCTGGCGAGATCAGCCGCGTTTTTCGCGGCGATGAGTGAGGAGGAGCGGGAATATAGAAACAACTTGCTGGCTGAATTGGATGCTCTGTATAAGAGGCGGCAGCAGTTGGAGGATCGGCTTCGAACCATCAACCGGGAAGTATCAGAAAGGATTGATCTATAGATGATAGCGATTGATAACAAAACGGCGCTGGATATGGAAATGGATAGCCTGACGCCGGAGGCAGCGGAGCGGTTGGGTTATGAGCCCCTGACGAAACCTTATCGACTTTCTGAACGCGGGCTGATGTTCCGGGTGGTTGAGGATTTGCTAGCCGGGGGGATCGCGTTTGCAATTGTGCGGGTGCAGATTCTCGACCGGAGTACCTACAGCTATAAAAAGAACTGCCAGGCGCGGAGCCATACCACCATGTGGGAAGTATGGCGCAAGGATATGATTTATACAGAATCGGCGCACTGGTATCGTGCGGCGAATCAAAACAGCAACAACACACAACTAACCAACTAACCAACTAACTATATGATATGGACCCAACGAAGCACAAACAGCAACAACAGCAGGCGGAAGACGATAACGATCGACCGGCGGCAGCTGCAAGAGCGGCATTCCATCACGAAATCGGCGCGGAACTGGAGGAGTGGCACAAATGCCCGGAACGGTTGAAGCTCGGGTGGCGGGCGGCAGCGAGTGCGGCCTGTGAAGCTAACGAGGTCAATATGACCGTGATTCGAAAACTTTTGGATTAAATTTTACCTTATATAGAGAAATGATTTATGGAGAAATATGGGAGGCAAAACATGTAAAATCGTGCCTGGTGTCGATTTTAAATGGCTTGATTCCGCCGGCCGAGGATGATGAGCCGCCAGCCAAGCCGCCGCTGGGGCGGTTGGCGATCCCGCTAGATGTAGTGGATGGCCAGCCGAAATTGATGGCGGCGGTGATGTCTGATTTGGAACTATACCAGGTATTTCATCGCGGCGGGGTTACTGCTTCGGGGAGTTACCGGGCGGAGGCTTTGGGGATTCAGTATCTATGGGGCTACTCGCCGAAATTTTTAACGGTGAATCCATTGCTCAATGAGTTGGGGGTTTATTGGTATAACTACGAGTTGGATTGGATCGAGCATGATGGCGAGCCCTACTATACTTTTGTTTTAGAGCATGAGGAAGAGGTGCCGCTGGAGGAGGGGTTGTACGGGTAATATATTTATGAGTGTACTGAAGATTGAGCCAAAGCCGTGCGGGGTTTTAAACAAAGCCGACGCTATTGATTATTGCGGCGGCTCGCTGGAGTTGTTCGCGGAGTTGGAAAAAGGGTACGGTTTGATCTCGGTATTTAATAACCGTACGCGAAAAATGTATCGAATCGAATCAATCGATTTAGCGCTTACCGAGATGGAGCTGGTGAAGCGTAACGCGATAAACTTAAAAGAGGAGGAGCATTAACCTCAATCAATGGCACCGGAATGATCAGCGTGTTTAGTATAGCCGACGTAATTATTGAACGTGGTCTTGTAGTCGTCGCCCATCTCGCGGGCGATGGTGGCAAGCGGGGTATTGGCCATGGCGTGGAGTGTGCCAAATGTGTGGCGCATACTGTGAAAGCCAACCCAGGGCAACCCGGCCGCATCGGTGATTTTATCGAACGGCACACGGGGATCGTATCGCCAGCGGTTGGGTTGGGTGGCGGTGCTTTTGCGTTTGCGGCCTGGCTTTTTATCGGGCCGCAACAGGTAACGATAGCGGCAGGTGCTGGAGCCGGGCAACGTGGGCCAAACGCTGGCACGGTAATTTTCGAGGAACTGGTGCAGGCGAGGGCTCATCCGAATCATGCGGGCGCGTTTGCCCTTGGCGGTGAAGGTGTCGGTGTTGCGAACATGGAAAACGCGGCCCTCGATATCGGCCCATTCAACGCGAGCTTCGACGATCTCGCCGATTCGCAGCCCGGCGAAAAAACCGAGATGCAGGATCAGCTGGAGATCGGAGCGATCGGCGGGCACGGCTTGCAGAAGTCGATCCCGCTCCGGCCGGGTGCAATAGCCTTCACTACGGGTTGCAACGGCTTTGGGGATTTCCAGGGCGAGGATGGGCGATTCGAGAATAAAACCCTCTTTTTTGGCCCAGGTAAAGAAGCCGGAGACGGTGGAAATGCGGGAATTGATCGAGGTACTGTTGTTGGTGAGGCTGAGGTGGGCCACCCAGTTTTGCAAATCGGCGGTGGTGATATCGGCCACGGCGCGACTGTGGCCGAGGAAATCGAGCATCAGGCGCAGGGTATCGGCGGTATTACGAGAGGTTTTTTCGGATGTTGTTTGCGGGCGAGTTTCTCTGCCAGGTAGCGTTTGATTTCGCCAGTGACCTGGCCGCGCCGCCGCTCCCGGTGATTCTGCCTCACCAGAGTATCGTATTTTTCGATGGCTTCTCTACGCTCTTTTGTACGCAGGGCGATGGGTGCGGGGCGTTGCCCGTCGATCATTGGCGGCTGATAATACCACCAATCCCGCTTCTGATAGAGTCCTTTAAGCTTCATTTCAGCGCTGAAAAACGGGTAGCAAAAACGGGTAGCAAAATCAAGGCGAACTTTACACAACCGGGATGTAATCAGGGTTTAGAAAATCGGTGGGAAGCAGAGGCGAACGCGCCCTTTTACTTTTTTGATGGTTTGCAACTGCCTGATTTTAAGGCAGTTGAGGGAGGCACACCCGTAGGGATTCGAACCCCAAACCTCCTGATCCGTAGTCAGTTTTGTTTCGTGGTTACTGATGCCCGCAACTCCTTTGCATTAAGGGGGTTGCGGGCTTTCCATTTTGAGCGGGTAGCAATTCCGGGTAGCAATTTCAGCGAAAGGGGGCCGGTTGAGTGATTTGGATAAAGGGGTGGATGATTTGGCGGCGGAACTGGACGCGCAGGTTTTGGGTGATTTTGGGTGGTATCCTGAAGGAACTGAGATACAAAACGCGGGGGCCGGGGGCTCGGGGTTTGCGGCGCTTTCGATGATTACGCCGGCGCTGGAGTTGCTAAAAAAGGAAGATGAGGAATCGCCGATTTCGCGGGAGGAATGGGAGAAGGAACTGGTACGGGAAACGCGTCTGCGGACTTTTGAAATGCTGCTGCGGGAGTTGCTGCCGAATCCACGGCGGCTGGATCCCACGGATATCGGCCTGAATGTAATTGTGTGGATGTGGGATCTGCAAATTCCGCCGCTGGATGGGATGACCCTGGAGCAGATCGGCAACCTGGTGGGGCAGACGCGGGCGGCGATCTGTGAGCGACACAAACGGATTTGCCAGCGGAAAAAGGAAAAAGTTGGCCAGAAGGGTACGCATAACCCTAGGCAGAAAAAAGCGGGGATTATCGGGACGTATGCGGCGAGCGCGAAGGGGAATAACAACCGGGCACTGGCTGCGGCTAAAGAGCGGAGCGAGGCGGCTTTTGGGCTGAGTAAACGAGAAATGAATGAATAATGATGACTGACGAAGATCAACAAACGACGGAGCCGGTTATTTTGGACTTGTTTTATGGAGCTGTTGAGAAGCGGGAAAACTTGTGGCTTAAAGCAAGGATTGCCCCAAAGGGCCGCACAGCGTACGCGGCGGAGGTTTGGGACGGTAGACAAGTGGAGATCGATGGAAAAAAATGGGTAGTCCAATATAGGGAGACCGATTTTTCGATTAACTTTTTTAATAGTTCGGTATTAAAAGAGGTTTTTGATGGTGAAAGCGCCGACGATTTCGGTGTGCGTTTGGCGGTTATGGCGTGGGATTTGCAGTTGCCTGGGTTTGAGAATATAACAATGGAAGAATTTGGGAATCAATTTCTCGCGCAGCGGCGGGCGGCCATCCGCGAGCGTCACCGGCGTTATTGCCAGCGGAAAAAGGAAAAAGTTGGCCAGAAGGGCACGCATAACCCACGGCAGAAAAAAGCGGGGATTATCGGCACGTATGCGGCGAGCGCTCGCGGCAATAACAACCGGGCTCTGGCAGCGGCTAAAGAGCGCAGCGAGGCGGCTTTCGGGAAGCGGAAACAGGGATGAGCTATTCAAATTTTTTACAAGGAAAGCGGGAGGTTGGGCGCGAATACGGATTCGATCCGGTGTTTATGCCTGATGCGGCTTTTGATTTTCAGAAGGATTTAATCCGGTGGGCTGTGCGAAAGGGTCGCGGCGCATTATTTGCTGATTGTGGCATGGGTAAAACCCTGATGCAATTGGCCTGGGCGGAAAATGTGGCCCGGCATTCGGGCGGCCGGGTGTTGATACTTACGCCGCTGGCGGTGAGTCATCAGACCTGTGATGAGGCGGCAAAGTTTGGCATCGAAGCAACGCGCAGCGATAGGGGCGAGATGCTATCTCAAATAGTGGTTACGAATTATGAGCGTCTGCATTATTTCGATCCGAATGATTTCGAAGGGGTTGTATGCGATGAATCATCGATACTAAAGAATTTCGACGGCGCGACCAAAAAGGCGGTGACGGATTTCATGCAGACGCGTAAATATCGCCTGCTTTGCACGGCGACGGCGGCACCTAACGATTGGATAGAGCTAGGCACTAGCGCGGAGGCTTTAGGAGTGATGAAGCGAGTGCATATGATGGCTCATTACTTTAACCATGACGGCGGGGAAACGTCGAAGTGGAGACTGAAGCGACATGCCGAGGATGGGCCGTTTTGGCAGTGGATTTCGAGCTGGGCGCGCACGATCCGGCGACCGTCTGACCTGGGATATCCGAACGGCGATTTTATCCTGCCTGAGTTGGTGACCCGGCAGCATGTTGTGGATAGCTCACCTTCTCCGGATTTGCTATTCCCCATGCCGGCGGTTGGGTTGATCGAGCAGCGCGAGGAGAGGAGGCGATCACTGAATGAACGATGCGAAGTAGCGGCAGAGCTGGTTAACGAACATGATCGGCCGGTTGTGGCGTGGTGCCATCTGAATGTAGAGGGAGACCGGCTGGCGGATATGATTCCCGGCGCGGTGCAGGTATCGGGCAGTGATCGCGACGAGGTGAAGGAGGATCGATTCCGCGCGTTTGAGGCGGGCGAGATTCGGGTGATGGTGACGAAACCGACGATCGCTGGTTTCGGCCTGAACTGGCAACATTGCGCCCATCAGACGTTTTTTCCGAGTCACTCGTTTGAGCAGTGGTACCAGGCGGTGCGGCGGTGCTGGCGATTCGGGCAGGAGAATGATGTGGTGATCGATGTGATCACATCAGAGGGAGAGCAGCGGGTATTAGCGAACCTGCAACATAAAGCAAAGCAGGCGGATGAGATGTTTGAAAATCTGATCCGGCATACAGCCGAGTATCAGAACGATCAGAAAGTTTCACACGAAGACAAATTCAACCAATCAACCAGGATACCAGAATGGCTATAGCAAAACAAGAACTGACTAATCAATACGCGCTTTACAATGGGGATTGTATCGATGTGATGGGAGAATTCCCCGATCACTCGGTGGATATGAGTATATTTTCGCCGCCGTTCGCGGACCTGTATTGCTATAGTGATTCGGATCGGGATCTAGGTAATTGCCGCAGTTACGAGGAGTTTTTCGAGCAGTTTGATTTTGTCGTTAAAGAGTTGGTGAGGGTGATCAAACCGGGGAGGATGGCGTGTGTGCATGTGATGGATGTGCCAGCGATGAAGGAGCGCGACGGTTATATAGGCATTAAGGATTTCTCCGGGGATGTGATCCGCGCGTTTTCCGCTGGCGGTTTTATCTATCATGGCCGGACTTTGATATGGAAAGATCCGCTGATTGAAGCGACCCGCACGAAAGCGCTCGGCTTAATGCATAAGCAGCTATGTAAAGATAGTGCGATGTGCCGGCCGGGGTTGCCTGACTATTTGCTGATGTTCCGGGTGCCTGGAGTGAACGAGGTGCCGGTGGATCATCCAGACGGGTTGACCGCCTACGCGGGCAAGGATCGCCCGACTACATCGGGGGTAAAATTTTCACATGAGACCTGGCGCAGCTATGCCTCGCCGGTGTGGATGGATATTCGCCAGACTCGAACAATCGAAACGAAGCTAAGTAGAGATCCGAAGGATGAGAAACATATATGCCCGTTGCAGCTCGACGTGATCGAGCGGGCGTGTGTGTTGTATAGCAACCCCGGAGAGAAGGTGCTTACACCGTTCATGGGCGTGGGATCGGAAGTGTATGGGGCTGTGGTGACTTCGCGAAAAGGGATAGGGATCGAATTAAAGGAGAGTTATTACCGGCAAGCAGTTTCAAACCTCGCATCGGTGGAGGTGGATGTTGATCTTTTCGCGGCTGTTTAAGTGAAATTGATTGCGGTAATTATTGAATTTATGAAATTATGATGGGAAACGATACAACTATTTTATTGAGTGATGGCCTGGAGTTGCGACGGGTGCGGCCGGCGGAGATTCGCCGGGATGAGGGGCAGCCGCGACGGTTTTTTGATGAGGATAAATTGGCGGAGCTGGCGGACTCGATCATGGAGGAGGGGCTGCAACAGCCGCCGGTTTGCCGGTTGATGCCGGATGGCGGGTTGCAGCTGATATTCGGCGAGCGCCGGTGGCGGGCTTGCTCGATGATCGCGACGGGGTATGTGTCGCCGGGGTTGGCGGCGGAGAATCCGCGCCAGGCGATGCGCGGGGCGGAAGATTTTACGATGCCGGTTTTCGTGCGGGATGTGGACGCGAAAACGGCGCTAAAGCTGCAATTGATCGAGAATTTGCAGCGGGAGGAGATGACCCCGATGGAGGAGGCGCGGGCGTTTTCGCGCTTGCTGGATGAATTTGGGGAAACGCAGGTTTCAGCGGCGGAGTCGTTGGGCGTGCCACGGACGCGGATTCGCCGCCGGGTGGGGCTGCTGCGCTTGCCGGGTAGCTGGCAGGAGCGGATTGATTCGGGGGAAACTCCGCTGTGGGTGGTCGAAGCTGCGCTGGCGGTGCCGGAGGATGTGGCGAGCGCGACGGATGGACGCAGTGCGCTTGAGGATGCGCTGGCGGTGGCGAGCGAGGCGCGATCGGCGGAGGCGGCGCGGCTGCTGTTGGAGCGGCGGTATGTGCGCCCGTATCGTGAAAAATTGATATGGGATTCGGTGGATTATGAGGATCGCCGCCGGGCCGGTGTGGAGTCGTTTTGCTTTGAGTACATGGAGGAGGAAATGGCTTATGAGGAATTCGATATTTTGAGTTGGGAGCAATCGCGGCTTCTGTATCCGTTCGATGTGGCTGAGTTGCTGCCGATGAATTCGCGGGATTTTGTGCCGGCGGGCGAGGTGCCGGGGCCGCTGGATGGGCTGGCTCCGGGTAAGTCGGCGAATGGCTGCTGGGGTGACCTGGCGGTACGCTATGGTGCGCCGCTGTTCGTTGCGGCGGATGGCAAGATGAATGTGGCGGTAGTGGCGCGGCGCGGCCTGGTGCGTGATGCGGCTATGATGGCGGCGGGCGATGCGCCGGAGGATTGTATCTTTTTAATGGATGACGCGGAGGGGCAGCGCAGCCAGGGCGAGGCGGCGAAGGCGGATAAAATGGCGGATGAGGTGTACGACCGTGACCGGGCGGAAACGGGGGTGGCGATGCTGCAGGCGCTGGATGCGGCGATACGGGCGCGGGGGCCGGAGTCGGTGCCGAGTGATTTATTTTATGAGTCGGCGGCGATGCTGACGCAGATGGCGGTACTGGGCATCGGCGGCGGGGATCATGCCATGGTGCAGGTGCTGGCGGTGTTTGATATCGAATTGGGCAGCCCGATTCCGTTTTCGGGATGGCCGGGGTTGTTTGATGAGGAAGGGTACAGGCTAATGGAGCCGAGGGCGGTAGAGTCGCTGTTTTGCTGCGCGTATGTGCTTTTGATGATGGATCGATGGGAGGGCGAGGATTTGGGCGATTGCCCGGAGTGGCTGGAGGTTAGCGAGTATTACGGGGTGAGCGCGGAAGGGTGAAATTGATTGCGGTAATTATTCAATTTAGAATATTTTGATGGATAACCGGGATGATATCGAACGGATACGGGCGGCGGTGCCGTTTCCTGAGCTGGTGGAGCGTGACCATGGGGCAATACCCAGGGACTTTACGATCTGCTGCCCTTTTCACTCGGAGAAAACGGGGAGTTTTCATGTCTATAAAGACCATGGCCATTGTTTCGGCTGCGGGGAGCATGTGGATATTTTTGGCTATTGGCGGAAGACGCGGGATGTTGATTTTAAGGAAGCAATGAAGGCTCTGGCGGAGATCGGCGGGGTCTATATACCGGGGCTAATGGGTGACCTGATGCCGACAAAGCGAAAGCGGCTGGAGCGGAAGTATGACCCACCGCCACCGCCGAAGCGGTCGGAGGATCCGCTGGCGGCGGCTCCGCACCCGGAGCTTCGGCAATTGCGGCCGGATGAGATGCGGCAGCTGGCGGCGGTGCGCGGGCTGGACCCTTTGGCGATCCATGCGGCGGCGACGGGGCCAGAGCGAAAGGTGGGCTTTTGTATGTGGCCGCAATATTTTTCGGAGCATACGGGGAAGTGGCACGCGGGCAAGGATGCCGCGCCGAGCTGGGTGGGGACGGATAATACCCGGCGGGTGCTGCAATACCGGCGGCTGGATGGGCGCGATTATGAGATGGGCGAGAAACGGGTAAAGGCGTGGACGGGCAAGGGCGGTACGGCGAAGTGGCCGCTGGGGGCGGAGGATATCGGCGATCGCTACAAGGTGATGCTGGTGGAGGGCGGCGCTGATCTGCTGGCGGCGTATCATTTTTTGGGGGGATTCCCATGGCCAAATCTAAGTATGAAAAAGCGGCGATCACTGGATGGGGTGGCCCCGGTGTGCCTGCTGGGCTGCAAGCAGCGGATATTGGATGAGGCGTTGCCGTTTTTTAAGGGAAAGAGGGTGCAGATATTCATTGATGCGGATGAGGCGAAGCCTGGTAAAAAGGTGGCGAACCCGGAGCCGCTGACGGAGCCTTTCGATGAGGAGGGCTGGCCGATCGTGCCGGATGGCTGGGCGGTGCCGAGCGTGGAGGGCGGGCATGTGTGGCAGGAGCAATTGAGGGCGGCGGGCGCGGCTGTGGCGGTCTATTACCTGTATGGCCTCAAAACGGCGTCTGGAGAGCGGGTAGGTGATTTGAATGATTTGGCCTTGGCGAGCCGGGAAACGCTGGCTAGAGAGGACGTACAGGGGGCGTTTTTTGATTGGGAGTTTTGACGAATTTTTGAAATTATGAAAATGATGGGAACCGAAAAAGAACCAATGCCCGCATTAGGCGAGGTGAAATCAGGGCCGAAAGGCTTTCCAATTATTATGTTCATGGATCACATGATGGATGAGCCGTGCAGTTTGCAATTATCGTCACTGGTTGGCGATCTGCCACCGGATGGTGATTTAAAGAAGGTGGATTCGGTGGCGCTGGGGTTTCCGGGTAGCAGTTTCATCTGGCTGGGTAAGGGAACCGAGCGAATGCACATGGGTAGGGAACAGGTAAAAGACCTGGTGGAGAGATTAAACGAATGGCTGGAGACGGGCAAAATTGAGGATAATCCCTCTGTTCCATTTTAGAAAGCACACCTATTTTGGCCAAAAAGAAAAAATCAAAGCCCTCACCGGGCGGCGGCTCCGCTGCGTCTGCTGATACGATCCCGCCGAATCCGGCGCACCATATGCTGGGTAAGCGGCGCGGGAAAATCGTGGCGGGGAAACCGGGCGAGGCGGCGAAGCTGGAGCCGGGGAAAACGGCGAATCCGGTTTTTACGGATGAGGACGCGGCGAAAATCGCGGCTGATCTTGATGTCTGGTGGGTCGATGGCTCGGGGGATAAATACCTGGTAAGGGATGGCGAGACGTACGCGACATGGAGCGAGCGCAAGCTGCTGAAGCTTTTACGTCTACTACCGGGGCGACTTTTGGCGCAACGGCCGAGGGATGACGAGCGGGTGAGTGAAACGGATCGGGTGCTTTTGCATATCATGCAAAAGCGAAAAGTGATGGTCGAGTTTCCGGCGCTGGCGGGGCATCGGGCAGGGGTTCACAAAATGGCTGGCGGGGATTGCCTGGTGAAAACTTCGCCGAATATCATCGAGCCGAAAGAGGGGGATTTCGAGGTGATTTCGGAGCTGATCGAACCGCGCTTCGGGGCTGATGCTGCCCCGTATTTTCATGGCTGGCTGCGCGTGGCGTATCGCACACTTTTACAGGGATCACCGGGTAATTTTGACCAGGGGCATGCCGTGGTATTGGCGGGCCGGGCTGGAGCGGGTAAGACGTTTATCCAGAAATTTCTGATTACGCCGATGCTGGGCGGTCGATCAGCGGACCCGGAGAGTTACCTGTTTGGACGAACTGATTTTAATGCTGAGATGATCGGGGCTGAACACTTGATGATGAGTGACCCGGCGAATTCGATCAAAACGGTGGACCGGGTGTATTTAGGGGAGATGATCAAGCGCATTGTGGCGAATCCAGACGCTCGACTGCATCGGAAATCCATCGATGGGATTATGGGCGAGCCGTTTTGGCGTCTGACGATCTCGATAAATGATGATCCCGATAAACTGCGCGTTCTGCCTTTGATGACCCCGGATTTCGCGGATAAGATCATGATTTTCGACCTGGCAAGCGGGCCTATGCCGATGCCGACGAAAACGCCGGAGGATAAGGCGTTATTTCGTGAGACAATAACGAATCAATTGCCGGGTTATGCTCACTGGTTGCTAAATGAGTTTAAACTACCGGAGGAGTTGGAGGAGGATAACCCGCGTTTTGGGCTGAAGTTTTACCATGCGCCGGAACTGCGGCAATCGCTTTTTGAGGATACTCCGGCCAGTGATTTCCTGAATCTGATCGATGCAGCTGATTTTACCACGGATGAGCCTGGAGAGAAGTATAAGCTGTGGGAATTACCCAAGTCTGACGGGGTTAACGTATCGGAGAGGGCCGATGTTTGGCTGGGGTTTGCGATCGAGCTGGAGGATTTGCTTTTGGCTGATGGCAACCAGGCTAGTGATCACGGCTATCGGTGCAGCGTGGCGAGGGAGTGCCAAAAACTTTTCAAATATAACGATGTGAAGCGATTGCTTGGGCGATTGGCGGAGGATCGGAGCGATCGAGTGACTCCGTATCGATGGACTTCGGCCAAATCTGGCCGGCGGGATAAGCGTGGTTGGTTAATCGGGGCCGGTTAATCTCGGTTATACAGAGTTATTGGCGGTTATACACCCGTTTCCCGCGCTTCTTGGGCCATACTCGGCCGTATTTCTGGCATTTTTAGCTTCTGCGCCACCGTGCGCCACGTGCGCCACCAATTCGTGGCACACGTTTTCCCGCTTGGTTACTAGGGTTGCGGGCGATTGCGCCACGTGCGCCGCGCTTTTTCTGTACTCCGTACGGCTGTACGTACTACGGCGCACTCTACCCTATACCTATAAAATCATAACCAATTTGTCAGAAATACGTGGCGCACTACCTAAAAAAGGCCGGAGGCTAGCAACCAAGCGGGAAAACGTGCGCCACGAATTGGCGGCGCATCGTGGCGCACGTGGCGCAAGGGGGGGGCAAGAAGTCTCCTTGGGAGTCATCGACCCCTTCGGGGCCGCCGCC
>Ga0208767_1001442_pt1 | contig 18888 bp, 29 predicted proteins | sample VirMetDEL_Mar_21_FD_184514 | JGI IMG/M metagenome (GOLD analysis project Ga0208767, IMG submission 184514) | Aqueous microbial communities from the Delaware River and Bay under freshwater to marine salinity gradient to study organic matter... | ecosystem: Environmental > Aquatic > Marine >... | reverse complement strand
GAATTCTTGCAAGAGCTGCTAGATGAAAAATTAAATCAAAATTTAAATCTTCATATTTAACATTATCTAAGTTGTTAATATCATCAATAATGTATTTAACATTTTTATGTTTGTTGTTTCTACTACTAGATTGTGAAGATAAATTATCAATAACAGTTATTTCATAATCCGTTGTTTCTAATAATTGTCTTACTAAGTTATATCCAATAAATCCTAATCCACCGGTAACTAATACTCGTTTTTTCATTTATAACTTCTTTTTATTATACCATGCATTACTATACATTTCATTTTGTCGTTCTTGTCGATCAATTGTTTTATCATGTCGTAGACACCATTGTTCTTCAGTTGGTAAATAACTCATTGTACGGTATCCGTCTAACACTTCGTGAACCCTATTCACCCATTTAATCTTGTTGTTGTTCTTGTAAATGCGCCATTGAAAGTCTGGAAAGTTTACCCAACCTTGATCATTAACGCCCCATTTCCATTTATTAATATGTTCTTGTGTAAGTCCGTCCACAGTATTTATTCTTGGTACTTTTAATACGTCTACGTCGTTATGTTTTAATATTTCAGGTAACATATCCAACATGTATGTCGTTGGCATTTCGTCGGCATCAATCTGAAATATATAGTCCCCTTTACATTTAGATGTAAGATGGTTCTTCATATGTGAAAAGTCACCTAGAAATTCATAGAAATGCCAATTGAACTTTCCGTTAATAGAATGAGATCTTAAATATGATTCTATTTCTGAAGATCCACTTTTACTGTCAAATTGAATTACAATTTCATCTTGATGTCGCTTATTGGTAACTAGAAAGTTAACTAACCGTTGTATCTCTACAAATTCATTGCAAACTGGTATAGCGTAACTTATCTTCATTCTGCGTGATTTTCTAAATCGTTTAACAATGCTTGTGCTTCTCCAAAATTATAGTATTTTGCTTTACCTATATTTATATAATAGTCAGTTAAATCTGAATTTAATCCTATACCGATATCAATACTAGTAGTTATTTTATATCTTTCTATTTTTAATAATTCTGTTTCTTTCTGTGTCATAATATATTATATTAAATTTACATTAAAAATCCAATTATACTTTTTGAAGTTTTGGTAATTTTAATTTAGGTAGTTTCAATTCTACTTGTTTTGGTATACTATCAGTTCCTTTATCAATAATATCCAATAACAAATCATATTGTTTTGATACAGCAGTTTCTGTAAAATTGCTATTAACAAAATACCTTTGACGCGTTGCCAATTGTTTCCAACGTTTATAATTTTTAAGAACGTCTACTAACATTTTGCTGGCATATCCATAATCAACTGTAAACCACTGAGCTTCTTTTAGCAAAAAGTCATTTGCTGCAGATTCATGTATGTTGGTCAATGTTCCTGGTAATGCACATATGAATTCCCTTTTCAAGAAGTCAGCCTGGCCGGAATAATGTGGAGCAATGATAGGTTTGCCTGTAGTAGCAAATTCTAATAACGGTCTACCGAATCCTTCTGCTTTTGTAAAGCTAATCATGGCTTTGATCTTGCTGTTATTATATAATGCATTCATTTCTGCATTTGTTAAGTCACCATGTATTAAATACACCGACGGTAGTTTGTGTTTCTCTGCTCCAAACGTATCTCGTATCTGATTGATTCGGTTTTCAATCTCCCATCGATCAGTTACACTATACGTAGCTCCACTTGTTTTCATTACCAAAGCCGGCTTAGTTTTTTTGTCTTTAAATGTTTTAAAGAAACAATGTAAAGCTCCACTAATATTTTTACGATCTTCTCCTAGTTGTCCCGACAACCAATGTCCACACATCAAGAATGCTTCTTTTTCTTGTATTGTTGACAATGCAGGTACCGTAGTAGTTACGTTGTTGCTATCATATATTTTATCATCAAAATATTCAGATATTACCTGCAGATTAGTAGTTATAGTTTTACCATGTTTTGCTGCAGTATCTTCAAATGTCTTTTTGGTAAATTCACTTGGAACAATGGTTATTTGCATTTGATTGATTCTGTCAATCCATTCTGGGTTGCACACACTACCTTCTGTTCCTGCTGTGACTCCTATATTGTATTGACCAACTGCTTGGAACTCATTAGGCACAGTTATTTGTACCCAGATATCTGGCTTAGTTTGTAATGGTAGTCCTATAAATTTTTGTCTCCACTCAGTAGGTATAGGATATGTAAATGGAGTATTGCCCCAAGGCATCGAAAGTAGATTAATATCCCATTCATCTTTTTTCTTGTCCATAAATTGTTTAATAACTTCCCGGGCATGATGTCCGTAACCAGATTGTGTTGCTACTGGTGATGATATAACTACTTTTCTCATTATGCTATTCCTATGTTTTCGTATTGTTTTTCTTCAACTTTATTAAATGTATATCTTGGTCGTGTCATTGGTCGACTAATTAGCAAGTCAGTCATTTTGATAATTTTGTCTGCCATTTGTTTTGCAGTTAATCCATTATCTAAACAAAACTGTCTCCCCCTGCCGCCAAGTGCTTGTCGTGAAAACAAATCCATGTCCCACCAATAATGCATAGCTTCAGCTACATCTTCTGGTTGACATCGATCGTCAAATATATATGGTGTAGGCACACTTCCTTGCAATGATCTGTTGCTTGGAAATACTGGTTTCGCCCAATCACCATGTGTTTTAAATTTACCCATATGATTGGTTGGAAATTCTCCATTGAATCTTATCCATTCATTATTTTCATCTAGGAATCCACATTGGTCCTGAAGACCTCCCGTTACATTATTTATGATTGGACATCCGGATAACATTGCTTCTGTGCTACTTAGTCCCCAACCTTCGTTGCTGGCTATGTTCACAACAACATCTGCAACATTATACATTGCATTAAGATCTTGTATAGAAAGTTTAGCTTCTGAAAACATTATTTTACAATCCGGAGCAATATTCTTTGCTACTGCTCTTAAATCTGTTCCATTACCATCAGTGGGTGTAGTGTGCATAAGTAGCATTGTTTTGCTTCGTTGCTCTGGTGTTAACTTATCGTTAAACATTTTAAATGCAAGTATTACATCACCTGGTTGTTTTCTTCTGATATTCCTATTGTTCCAAAATACCACAAAGTCTGCACCATTAGCTTCTTTTATTTGCTTGTGCATATTTCGATATTCGGGTTTATTTTTATCTAATGGAATATATACATTTTCGTCTAATCCATGTGGCACATATCCGGTAATTATGCCTCCGCGATCCGTTTCTTTAGAATCATAGTCATAAACCTCAAATCCATTCTGTTTAAGCACTTCTCTGTGTATATTGTCTGACTGCTTACTGATTCCCATAATCATATCACAACTGCCGTAAAATGGGGCGTTCCACATTGGATATGGGAGATCGTCCCAAATTGAAAGATATGAAATAGGAACACCATATGTAGTTTTAATTTCATGCTCTAGTGCATATAGCCATGTCCAATATCTAGGATCAGTGAAATGCATAATAACATCTGGTTTTTCTTGATGTAATATAGAGAATAACACGTTTCGATCACCATACCCAGTCCATGGAATCACTTTTACATCAGCATCAACAACTCCTGTTTCTTTAGCTACTTGTTGGGATACATCTTGGCCTTTTCCGTGCTCAGGATGCTCTAATGCTGCTCCTAGTTGCACCCAATCATAATGGTGAACTGTTTTCATGATTATCTCACGACTAATGGTTCCTATACCACTCGGTAATCGAAAATCGTCAGATAGTAATAATATTTTTTTCTTGTTTGGTTTGTTAATGTCTACTGGTTGTAGCTTTGGTAACTTCATTTAAACTCCTTATAACTTTTATATAAATATTAACCTAGTAAAACTACTGGCTTTTTTTGTTTGTTAACATTAGTATATGCTGTTTTTAAAAATGGATCCATTTTATCTTCATTGGTCATTATAATCATGTAATCACAATTTTCTGCAATAAGTTTCATTCTGTGATGTAATTGACTGAAATGATATGATTTACCATAATATGTTTTAGGCATTGCTGAGTATAGATTGTATCCTGAATAAGACGGATTATATTCTTTATATGACATTCCAAATTCTAATGCATATTTTCTAACCATATGATTAGCACCTTCGGTACCACCTGCGCCTATTACAGTTACGTCGTCATACTTGGTTTTTAACTGTCGCAATGCTTCTTGAACTTTGCGTCTGTTCTGCCAATTTTTGTTTCCTATAATAGCTACATTCATTCTCGTATTCTATTTTCTTTAGGACAATTATCATAGTCTGTCTTGAACACACACCATTTGCAATTCTTTGCGCCTTTGCCGGCAATTGCTAGATATTTTCGGTCTGCATTCTTATTGCCTTTTTCATCAAAACATAATTCAACAAATTCATCTATTCGCTTCTGCACTTTCTTTTGTGTAACTGTTCCAGACGACGGTCTATGTTGTTGTATTCGTTTCTGTGGAAACATTGAGTTTTCCATTAGCTTGCGTTTTACTATAAAAAACTCTACATTGATATTTTCTTTAGGAATACCATACTGTTCTGAAAAATAATTTTTATATGTAACTAGTTGAGCTGATTTTAATGAGTCAGCTTTTTGATATTTATTCCAGCCCATTCTGCTTGTTTTAATATCAATTATATCAATTGTATTTGTTGGCTTGTGTCTTATAACTAAATCCATGAAGCCATACCAATACACAGACTCATTCTTTGCAGAAGCTTGTGTACACAATTCCATTTCGATACCTAATAATTCATAGTCTCGACTTGAAAAATATTGACCTCTTCGCTTCTTGAACCACTCTAATATAGCAACTCCATCTTCATGATATTCTGCCAACTGTAATGGATTAGAAAAATGTTCTCCATCCTTTTCGGCAACGCATTTGCTATATTCTGTTTTAATGTTATCCATTAATAATGCTGACAAATCTATAGCATCGGCTCGTTTAACTGAGTCAGTATATAATACAGTTAAGAAGTGTTGCATTGTTTCATGAAATGCAGTACCAAACACTGTTTCTATTGATGATGTAAATGGAGCTAATCCGTCTATATATGCTAACTTCCAATTCAATGGACAACGCTCATACATACTCCATTGAGAATATGATATTCTTCTTGGAACTGACTTAGGGTCTCGTATTGCTAATTTATATACTGGACTAATATAGTTTACGCTTTCCTTACTCATTACACGTTTTATTTATAATATAAGAAAAATATTTACACGAACCAAGTTTTATTTTTATATTTTATCGTTATATTTATAATAAATTTACATTTACATTTACATTAACAATGACAACGAGACATCTACATGAAACATTTACTTTTAGCACTGCTACTATTCCCTATGCTCCTCCATGGGCAAACAAGACAATTTAGACCCGACAAACAATTTTATATTGAAGCAAACACCGGTATTGGTGTTGTTGATGAGTGGGAGGTTAGTAATGTTCCATTTACATCGATGTGTATAGGAAGAACATCCGACTTTGGTGATTACAGCTTAATTGACATTTCTGCCGGAGTTTCTTTTCCAGATATTTGGACTGCAAAAATAGGGTTAGGATCATATTATGATATGGGTGGTATAGAAAATGCTAGCATTATACTAGGCGTTAGATTAAATCCGGCTATGTTATATGCTCAATATCACATTAAAATCAACGACTTAGGATTCTTTACTTTTTGTGCAGAAATGGGTACTGGGCAATCAGGTAGAGGAGAATATATACACGTTTTAAATCTAGGGTGGAAATGGCCTTTAAAATTTAAAAAAAAGTCTAATTAAATTCTTTTAGATAAATATCAATCACATCTTTTGTTTTCTGTAAGTCTTGTTCGAAGTTGCCTTTGCGACGACAACGCACAATTCTTTTAAGTATGTCAAACTCATATGCATTAAGCTCCCAATCTGTAGCAAATTTATACAAGCTATCTTTGCCTGTATAATGTTTTTGTGTGTGTATCGTTTCGCCTTCGAAATCGGTTGTTTCGCCTTGTTTATTTACAAACATTTACTTTATTCCTTTCATTATTTTTTTCTTTTCTGCTGCCGTATATCCATATAACGACAATATACGATCACAAGCATCTTTGTTTAACAATTCTAAATATTCTGTGGCTTCACTTTTGCTTACCTGATAATGTTCTGCAAGTTGTTCTATTAGTTTTGTGTCATACTTATCAGACTTTTTGCCTTTAACATACTTTGCAAAGGCTTTATTATTAGGAAGAAGATCATGATACAATTTATACGTGTCTCTAGGTTTGAGTTGTCCTATAGTATAGCACTGAAGTTCATTAACAAGATCCGTTAACTCCATTCTCATTGAAAGCCAACGATTCACAATAAATGGAGAGAACTTTTTTTGTTCTATGTCTGTCCATTTATCCCAAGCTTTCTTTTTGCTTGTTACTCCATTAATAAAGTCAAATATTGTTGCCATTATAAATTATATTTTTTTCGCCATTTAGCTTCAAAGTCCGGACCCATTCCCATTTCTAATATTATAGCATTTTCTGGAATACCAACCAATTTTTTTGCTGTTAATATGTCGTCGATGCTTTTACGCTTATACGTTTTAATTTTTGTTTTTGCATTGCTACGATTACTCGTTTTAAAAACAAGTGTAATAGTTCCTTTTAAGATTTTATCTGCCATACGCGTTTTATTATTGATTTGCTAATTCTAATTGATTCTCGTTAAATATATGTAATAGTCCAAATTCATCCATTTCTCCTACAATTCGAATATCTCCTTTAAGGGTTGTAAATACTCCTACTATTGTACATGGAAATGCATATCCTTTTGGTTTTACTGCTTTGTCTCCAACTTTAAATTTACTTTGCATTATATCCTTATATTTCATTCATAATATTAACAAACATAGCCATTATGTTTATTTCTTTGTCTACTACCGTTGCATCTTTAAATTGTGCTTCTGCAATAATCAATATAATCGCTGCAATGTGTCCTGTAGCAAACTCTTCTAAATTATCATATAAAAATGTATACATTGGCGTAAAGTCTTTTACTTTGCTATCTGCAATACATTTTCTAATCTTGTTAAAGGTTGCTTTTTTGTCTTTAGCTGTTTTAAGCATTTCCAACACTTCAGTCATATAATTTGCTTGAATTGCACTTGCTTTGTCTAATTGCAACACCCCATCTACTACAGAAGCTTGTGCAGCATTAATTGCTCGTCGTATATCTGGATATGATGCATTGATAATTGCAGCAATATCTTGTATGTCATATGTAACGCCTTTTTCTTCAAGAACAGTAACCAATCGTTTTGCTACGTCTGTTTTATTAGGTGGTGTTATTGCGAATGTCTGACATCTACTTTGTATTGGATCAATAATCTTTTCTACATAGTTACATGTTAATATGAATCTAGTAGTTTTGCTATATGTTTCCATTAGGTTACGAAGTGCAGCTTGAGCATTAGGTGTCAAGTAATCTGCTTCATCTAATATAACAATCTTCCAACGCTTAAATCCTACTGTTGATGCATATCGCTTAATCTTGTCTCGTACTGCGTCTACTGAGTTTTCGTCAGATGCATTAATATACATCATATCGGCGTCTACACTACCAGCAATAATTTTTGCTAAGGTTGTTTTACCGGTTCCAGCTGGACCAAAGAATAATAAATGCGGAACATCTCCATTCTTAATGAATATCTTGACTTTGTCAACGATATGCTCATTACCAATATATCCATCCATTGTTTCTGGGCGGAAGGATTCTACCCATAATGTATTTTCTGTTACTCCAAACATAATTTATTTATTACCTGTTGATCCAAATCCATGTTCGCCTCGTTTAGTACCTGTTAGGCTTGTTACTGGATTCCATTCTATTCGTTCTACTTTGTTCATTACCAATTGACCGATTCGTTCTCCTTTCTGTAGAAACACTTGTTCTTTTCCATGATTAATCAAGATTACGCCAATTTCTCCTCTGTAATCTGCATCTATTGTTCCGGGACTATTTAATACGGTTATTCCTTTAGATAAAGCTAATCCACTACGAGGTCTAACCTGAATTTCATAGCCAATTGGAATTTCAACGGATAATCCTGTTTTAACTAACAATTTATCACCTGGATTGATAGTGGCATCATGATTAGATCTTATATCACATCCTGCAGCTGCTGCGGTTTCTGCTATAGGCAATTTAATGCCGGCGTCTTTTACTACTACGTTAACTTGCATATTAATTCTGTAATTGTACTAACCAGTAATTAGAATCAAAATCTGCACCTGTAAAGTCAATTCTAGATAAACCTTGACTTGATATATGCATTGTACCCTGATCGCCTTTATTAGCAACTAATACTTCTTTTAGCTTGTCTGCACTAAAACAAATCGGATCTAAATTTACAACGTCTGTTGTGCCTACATCAAAAGTAATGTTATCTGAATTAACGGTTGAATAGTTAATAATAAATTTAATAGCACCACTAACTACTTGCACGGCAAAATTCTTAGCATCTGGTAATGCGTTTTTTGCTTTGATAAATTTAGTTACAAACTCATCGTCAATTGGTAACGTTACCTCATATGGTGGTTCTGCGTTGATAGCGGGAACTGCAGGAATAACGGTCGTGTCTGCTAACATAAAGGTTGCTCTAGTGCTTCCTTCACTAATCTTCATAGCATAGTTTTTACCGGCAGCATCTTGCACATCAATATTGATGTTTTCGCCAACTGCAGACAACATTTTCATCAATGCTCCTGTATGATTGATTCCTAATTCTCCTTTCATAAACGGAGTCGTTTTCCATTGCAGTTTCCCAACCACAGTTTGATCCATGTCGATAAGTTCGCAACCTACCCCTGTTTCATTTTCTTTTAGTATTACCGCTTCGCAATTACCTGCAAGATAATAACGATTGATAAATGATTGTAATTTACTTTTTTCCATTGTGTAACCTATTTAAAATTTAAAAAATTTCTCGAATTGTTTAGCATCAGTGGTAGATATACTATCGCCACCAAATTTCTTGTATGTCTTTTTATATGTTGCATATACATTCATTGCGTTGTCTGGATCTGCAAACATTTCGTGTAATGATAATATGACATTGAATAATTCCTTAGGAATTGCAGTTTCTAATAACTCAACATGATTATGACTTAATTTATTAATGTCTTTTACAATTTCACAATATAGATGCGTATTATGCACTACCATTCTAGGCATACCTTCTTGTGAATATCTGTCTAATCCGGTTGCCGTCTGTCCACCTAAATATTCATAGTTAAAATCATTACATGCTGGACATCCTATACTACAAGGGACTTTTTTGCTTTTGTCAATAGTTATAACACCATCCTTACCTTGTTTAATATGAGTCTTTCTGCGATATTCTGCATTCTTTGGAAAATACAATTCTGTGAATGTCTGAGTCTTATAGTTTCCAGAATGAAGATATGTTCCAAATACCGGATATTGTCCTGGTGAAGATGAGTCAGACATTAATTGTATGCGATTGTCTGTCATTTTATTCAGTAACTCTTGTAATGTTGCTAGTATAAAGAAATCTGATATTTTACTTATTCCTAACAAATGAATATATTCTATATGTTTCTTTTCAAACTCTCTTTCTTGAAGCATTAATGCTATTACATACATGAAGTCTACTAATTTTTTAGGACCTCCTATACACCAACCTTTAAAATCAAAGTCTTTGAACTTGTGATACCATTCTTTATATTCTTCACTAAATGTACCTTGAATAACATTTAAAAATTTAGTCTTTCCACTCTGATTCTTTTCAAACCATTTAAAATTGTCAAATGATATATCCATGGAATCTTGGAAACGGTTTTCAAATGTAACTCTAGGTGGTATATCTAAGTTTGCCGCCACATCGCTATTAGCTTCTAACCAATGGAATATTTTTTCTCGTATCGTGCTATCCCATTTTAAAGCTCCAGTGGCAATTTGGAATCCTCCCGAGTCACCAAATACAAATGTACCATCATCTAACCCTAACTGATCTCTAAAGTCCATTTTCTTGTAATGGTGTCCTGCAGTTACCAGGAAGTATGGGTGTCTCCATTCTTCGGGGTATTCTTTAGCAAAGAATCGCATTGTAGTGCCATCTTCAAATTTAGTATCTTTTTTAAATGCAGATACCATACTACCTGCAGATAATGAAGGTATATATAAAAACTCTTTTCTATCCATTTTGCTCCTGTTCTAATAAATGTTTGCAATATGCTTCTTCATGCCACACATTGATTTCTTTGTCATAGTCGTTTGCTATGATATAACCTTCCATTTGTCGACCTAAATCAGAAACAATCGGAAATCTCATAGTTTGAAAATTATTTCCACGATCAATAACATGATCAAATGTCTTTAAGCAGTCATGTACGTCAAATGGTTGATATAACTTGTCTTTCGGAATAAATTCTGGAAATGATCTGAAATTTGGATATACAACATCGCACCCAAACAGAGTAGCTTCTAATACTGTCCAAGAAACATAGTCTTGAAGAGCAGAGTTAAACTGTATTCGTGCTGTGGATAATTGTTCATAATATTCTTGTTTAGTTAGATTATGCATACAAACAAATCTAGGTTGTCGTTTTTCTAATTCATGCATTGCCCCCAATACTCCAGGTAAAGAAGATTTAAACTCTTTACCAGATGTAGTTACGTGCCATGTCCAATCCGGATTATCTGCTAAAAATGCTTCGGCTACTTCAAGCATAAAAAATGGATTTTTTTCTTTGTCTAATCTGCTAGAATATACTACGGTATTTTGTCGTTGATCTAATGGATTATACTTTGGATTTTTATTTAATGCCATTTCTGCATGTAATGGAAGTGAAACAACGTGTATCGGGGCTTCAAATCCTGCTTGTCTGAGTTGTTCTTTGTGAATAGTAGATCCTACAAAAATACCTGACATTCGTTTGTCTAATCCTAATTCAAACCCACGCATCCAGTTTTTCATTGGATATGTAAAGTCATATTCATCTACACTTTGTGCGTGAAGCATTGAATAAAATTTTAAATCAATACCATATAAATCTATTGCATATAATATAGACTCAATACCCGGATGCCAATAGTCTTGTAAGAATATTATGTCTCCGTCTTTAACCTCGTCTCGATTCAACATGTCCAAGAAATTTGAACATTGGCTCATAGCAAACTTGCCTCTGCCAACTGCATCTAATACAGCTCCGATCTTTATTTGCTGATCAGGATCGAAGTCCCCTTCAATATCTACGAATTCTAATTGATCTGCATATGGCTCAAAAGTAGCCGGCATCCATTCTTTTGATAGCTGATATGTATATCTAGCTTTTAATGGCTCTAGGCCAAAATAAAATAATTTTCTCATCTTTCTATTATTGCTCCGTTTTCCCAATCTTCCCATACTTCTACTTTGTATAAATAACCAGGATTATTATTTAATATCCATTCTCCAATGTCTTCACAACTCATTCTACCAAATTCTAATATATTACCACCAAAATTAGTTCTTAATTGTTTTTTTAATCTTCGCTGCATCAAGATAAACTCTTCATCTCTGTCTGTATGACTTACCTTTGCATAACAACGAAATCCAAATTGATGTCGATGTCTATCTGATAAAAATGCTACTTCTGGAAATATGTCTTTAGCTTCTGGCCAATTATGAAAGCCTTCCATGCTAAATGATACTACTACACTATATTTCATGTTTGTTCTTTTTTAACTTTTAAATATCTTAAATAACGATCATTCATTTTGTCAAAATATTTTGTTTTCATTAAATTGTTATGTGCTTTATTTAATACAGAAACTTGTGCAATATTAATCAAAAAATATGGTGCTTGGCTTCTAGGATTAAATCCGTTTACATTTAATTTATCACTTGGATTAAAACATATACATGTTAAATGTTTATATCCATTTTCTTTTAACATTTTGTTAATAAAATTTTGATATCTAACTGTGTCATTTTGTCGTAAATCTTCATCTTCTACTTGAGCAAACAATGCACTATCATAATCTGAATTTTCTAATTTTTCAACCATTTCTAATAAAGTATTTTCTGCAGGGTCAAATTTTTCTATTAATAATTTATTTTTATCTAACTCTGCTCCAACAAATGGACATGGTGGCAAGTTTCCATATTCTTCTCGGGGCGTTCTTAGTATTTTTATATAATCTAATATACGCTCTTTAAAATTTGTATATGGACACTTACTCATTATACTTGTTCGTCAAATTTATAGTTATCTGGCTTAATTTCCATCATATTGCATTTAGTAACCTGATGCACACGATACCAACCGGCATCTACACTGAATGTATCTGTATCTTTTAATTTTTGCAATGCTTCGTCTTGAATTCGATATATAACATGACAACGATTGAATATGTCTGGTGGAATACATTCTAATACATGCCCATCTGCTTCTATAGTTACTACACAATTAGTAGTGTCTAATATCTCCCGAATTGGATCTATTAATAAAGGATCTATTTGTTGAAACTTTTTCATGTATTCTATAGTAAAATAATAATGAGGATAGTCTCGTAAATATTTTACATCAATACCTTCGCCTATATCTCGAACAAAGTATGTCATCATGTCTGCATAACGACCTTCTACTTCTCTACCGCGCCATTGATCTTTTCCGTACATATAACTTTTTTATTTATTATAATAAATTTATTCTTATTTTCCAAAGGAAAAGAATTTATTCACTGTATTATTTTCTGGTAATTTACCCCAATTCATTGCAGCATAGAAATCATCTATTTTACCTTGCAGATCTCGTTCGAACATTTTGTCACGATCAATATACATGTTAACAAATTCAACTAATTCAGGTGGATCTTCATATCCACGAAGTGCCATGGTATCGAATCCATATGGATTATTTTTAAGATATCCCCATTTAACCTTTTCGCCGTTTTTAATTTCAGTAACATCAGTTTTTAGTTGTGTTAACATATCATTGAAATTTATTGCAGATTTAACATGAGCAGGAGTTCCTGACATATATCCGGTAAACGGCTTACGTGCTTTTGTGTATTTAGAAACCTCCTTGACACCAGAATTTTTCATTACGTCTAATACATTGGACTTTTGTATAGATTGTTTAAAGTCAAATATAACATCAGAAGTATCTGTTTTGCTTTTTTCTTTTAACACACACCACAAAGTTTCTTTCATTATCTTTTTGAAATCTGTTGGGAAACTACTTCTAACTACATCTAAACCTTTGATATCCATTTTATCCGTAGGTTTTCCTTCTTTGAATATAACCCATTGAGCATATCTCTTTTTTGCTATCCAAAGACCAGATTTAGCAACATATTCTTGTTTAATTTGAAATTGATGCTTTTTTGTATTGTGAAAATGCACAGCATACTGATCATACATAGTGTTAACATATTTTTGTATTTCAGATGCTACTTCATTTGTCTTTTCAATCATAAATTGTTCGTTAGTTTCATCATATCCAGGATAACGCTTTTCTATGAGTGGCAATGAACTAACAAATGTAGAATCAGTGTCTGTATAAAAACTAAATTCTGCTTTGTTACCGTTTGCATTGATAAAATGATCTTTACCAGTTTCTTTAGCATAATATGCATTGATTGCTTTTGCAGAAAATTTAATTACGCTTTGACCTGTTGCTGTAATAGCACCTGCATTGTCTAGGTCATGAAATCGGAAAGTTTTTAGTCCTAATACTCCATAAAATGAATTGAGCAACACTTTTTGTGTTAATTGCAATGCATCATAAAATTTATACTCTTCAGACCCAACTTCAAATTCATCTCGCTTGTTTTTATATTCAACACGCTCAATAAACCATTTTTTAAGAATTGCTGGCAAGAATCCAATTCTAGATGTATCATACACTGCCCCGTTACTAGCAACCGTATATTTATTGTCTTGCAACCATTGTTTCACATCTGGTATATCTTGATTGTTAATTGTAACAGAAACTGCATCGGATTGTAATAAGTATTCTTGATTCCAATTTTCAATAACTCCAATTTTAGTTTCTGGAGATATGTTCAAACTCATAATGATGCTTGGATACAGTGAAGTTAAATCTAAATCGTATATCCATTTGTATAATCCTGGAATTGGGGGCATTACATATGCTCCTGCTAATGCATCTTGTCGTTCTTCTTCGATGAATCGAAATTGTTTATTTGGGGCAACATATCCGTTACGCTTCAAGTCTACAATAGCAGCACCGTCTAGATATTTAGATGCATAATATACATCTTCATATGGAACATGCCCTTTGTGGCATATAGTTCTTGCCAAATTGATAAGTTGTAGTTTTTCGTCTAATTCATATACTAAGTCGACATCTGTCATGTTATAATAAGCAAACTTGTGAATGTCTTGTTCAAATAAATCATCTAGATCACCATCATATTCAACTTTACCTTTATTGAGCTCAGTTTTACCAACGGTATCTAATCTGTAATTGGGAAGTTCTGTATATGTGAAGTTTTTATACAATTTAATATAATCTAAACTAGATACACCAAATATCTTCCATTTTTTGCTTTTAGGATTTTGAGTAACAATACCTGCAGGACTAAATTTCTTAATAGACTGATTGCCTAATACTTTTTTACATCTGCCTAATAGATACGGAATATCATAGCCATCAGTATTCCAACCAGTTATAACAGTAGGCTGTATTTCTGCAAATGCATTTATAAACCTGGTTAGTAAGTCCTTTTCACTGCGAAATATTTCTAACGTATAACCATCGCCTTGTATAACGCTGTCTTTGATGCGTTTACGTTCATCTAATATGAGTACTCTGCGGTCATTACCACTTTTGTCATAGTATGCGATAGATGTTATAGCCGTTCTTACATCCTCTATAGTACTATATCCATTCTCATCTTTTGCCGTTTCAATATCAAAGAAAAAGTCTCTATGTCCTTTAGAAACAGTGTCATCCTCATAATATAAATCTATTAGAGTTCGGACTTCTTCATTTAAATCTGATTCATATGCCTTTGCGTTGTCTCGATGATTACCGGGCACTTTGGCTAATTGTACACCGTCTAATGTTTTGTATTTACCAGTGTCAGAAGGCAAATATCCATATGGTTGAAATGGAAACTTTTGATGTCCTAACTCATCATCCCACACGTGCATTATACCAGCACGTTTATCATATCCTATTGCTTGATACGCCAAAATTTTTCCTTTTTAGTTTTGCATATGTTCCATATGCCGTAAATATTAATTGATATGATAATTAGGCTTAACACCATATGACTAATATTAGTTATTAATAAATCATATGTAACCCATCCAATATCTCCAATTATCCAAGAAAACATTGCTAGTTTAGTATAGTGCTGGGCATTAAAAATATACCCAGCTAAAACTAATATAGTGCTAATCCATCCTAGAGTCTCAATCATTGACTACTGCAATTTCAGATTCCCTTACTAATACATATTGTTTGTCGTCTAATACAATCTCTTTATTTTCACCTAAATTAGACTTATAAACATATACAGTGTCTCCAACTTTAACTGTCATTGGAATACGAGCTCCTGTCTGAGTAAATAACCCATCTCCAGTTGCTACTACTTCTCCGAGTACAAATGCCATGTCTCGATCTACGAGTATAATTCCAGATTTTGTCTTTTCTGCAGTTTTTTCTACTTTTAGCAATACTTGATCGCCCATTGGTTTCCAATTCATAACTTGTTCCTTTTCCATTGTATGTTTTTATATTTATAAATGTATTTTATTTTTAAATTTTTATATGTTGTTGTGCTATACCAATACATTATAACCTTTTTATATTGTCAATAGTTACACTGTTTCCTACTATTCTTGAGACTTCTTGTCCTTGTGCATTGATTCGCATAAAACAAGGAATATTTCTAACATTGTAACGTTTAGCAGTATCCATGTCTTGATCAATGTTAATTGTTCTATATGAAACAGTTGATTCATTTAATTTAGGTTTTAATAGTTTGCATGGTCCGCACCATGGTGCCGTAAAATATAGTAATTGACTCATTATACTCCTCTTTCTGTATCATATGCAATAATGTGGTCTCTGCCTGTCATGTTATAACCATGTTCAGCAACCATTTCGAATACTAACGGATACATTTTAATTAATTCTTCTCTTGTGTCTCCTGCAGGCATTACATATGTTTTATGTTTAGGAATATTATGCAATACTCGGAAATCTTCTATTTCTTTCAATGTTTCTTCGGTACCATCCCAAACAGGTTTATAATGATAATCATGATGATATCGCAATGTTTTGCTAATAGCTTCATGATTGAGACGAAGTTTATTGTGTTGAGTTACCATTCTTTCATCTACTATTTTACCAGCTGGTGTTTTAGTTCCTACAACTGGCACACTATTGCTAAACTTAGGTGAAAGTGACACTAAATCAAATGGCATTGGTGTTTCTATAAAATGACTACCTTCTGTTTCTACAGTTGTCATAATACCTCGTTTCGATGCAAATAAAGTTAATTCATTCATTAAAGCCGGATGCATTGTCGGAGAACCTCCTGTTATCATCATTTCCTTAACTTGTGGATTAGCATCATATATGTCTACAATGTCTTGAAAGCAGAATGTTCCTTTTTCTGGATGTATACTCGTATACCAGGAATCACACCATCCACCTTCTCCAAAATAACATCGGTGAGTGCAACCGGTTGTTCTTACTGCAATAGTAGGCATTCCGAACCGGCTTCCTTCACTTTGCACACATCTGTATACTTCTAATACAGGTAATCGTTTTTTATAATCTTCTATTCGTTTCATATTAGAATGGGAGGTCATCGGCAGGGCCGACATTACTATTGGTAACATTTATTAATTCATTTAATTTATTTTCTAATCGAGTAACTTTATCATGTAACATATCAAACTGATCTTTACGTACTAATATTTGTTCAGGTCGTTTATATATACTGTCTAAAAAGTGTATTGGCCACGTTGCAACTGATTTATACTTATCATTTTGCAATTCTTCTGGTAACATCTTAGTTCCTGGTTTAATACCTTGACTTGCTGCTAACTCAGCAACTTTTATACCTTCATCAGATTTAGCAGTAGATCGACCTAAATAGTCATATAAAGATACATATACAGTTTTACTCATAACTTGCTGAATTTCTTTCGTGTTCATATACTTCGACTTTACTAGCACGTACACGGCCGTCGGTTTCTTTAAGCAAGAATCCATTAATAACCTTGTATAAAAACTCTGCGAACTTTTCACACCCAGTATCATCAATAACTCTGAGTTGAATAATACCTTGAGCGTCCATCATTCTAAATGAATCTAGCTCTGGGTCGTCGTTTGCTATAATTACTGTGTGATCTAATAACCAAGAAAAATAGTCCTTTGGAGCATATCCGTTTATTTCATGTTTAGACCGTTTCATACCACCAAAGTCAAATACCCAGTTGCGATGATCTAGTTCGCCTTCAAACCATACTCGAAATGATAGTGCATATCCATGTAGATAACTACAATGAGTATCAGTTGCTTTCCATTGTCGGAAACACGTTGAATACCCGTCAAATAATTTAGTTGATGTAAATTTAGCCATTATATCCTTTTGAAAATTCATAAAACTCTGCTCGGGTCGCATCGTCATCTTTAAATGCACCTGTCAGTTTGCTTGTCTTCATTGAGGCACCGCCATGTTTAACACCTCTACATTGCACACAGTTATGAGTAGCTTCAATCATAACTGCTACGCCATTATTATCATTGATAATAGTGGTAATGGAATTGTGTATAGCAACGGTTAATTGTTCTTGAATAGCACCTCGTCTTGCAAAATGCTCTACTAATCTATTTAATTTACTCAAACCGATTACTTTGCTATCTGATCCAGGAATGTATGCTACATGAACTTTACCTAGTATAGTCTGATGATGGTGTGAACACATTGATGTCAAAGGAATACCGCCTTCAAATACCATACCATCATAACCATCACTTGGAAATGCTGTTATATCGGGAGCTCCATTGTATCGGCCAGCCCATAAATCGTTTACATATGCTTTAGCTACACGTCTAGGTGTATCATTTGAATTTGGATCATTTCTCCAATCACACTTAAGTGCATCTAAAAACAAACCAAATGCATTTGCCGCAGCATTAATCATTGTAGCTTTTTGATTTTCAGTGAGAGGCTCTTTTTGGGCTACACCATTAGCAAACCCCTCTTTAACTAATTCTATACTGTTCTTTATTGTCATAACTATTTATATTATATAATATTTTATTGGGTTTTCAAAGTTTTTTCACCTTTTTTATTTTTTGGATAATACGGACAATGACGACACCCGTTGCCGCAACAATATCCTCTACGTTCATGATAACTAGATGTCATTACTCGATTACCATTTTCATAATAAAAATCAGTAGAAAGGAGCTTGTTTCCAAACTCCTTAATATACTGTTGATAAATCCAATCTGATCTTAAATCAACCATTATTTACTTACCTTCTGCTACCGATGCTTTTCTATAATCTGTAACTAGTTTTTTTAATTCACCAACTGCTTTTCTAGCTTGTTGCTGTGATTTTTTTGTTGTTCCGTTATGGTGAGCTTCAAACTCATTCCATAAACCCAACATTGTTTCAAATAACTCTTGTTTGTTCATCGTACTTCTTTTTTTTTTGTTAATAAATTGTGTTAATTTCTGGTTATGTTATTTCGCAAGCGCCACCAGCACACGCTATTTCTCCTGATAAATTAGTATCATCATCTAATTCTACAATTTTAGATAAATCTACGTCTTTTAGTGTTGTTAACATTTCATTGTACTTTGTTTCATCGCAATCT
>Ga0208767_1001441_pt1 | contig 18900 bp, 40 predicted proteins | sample VirMetDEL_Mar_21_FD_184514 | JGI IMG/M metagenome (GOLD analysis project Ga0208767, IMG submission 184514) | Aqueous microbial communities from the Delaware River and Bay under freshwater to marine salinity gradient to study organic matter... | ecosystem: Environmental > Aquatic > Marine >... | reverse complement strand
TTTGGTGTTAGCTCTATTTCAGGAAGGGCTCTCTTATTTAACATCATGCTACCCAATGGTGCGTGCTTTTGGCGTTTGCCTATCTCAGCGTTTTTCCAAAAACAATATGATCGAGCCGATGTGCCGAATATGTCGACGGACCAGTTACAACTGTGGAACTGTTTTAGTTATTATCCTAGTGTGCATTGCTTTGATTGGTTGGCTGGTATAGATGGTAAGTATTTAGGTAAGGATAAAAAATTTTATCATGGTCAATACTTATTTACAATCGATTGGGCACATCCAGAAACTAATATATTAAACACGGAACACTCAGAAATTCCGCAAGAGCATAAATGTGCTCACATAATGCAATTAGAAAACGGCAACTTTGCTGCGCAGCCAAACAACAGAATCATTTGGCATGTTAATAGTTATACAACAGAAAATGAATGGCCTGATTATAAAGTACAAACTACGTACTGGGATTGTGAGGGTTCAGATTGGGTAACAGAAGATTCTGATAAAATGTTTTATAATATAGAGGAGAAAAATGAAGAAAAAATGTAAAATATGTGATCATGCATGTCATTGTTATGGTAAAGGTTATAATTTACATACAAATAAATGTGATAGTTGTATATGTGATCATTGCAGCTGCACGCCTTTAGTGTTAAAAGAAGAACCTAAGAAAAAAATATCTTTATGGCAAAGATATGTAAACTGGTTATTTAAGGGGTATAATGATGAAGCAATGTAAGCAATGTAAAAAAGAATTTGAACCAAAAGATGAACTTGATTTATTTTGTGGTCAAGATTGTAAGGAAGAAGCATTAGCAGAATTAGATTCAGGTTCTGATGAGTGTCTATCATGTCAATAAAAATCGACGACAATACAAGTATCGGTCTTCCGTTACGTAATTTAATAGGGTTGGTCGCAGCCGTAATTGTAGGCGCATGGTTTGCATTCGGTGTGATTGAAAGACTCAATGCATTAGAAACTGCAAATAAATTATTTGAACAAGACTTATTAGAAGCATCAGCTCAAAAACCAATTGATCAAGAACAGTTTATGTTACTAGAACATATTGCAGAGGGTCTTGAGAAATTAACTGAACGTGTTGATGGTATGATGAACAATAGAGTTAATATTGAAAGACTACAAACAGACGTTGAAAGACTACGAATAGACGTAGAGAAATTGAAAGATAGCGTTAGAGCTAATATTGGTAAATTAAATGGAAATCACTAATGGTACAAACAGTTATTGCACTTTGTTTATTTATAGCAGGAGAATTAGTTGAACATAGAATTCAACCAGATATATCTACATGCTTAAAGATGAAAAGAGAAGCGTCTAGAAACATGAATATGGATGATAAACGTTTTATGTGCGGGGAAGTAGAGGCTACTGTTGAAAAAAATATAGATGGTAGTATAAGTATAGACAAGATTATAAAACCAAAATAATGAACCTTTCACGTAATTTTACATTACAAGAGCTAATTAAATCGGATACCGCTATCCGTTTAAATATTGATAACAATCCTAATGGCGATCAGATTGATAAATTAAAACAACTATGCGAAAATGTATTACAACCGGTACGTGATCAGTTCGGTAGAGTGAAGGTGACATCAGGCTTCAGGTCCCCGGAATTATGTAGAGCAATTGGTAGTTCAGAAAATTCACAGCATGCCAAAGCTGAGGCCGCAGATTTCGAAGTAATTGGTGTAGATAATGCAGAACTCGCCGATTGGATACATAAATTTTTAGAAACAGATCAACTCATTTTAGAATTCTATACGCCAGGAGAGCCTAATAGCGGCTGGATCCATGCTAGTTGGGTACCTTACCAACCTAGAAGACAATTTATGCATGCTTATAGAGAAGGTAAGAAAGTTAAATATAAACCCATAATAGGAAAGGCAGTAGATCTCGTATGACAAAATTATATAAAATATTTAGTAAAATAGATACCGTACATGGTTATTGTGAGGAGTGTGAAGAAGAATCAATTTTAGTTGCAATTGTTTCAGATTTTTATAGATGCACGAATTGTGGTCATGATACTAAACAACATATTAATGGACGAATTCGATATATGTCATTGACAGAATCTGATAAGGATTTTATAAAAAAGCATGGCAAAACAGAAGTTTACTAATTTTACACCAAGACCAAAACCACCCAAGCGTCCAGGTGTACATAAAAAACGAAGAAATAAATCCGAAAAAAGACAACAAAAAAACCGTTGACATTTATCCTTTAATATCCTATAATATAGCTAGAAAGAAATAAAGGAGAAAATATGAATAAAAAAAACAAGTTTGAAAAAAGATATGCTAAAGGCATTAAGTTAGATGCAAGAACTAAAGGTTGTTGTTATGTAACTATGAAAACTAATGCAGGTGAATTGACTGTGTATATAGATTCTATGGATGGATTGACTGATCCACCTATGGTTAGTGCATGGATACCTGGTAGAAAAAGAAAAGAGGTGTTTGTAAAATGATATACAATATAAAAAAGAAAATAGTTAATCATCTATATGAGTCTGAATTGTTTGAGCCTTCTATTACAAGAACAGCTCACAAAGCAGCGACTTTAATTGAAAAATTAGTTGAATCTAAAGAACCAAGAAAGGAACTAAAAAAATGGCTTCAAGAACAGACTTCATTATGAGAAAAATAACGTTAGAAGCTGACGAGTTAGCGAGGCAATGGAACAAGACTCGGGATCCAGGCATCAGGAACCAATGGTTTAAGAAGGTATCCCAGGTGCAGTTGGTAGACTTTCATCTTCAACAGGAACGCAAGAAAACTTAGGATATAATTTCCACTCATTAATGACTTTTTCATTAAAATATTCACCGTTGAATAGTAATTCAAAAGAGTCACCTAATCCAGAACGTACACACGTATAGTGTGTATCATGTATTTTTCGAATGTTATATTCTTCTAATATAGGTTGGACACACTCTCCGGTTATTACTGAACATAAGTATATTGTTAATAAAAATTTCATTGATTTATGGGTTGAAATAGTTTATAATTATCCTATATTTGTTACTTTAAAATTAATATTTGAAAGGATATAGTAATGACGGACATAAGTAAATATAAATCTGTTGCACTGTCACATCAAAGTTGTGATAAGCTCGACAAAATAAGAAAGATCATTGTGCCAGAGGTTCAGGTATCAAGGGCCAAAGCTTTAGATATATTAATCAATGAGAAAGCGAGAAAATTAAATGGCAAACTCTCTAAGCAATAATATTTTTCATAAAACAATTCAGTTACATGAAGAAAAAGATCCATATAGAAATTTATGGAGAAATGTTTTAATTGTAGCTATAGAAGATTTATTAAGAAAAAAAGAAAGTCAAATTAGGTTTGATAATAAAAAATATTCTTTGGAAGAAATGTGGTTTTACCATGAAGACTTTGAATTAATTTGTGAGTATGCACAATTAGCTCCAGAGATAGTAAGAAAAAGAGTATATGAAGCAATCAAAAAAATAGAAAGGAAATATGAAAACAAAACAGATATGTCCAAGATGTCAGGGAAATGGTTTTATAAAAGTAAAACAATCAATCGAGAACCCAATAGATACAGTACAACAATGTACAATGTGCAAAAGTGAAGGAGAACTTATGATGGATGAACAAAGAATAAAAACTATATTTGATCAAGAAAGAGAAAATTATAGATATAGAAATAAATTAACTATTGATCATGTTAAAACTTTAGAGAAACAAATTGAAATCTTAATTAAAGATAAAGCAATGCTTCAAGATCAATTGGATAAATACATAGACAAGGAAGTGGAGAAAAGATGATATACGAAATAGAAGAATATTTAAATTTATCTAACAAACAAAAATATAATTATTTAAAAAAACGTATGATTCATATACGCGATGAACTAAAAAAATTAGAAGATGTAATAATACAAGATAACTTATTTATTAAAATTTACGAGTTAGAACTTTCTGTAAGATCAATAAATTGTTTAAGTTATAATAACATTGATTACGTAGGTGATTTAGTAAAATGTTCAGGGGGTCAGTTATTAAGAACACCAAACTTTGGAAGAAAATCTCTAAATGAAGTCAAAGAAGTTTTAAAAAATCTTGGTTTAGAATTAGGTATGGATGTTGTTTGGCCACCTTGTATAATACAATACAAAGATAAACGTTTTTTTAATAAAGAAATGGAGAAAATACAATGATTAGAGGAGACAGTACAGACTATGACTTACTTGACAAATGGACCAAAGGATTTGATTGCCAAGGATATAAGACGTGTGAGATTGGAGTCCGTGAAGGCCTCGGTTCAAAAATCATTATGGATAATGTGGTCAATAATTACATTCATGTCGGTGTCGATCCTTATGGTAACTTAAAATATCAACACTATGATGACACGGGTGAATATACTTGTGATTATACTGATGAGATGCGGGACACGATGTTAAAAGATTTTTTACCTTATCGTAATCAAGGTAAATTTACTTTATGCAATATGACTGATACCAAATTTATGAATGATACTGAACATAAAGATTCTAAGTTTGCATTTGTACATTTTGATGGGCCTCACATGACTAAAGATGTCATCACTGAATCAGTGTGGTTTGCAAATAGAGCAGCACCTCATACACGATTTGTTTTTGATGATCATAATAAATATGCAATGAGTGTTATAGCTAACTTATTGTTGTATTATGGTTTTAAAACAAAAGAAATGGGAGAAAATAAATGCCTATTAGAAAAAAAATAATTAAAAAGAAAAATAAAAAAGAAAAAATATATGAATGTAATCCAAATACAGGTGTCATCCGTTGGAGATATGTTGGTGAGTCACCTGATAAATTTGGCTGGCCAAACTATGGGAGGATATTAAATGGCTGATTTATACAGAAAGCTCCAAGCAGAAAAATGGAAACAGATTAGTTTAAAAAAAGCTGCATCCGATAAACTTCAAACTATATGTGATAACTTTAAGTATGGTAAGAAATTAAAAAGAGCAAAAACTATTGAAGCGATGACATGGCAATACAATATTATAAAAAATACTAATCACGCAATCGTTTGGAGAAATGGTAAATTTGAAATTATAGAAAATGAAAAAAGCTCCTAGAGAAGTTAAATATACTGTTGAGTACAATCCAGAACTTGTACTAGAACAAAATGTATTACCCACTTTTAAACGACATAGTGGTGATAAAATACATACAATTATTGGTGTGGAAAATATGTATCAACAATGCAATAATTGTCATGGATTAAAAAATGAAAAAGAATATAATTTGTCAGGCACCATTGATCAGTATGGTAGAAGAAAATTAAGAAATGATTGTAGAACATGTCAAAATGCAAATGATAAAGTTTTAAGAACTTTAAAAAAAGAACATGGACCTCAGGCCAGTCATTGTCAAATTTGTGGTAAAGAATGTAATACAAGATTAGATCATTGTCATATAACTTTAAAGTTTAGAGGATGGTTATGTCAACAATGTAATTCAGCAATTGGTTTGTTAGGAGATAGTATAGAAATGTTAGAAAAAGCAATTAAATATTTGAAAGGAGAAAAAAATGAATAAAGACTATAAAGACGCTTTAAAAAAATTAGATGAAGTTAAAAAATTAAAAACAGATTGTTTGGTAAGAGCAAGAAAAGGTGAGCTTTGGATTAAAGAACATAGCCCGGAATTAAATAGTGTTACAAGAAATCTTGAAAATACAAAAAAATATTTAAAAGAAATATTTGAGATAAGACGTTTACCTTGGTGGATACATGTTATTGTTCATACTAAAATGATTATTAGTAATCCAATTAGATATTTTAAAAAAAATCAATCTCATTATAGAAAAGTAATGATAGAATCTTATTGGGAATTCAAACGTTTAAAAAAAGAATGGGAAGATGATTTTGATATAACCGAAGAAGCGATTGATAGAGATTACAATGTTTATTATGAAGGCGATAAGACTTCTAAAAAAATGGAATCTTTATTAAAACAATGGGAGAAAAAAATAAAACTAAGAAAGAGATATAAGTAATGTCTATATATTATCATGAAAAAATTAAATATAAGATATTAAAAAGCACGCCAAAGGCACATTTAATTCACGTTAGTGAAATAAATGGTTCTTTAATAAATAAATTTGACGATGTTAAAAAATATTTAGATCCTTTAGAAATATGGTGTCCTAAAACTTGGTTTAAAAAAGATTTTAATGGGAATGATTATATTTGGATTTGGAAAAAAGGTTTTCGTAATAATTTAAATAAACTAATAGAAAAAAGAAAGAAGAATATTAATGATTAAATGGAATAAACAATTCGAGTATCCGGCATCCATAAGAGAAGTGATTAACAACCAAAGACACTATGCAATTGAAGATACTAAACTGCCATCAGTGACAACCATTCTTCAGGCCACACAGACTGAGGAGAAAAAGGCATCACTAGAACGTTGGAAACAACGAGTCGGATCTGAGAACGCTGAAGTGATTAAAAACACTGCAGCTAATAGAGGCTCAATAATGCACCACATCTTAGAATCATACTTATTGGACGCAAGACACGCCGATTTAAGCGATATTGGTCAGCAGGCAGGGGTAATGGCCCAAACTATCTATGATGAGGGTCTACGTGGCTGTATGGACGAAATATGGGGTACTGAGATCACTTTGTACTATCCAGATTTATACGCCGGAGCATGTGATTTAGCAGGCGTTTATGAAGGAAAACAGGCTATATTGGACTTTAAACAATCGAATACTAGAAAAAAACGCGAATGGATTACGGATTACTTTCTACAACTTGCAGCATATGCAACCGCTCACAACCAAGTTTATGGAACTAACATACAATCTGGAGTTGTATTGATGTGTACGAAAGATAATGTGTTTCAAAAATTTACCGTATCTGGAACCGAGTTTCAAAAGTATATGTGGGATTGGATTAGACGTGTGGATCAATACTACACTGAATTAGGCAAAAATGAGGCTAAATAAAGGCGTTATGGCTCAGGGTTCAGGGGTCCTGGGAGGTCCTGCGGGGTTCAGGCATCAGGAATCAAATATCAGGCATCCGGGTTCAGGGGTCAATGTTCCACCTATAGAGATTATTTTACTGTTTTACTTTTTTATTTTTTTTAAAAAAAAAAGTACTGGAACATTGGAACATTTAGGTTAACATCTCTTAAATCATTGAAATATAAACATAAAATTGACCAAAAATGTTCCAAAACGTCTTAATCTTCCAGAACATAGCAATACCAACACTTTTTTACATGTGACTTTTCAAAAACATAGTAAAATCAATGCTTATTTCTGTTCCAAGCTCTAGAACATAGCAATATCAATACTTTTTTACATATGGCTTTTAAAAAACATAGTAAAATCAATACTTTTAGGCAAGAGGCCCTACTCAACGTTTGGTGTTTAGATTTTTTTAAAAAAAGATAAAACAGTAAAAAAATATATTATAGAAGAAAATGAAAAAACCAATTGTCTGTCAAATTAAGAAGAAAAAATACTATTTGTATAAGATAACCTGGATTGATATTACAGGTGAAGAAGACCATGCGCATATAGAACAATTTGATAACATGAATTATTCTACATTAATAACTTATGGATTTTTATACTCTAAAGATAAAAAAATGATTAAAACATTTTCAACTTATGATGTTGATGATGAGGTATTTAGTGGAAGAAATGTATTTCCAACTGGATGTATTAAAAAGATGGAGAAGATATTAATCTAATGGATTATCTTCCTCTTTTTCTGGTGTTACTTGTTTTGGTTTTGTCAGAACTTTATCTTTTAATTCTTCTATTTCCACACCTTCAAGTATTGGTGAATAGTCTTCTAGGATCTGTTGCATTCTTGATTCTAGTTCTTCTGTTGATAGGTCTTCTAATTTTCCAGTACGAATTATCTTTTGCTCAATATACAATCCAGCCGCTTTACCTCTCGCAACTTCAGCATTAACTGCAGCAGACCAAGCTTTCTTTTCTCTAGCCTCATCTCTAAGTTTACCTAATTCTGATACATGATTTGCAAAAGTGACCTCATATTTTTTCTGCCATTCTTCTCTAAGCTCACCAATGTATTGAACTACTAATGGATATTTTTTTGGATTTTGTAATACACTAGCTGCCTGTCTAGCTGAGTCTTTTGCATAACCTGCTTCAATAGCACATTCTGTTGCACTTTTTCTTCCTTGATCAGCAACCAATAAATTAGCGAATCTTATTTGCTGCTGTGTTAGTTTTTTTGGTAATCCCATTATAATTTATCCTTCAATGAATCTAGATAATCTTGTTCATCTTTATCTAATTCCTGTGACGTATTTTCTTTACCAAATATTTCTTGCCAACGTTGTTTATAAACGTCGTTTACAGGTCTAGATTTACCGTCCCATTGTCTTCCTTTTTCTTTTGTTGTCATTTTGTCGCAATCTCCTTGTATTGACATTTAGCATAACAATTATATATTTGCAATAGATGTCAGGGCAGAAAACAATATAACCAAATGTATTCTGGTTCGACCCTGGCTTCCTGTGTTGATTGATTTACATGGGGTCTGGCTTACGATGCCGTGGGAGATAACCATTCGGCTGATACTGAGGCCCCGTGTTTAAAAGACAGAAATTATGAACGGAAAAATGCTTAGACAAGTTTTAGATAAAATGATGGGTTCGCCTGTAACTCAAAATGCTCGTGTTCAAGTTTGTTTACCTGATGGAAAATATTATGATATTACCTCTTTACAATTAATGGAAAATAAACTAATTGGATTTAGAGAGTCACATCGACTAGTCTTTACAGTTCAAGCTGAGACATGGAATATGGGTAAGGTATTGAAGAAAATTGATTAGCCTGTTAGTGTGAATTTCACATGAAACCTGAAACCAAATTCTATGCAAAAGTTAAAGAAAATTTCAAACAATTTAGCCTCATTCGACTGGAGAATCTTAGCGTTCCCGGTACTCCTGATCTATTGGTCTATAATAATAACTGCCACTTTTTCACTATAGAACTGAAAGTTACAAAAACTAACAAGATTAAATTTTCTCCACACCAAATTGGCTTCCACGTGAAGCATCCACTCAATACATTTATCCTAGTTCTGGATGCCTCTCTTAACGTTCCAAAACTTTATGAAGGAAAAGAAATCCGGGAGCTTGTAGCCGGAGGCCTGAAGCATGAACCAATGCACCAGGGATTTCCCAACATTACAAAATATTTAGAACGCTTGTAGCCTGTTGCTTGACGCTTGTAGCCTGTTGCTTGACGCTTGACGCTTGAATTTTATTGCGACATATTGACGCGCGACATTATGTCGCACGTCTTTGATAATCAGAACTTTTGTACCTTGGTGCCTGTTGCTTGACGCTTGAGGCTCCGGGCTTCAGGTATCCATTCTCCATGCACCAGGCTTCATGAATCTTCATGGCCGTCTTGCTCAGGCGCTTGTCGCTTGTGGCTTGGTGCTTGTTGCTTGTCGCTTGTGGCTTGTTGCTCATCGTTTCCTTTCTGTGGTTTATTGTCCCTGCGACAATTTGTCGCAAGGTCTTTGTAAAATTTGGGGTGCCTCCATACAAATGTCAATTAAGTTTCCTCCTATCTTTGTTTGATTGTTTTAACCATTCAAAAAACTCTGTACAATCTTTTATATACCAGGCCGGCAGGCTGTCGTGGTCCTCCAGGAACCATGGCAGCAAGTCACCTCTTTTTATTTTTCTTTTTTTCATTAGTGTTTACCGTAAGTTATATTTTTAATTTTTGGATCCCAGCAAGCTCTGCAATCTTTGCATTCATTATCTTGATCAGGAGCCGGACACGTTCGCGTTGTTGTGCTCACCGTTGATGTATTGGGCCATGAGCTAGGCGCTTCCTGGTCAACCATCGTTGCTGAAAATCTAACAACTAGATTGTCTGGCTTTAAATGCATATATTTTTTAGTCCATGCTTCACGCGTTGGCATCCAGTGTTTTTTGGTAGGTGTATTTTTACATACTTCAAAAATTTTTAAAAGATGGTCCACGTCTTGAACGTCTCCGGAATCATGCCACCTGAATACGTCCGACTTTTTAGAATTGATAAGTGTGGTCATTGCTTCGACCCAGTACGGGTTCTTTATAGCCGCTAATCTTTTATATTGCGCAGCCTGCACAACCGCAAAAACATAACAGCCTTTATTGGCATAGCATCCAGAGCATACAGAGTTTTCAACGTTAACTAATTTTTTACCCGTTTTGCATTCTGCAGCAGGTAAACCAATTGACCATCCAGGCATTTTTGAGGGCTTTGATAGTCCACCGACCAGGGCCCAAGCTTCTTTTGTATTCATGACTTATTCTCCTTTTGTTAATATTGTAATGATAAACTATTTTAATTTTAAATTCACTTGTCAACATTGTCGCATGGTGCTTGATGCTCAGGTCAATTAGTTATTTTGTCTCTGCAACAAAATGTCGCAGCTTGTGGCTTGACGCTTGGGGCCTGCGGCCCCAAGGCTTTCACAGTTTTTTAGCCCAACGAATAGCACTCGATTCAGCTCGGCTTTTTCGTTGATACAAGATTACTGTATCACTTGAGGGTTTCCCAATTTTAAGTGTAGTACAACCCCACAATCGAACACTTAATCAGGGCCAGATAGTACCACCATGACAGGCATTTCGTACTTTTTGCCTTACTGGAATCTGGCTTCCTGATCCCAGGTCCTATCGCTATTGCTCGAGTCTTTAATGACATGCAATAGGACCAGGGATCAGTATCAGCGCCTCTCATAACTCGATACCTTGCGGTTCAGTCAGCAAGGCGCTGATAATGGAATAATATCAGATCAGTTCAGAAATGATATTCTCCAAATTGTCGCACCGTAATATTTGCTTGGTGCTTGAATCTAAATACCGTCTTCCAAAATATAATGGATCAACGTTTTCTAGTTCCTCTTCTGTTGGCTCTTCATACAGCACCTTTTGGGTGCTGTATGTATTTAAATTAAATTCAATCATTAGATTTTTTTATAAACCATTAAACCAGACCACAAACCTTGAATTGAAGTTGATATTAATTTATAACCTTGATTTTCTAATTTAGTTTTTTTAACATCAGCTTTTTTTGATGATCCTTCTATTTGCTCATTCCAACTTACATACTGTATTTTAGTTTTATATTTTGTCATACTTTATTCCTTTTTAGTTAATATTAGAAGTTTATCAGAAAAAAATTTATTTGTCCTGTACATAGTTGTCGCACCATGAACCAGGGTTCCAGGATCTGGAAACCTGTCAACTCAACAAAATGACGCGCGACAATTTGTCGCAGGTAGCTGCGACAATAATGACAATGGTACATGGTTCCGGAATCTGGTATCATGCACCTATTAACAAAAAGGAGAAATATGAGTACAGAAACATTAAAAGCAATTAAAGAACTTTATGAAATATTAAAGTTAAGTAAAGAGTATGTTGATCTTTTAGAAAAAAGAGTTTCAATATTAGAAAAACAATTACAGGAGAAATAAACTGCGACAATATTGACAATGGCGGGAACTCCGCCATTGTGCTAAGATATGGTTATTAACAAAAGGAGAAAGATGAAAACAAAAGAAATTAAAAACTTTAAAATGAATGATGCAACTTACAAAGAAAGAAGAAAAGTTATTAACATTCTTTATGAGGCAAGAAATAGAGGTATTAAATTACCAAGAGTTGAAGTTAGAATTGGAGAGCCTACAAAATGCGCGCCGAATGTTTTAGGTGTTGGAGGTGGTTTAAAAATTTGGATCACTGATAAAGCGATTGATAGAGGTTATCAATATTTATTGCATGTTGTATTGCATGAATTATGTCATTCAGTTTTTAATTTACCTCACAATGAAAAATGTAAATTAATGTCTTCTAAACTTTCAGCACCATGTGAAGTTGAAGAGGCATGGAAAATTTTTAGAAAATACAGCTATGATAATTTCATAGCTGCGACAAAATTGTCAATGGCGAGTTAATCGCCATTGTGCTATAATGCAATTATTAACAAAGGAGAAATATGAAAGTAGAAAAAACACACGAACGACAAAATAGATTTTCTGGAGAATCTATTTGGCTAACTAAAGAAGAGGCTAAGATTCATGATTCAATATTTTATTATGAATACCTTGCAACTTTGGAAGATAAAAAAGTTGGGATTGATGGCTATTCTAAACTTTGGGAAAAAGTACGAAAAGGCATTGACTATTTCAGAAAAAATAATGCTGAGGCTTACATGGTATTACTAGACTAACTGCGACACTATGCACAATGGCGCTAACGCGCCATTGTGTTATTATACGATTATGAATACAGAAAGAAAAAAAAGAACTAAAAAAGATAACTCAAAAAGAAATGATGAGTTTACTCACTGCAGATGTTGTGGCGAGTATATCTATAACCAACGATCTACAAGCGATAAAAGATATTGCATGGATTGTGGATAACCGAACTACTCCTCCTAGTAGTTAATAACAGATGCAGGCGACTTCGTCGCCTGCATCACATTGACATGCGACAAAATGTCGCAGCAGAACTACATACAAGGTGCGACAAAATGTCGCAGCGGCCTGCGGCCGCATAGCTTGGCGCTCCGCGCCTTGCTCGCTTCGCTCGCTCGATAGTGGTCCCAGACCGATTTAAGAATTTGAACTTTTTTTAAATGATGATATACGTAGTCACAAAAAGGGATCCTAATAGTTTAGGTTTATACAAGGATTTATAAATTTATAACCCTAAAATACTTTTTGGATTTCTAAAACATATCTGAAAAAATTTTGCGGAAAATTTTTTCGAATGCATTTATGGATATAGAAAAATTAAAAAAATTTGAAAAGTTACCGCCTGATGTAAAAAGGCAACTCGCTCTTTACATGGCTAAATGGAAAGACAAGAAAAAACAATCTACAATTAAAAATGATTTCATGGCTTTTGTAAAACATGTATGGCCAGATTTTGTAGAAGGTAAACATCATAAAGAAGTTGCAGAAAAATTTAATCAGATTGCTCAAGGTAAAACAAAACGTGTTATTATAAATATGGCACCTAGACATACTAAATCTGAATTTGCAAGTTACTTGTTACCTGCATGGATGGTAGGTCGTAATCCAAAATTGAAAATTATTCAATCTACTAACACAACTGAACTTTCTGTACGATTTGGTCGTAAAGCAAAACAACTTATGGATTCTCCAGAATACAAAGAAGTATTTCAAACAAGATTAAAAGAAGATAGTCAAGCTGCTGGTAAATGGGAAACTCAACAAGGTGGTGAGTATTATGCTGCTGGTGTTGGATCTGCAATTACTGGTCGTGGTGCTGATCTTTTAATTATTGATGACCCACACACTGAACAAGATGCAATGAATGCACAAGCTCTTGAGAGAACTTACGAATGGTATACATCTGGTCCACGTCAACGTCTTCAACCTGGTGGAACGATTGTAATTGTAATGACTAGATGGAATGAAAAAGATCTTGCAGGTAGATTAATCAAAGCTCAAAAAGAACCTAAAGCAGATCAATGGGAAGTTATTCAATTTCCTGCAATCATGCCATCAGGTAAACCTTTGTGGCCGGAATATTGGAACCTGAAAGATTTAGAATCAGTTAAAGCTTCGATTCCATTATCAAAATGGAATGCACAGTACATGCAAAACCCAACCGGTGAAGAAGGTGCATTAATAAAACGGGAGTGGTGGCAAAATTGGGAAGGAGATATTCCTCCACTAGAACATGTCATACAATCATATGATACTGCATTTATGAAAAAAGAAACTGCGGACTATTCTGCAATTACCACTTGGGGTGTATTTCATCCAACAGAAGACAGTGGTCCATGTTTAATGTTAGTAGATGCTATTAAAGGACGATATGAATTTCCAGAACTAAGACGTATTGCACTCGATCAATACGGCTACTGGCAGCCGGAAACCGTAATCGTTGAATCAAAAGCATCAGGACTTCCACTGACTTATGAACTTAGAAAAGCTGGAATCCCAGTAATTAATTTTACACCATCTCGTGGTAATGATAAACACACTAGAGTTAATTCTGTATCTCCATTATTTGAATCTGGTAGAATATATGCACCAACCGATATGGAATTTGCACAAGAAGTTATTGAAGAATGTGCAGCGTTTCCTTATGGAGATCACGATGATTTAGTCGATTCCATGACTCAGGCAGTGATGAGATTTAGACAAGGTGGTTTAATTGAACATCCAGAAGATTATGAAGATGAGCCTTTACAACGTAAGCCAAAAGTGTATTATTAGCCATTATGGCAAGAGAAGACGAACAACGATTAAAAGATTTACTTAGAAACATCGAGACTGGTGATATTCCAGAAGATTTACCTGATCCAGAAGAATACGATGATATGGGTGGTATTAAATCTTTAGATAGAGGTGCACCATCAATTAAGATGGCTAGTGAAACTCCTGAAGAAGAATTTGAACTTGAAATATTTATGATGCTTCAAGAATTTGAAGATGCAAAGAAAAATGGTTACGGTGGATCTTTAGAAGATTTTTCAAGAGAATATTTTTCAAGAAAACAAATGATGAAGGACAGACAAATGGCTATGTACGGTGGCCGGATGCAGTATCAAGAGGGAACTAAACCTAGAGCATATGAAGAAGTGATTGATAAAGATGCCGAAGAAGAATACTACAAAGCAAAAGCCGAACAGTTAGATAGAAAATATAATCCACAAAATTATCCAGAGTCTGAAAGAAATCTATCTTTAGAGCAGATTAAAAAAATGCTAAAGAAGCAAGAAGAAGAAAAAGCAAAAAGAGCTAAAGGCGGTATTGCAGGAGTACTGTAATGCCAAACATTCCAAAACCAAAACCTAAAAATTTTTCTAAAATTTTAGACATATTAAATACCCCAGAAGCTGCAAAAACATTTTCCCCAAAAACATATATTAACTTAGTCGGTGAATATTCTAAAAAAGCTTATGATAATGGTGAGCTTTCTAAAAAAGAATACATGGATATTGTTCAACCTTTATTTGGTGATACTGGAATCATGGCAACTGAGAAGATAAAAAAATACGAAGACGAACTTAATAAATATGCTGATGGTGGACGAATTGGTTTTTTAGAAGGCGGCGATACTGCATACAATGCAATGGTATTTAGAATGTATACAGAAGCTGGTGGTCAAGAAGGAACGGGTATGGATATTGATACGTTTGCAGAAAAGTATTTTCCTAAAATGGCACAAGGTGGCAGAATAGGTTACAGTGAAGGATCAGATGATTATTTTGATGAACAAAAAACAAATGTAAAAGGTAAAAAAACAACAGGACCTGTTAAAGGTGGTAAGACTCCAGAAATACCACCAGAAGAATTTCAAAAGTATTTAAAATATAAAAAGAACAAAGTAGTTAAAGCTGCAACCGGTGGCAGAATAGGATACAACCAAGGCTCCCTGGACCCGGATACATTGGCTCTTAAAGAAAAAATCGAAGAGATCATGGACATTGAAGGAGTTGGTTTTGGAGAAGCATTCAAGCAAGCAATGAGAGAATTAGCAAGTCAATCTAAAGAAAATGATTAAAAGACTTACTACAACAGTGCCTCCGGAATCAGGGCCCCAGAGTCAGGGCTTGAATATTTCCTATAATACTGTTAAAGAAGTAACACATACGGAGAAAATAAATGGCAGACAATATAGACAAAGCTCTTCCAAACGAGCCAAGAAAAGAATTTGAAATACCTGGTGAAGAACAGATTGAAGAAACTTTAGTAGAAGAAGTTCAAGAAGAGTTACAATCACCAGATGATGTAGAGATACAACAGAACGAAGATGGTTCGGTTGATATTAATTTAGATCCAAACGCTGCTGCACCCGAAGGTGGTGATGAGCATTATGCAAACTTAGCAGATTTTTTACCTGATGAAGTGTTAGCAGGATTAGCGTCTGATCTTAATTCTAAATATATGGATTATTCTTCATCAAGAAAAGATTGGGAAAGAACCTATACACAAGGTTTAGATTTATTAGGATTCAAATATGATAATCGAACAGAACCATTTAATGGTGCATCAGGTGCAACACATCCAGTTCTTGCTGAAGCCGTTACTCAGTTTCAAGCATTAGCGTATAAAGAATTACTTCCAGCAGATGGACCGGTAAGAACACAAATTTTAGGAATGCCTACTCCAGAAAAAACAGATCAAGCAAATAGAGTTAAAGATTTCATGAATTATGAAATCATGGAGAAGATGAAAGAGTATGAACCAGAGTTTGATCAAATGTTATTCAATCTGCCATTAGCAGGTTCAGCTTTTAAAAAGGTATATTATGATGATATGGAACAAAGGGCTGTATCAAAATTTGTACCTGCAGATGATTTAATTGTTCCGTACACAGCTACCTCATTAGATGATGCGGAAGCAATTATTCATCGTGTAAAAATTTCAGAGAATGATTTAAGAAAACAACAAGTAGCCGGTTTTTATAAAGATGTAGATATTGGAAAACCTCAAGACAAAGAAACCGATGTTGAGAAAAAAGAAAGAGAGCTAGAGGGAGTAACAAAATCTGGTAAAGATGAAGATGTATTTACTTTATTAGAGTGTCATGTTGATTTAGATTTAGAAGGTTTTGAAGATGTAAATCCACAGACTGGTGAGCCGTCAGGAATTAAGATTCCATATATTGTAACGTTAGTAGAAGGATCACATGAGATTTTATCCATTAGAAGAAACTATGAAATAGGAGATGCTAAAAAAACTAAAATACAATACTTTGTTCATTTCAAATTTTTACCAGGTTTAGGTTTTTATGGTTTTGGTTTAATTCACATGATTGGTGGATTATCAAGAACTGCAACCACTGCATTAAGACAATTACTCGATGCAGGAACTTTATCGAATTTACCTGCAGGATTTAAAATGAGAGGTATTCGAATTAGAGATGATGCACAATCCATTCAACCGGGAGAGTTTAGAGATGTCGATGCACCAGGTGGAAATTTAAGAGATTCATTTATGATGCTTCCGTTTAAAGAGCCTTCTCAAACATTATTAAGTTTGATGGGTATAGTCGTTCAAGCAGGTCAACGATTTGCATCGATTGCAGATTTACAAGTTGGTGATGGTAATCAACAAGCTGCAGTTGGAACAACCGTTGCATTACTCGAAAGAGGTAGCAGAACTATGTCTGCTATTCATAAAAGAATTTACTCAGCTTTAAAAAATGAATTTAAAATTTTAGCTAGAGTATTCAAGTTATATCTACCGCCGGAATATCCGTATGATGTCGTTGGGGGTCAAAGAATGATTAAACAAACAGACTTTGATGATCGAGTAGATATATTGCCAGTTGCTGACCCTAACATTTTCTCACAAACACAGCGTATTTCACTTGCGCAAACGGAACTCCAACTGGCAACTTCTAATCCACAAATGCATAATCTATATCAGGCCTATAGAAATATGTATGAAGCATTAGGTGTAAAAAATATCGACCAAGTGTTAATTAAACCGATGCAACCAATGCCAAAAGATCCTGCATTAGAACATATTGATGCATTAGGAGGTGCACAGTTTCAAGCATTTCCTGGTCAAGATCACAGAGCACACATTACTGCTCACTTAAATTTCATGGCAACGAATATTGCTAGAAATAATCCGATGGTCATGGCAAGTTTAGAAAAAAATATTTTTGAACATATTTCTTTAATGGCTCAAGAACAAATTGAAATTGAGTTTAGAGATGAGTTAGTACAGCTACAACAGATGCAAATGGCTATGCAACAAAATCCACAAATGGCTCAAGGTATGCAAAATCAAATGTTAATGCTTCAACAAAGAATTGAAGCTAGAAAAGCACAGTTAATTGCAGAGATGACGGAAGAATTTATGGAAGAAGAGAAGAAAATTACTTCACAATTTGATAATGATCCTATTGCTAAACTAAGATCAAGAGAATTAGATCTTAGAGCAATGGAAAATCAACGTAAAAAAGAACAAGACCAAGAAAAAATTAATCTTGATAAGATGAAAGCAATGATGAATCAAATGAATCAAGAAGAAAAACTAGATCAAAATGAAGAATTGGCAAAATTAAGAGCTGATACATCAATTGAAAAGACAATTTTATCAAAAACTATTCCAAGTACGGACTCTATGATGAAAAATGGAGCTCCAATGATGCCAAAAGTAAAAATTTTTAGAGGTGGAAACGAATAAATGAGAAAAAAAATGACAAAACCAGAAAAAAAGATTAAAAAGGTCATGAGGGAATTCAAAAAAGGTGAATTGCCTATAGGGAAGTCGAAGAAAAAAGTAAAATCGCGTAAACAAGCGATAGCAATTGCTTTATCGGAGGCTGGCAAATCTAAACCAAGGAGAAAAAATGGAAAAACTTGATAATATAAAAGAAGTTAAAGTTGCAGATCAGCAAACTGAAATAGATCCTAGATCAAAAACAACTGCTGACAAAGCTTTCAACTTAATTGGTACTGGTGGACCTGAAGAAGAGGTAAAAGGTCAAGGTGCAGTACTAGCTGAAAAGAAAAGAAAATCAAAAGCGTACTAATATGTGGTTCAGTGCTATTAAATTAGCCGTTCAAGCTGGCTCTCACATTTTTAAAAACCGTCAGAAGACTAAAATGCTTATGGCGGATGCACAAATGCGTCATGCAGAGAAAATGGCGAATGGAGAAGCTGAGTATCAAGGTAAATTACTTGAGGCAAGACAATCGGACTGGAAGGACGAATTTATTTTAATTTTACTTTCGGCGCCAATAGCATTATTATCATGGGCAGTATTTTCAGATGATCCGGCAGCTATGGAAAAGATGCAATTGTTTTTTGAATACTTTTCACAGCTACCATTTTGGTACCAAA
>Ga0208767_1001436_pt1 | contig 18940 bp, 21 predicted proteins | sample VirMetDEL_Mar_21_FD_184514 | JGI IMG/M metagenome (GOLD analysis project Ga0208767, IMG submission 184514) | Aqueous microbial communities from the Delaware River and Bay under freshwater to marine salinity gradient to study organic matter... | ecosystem: Environmental > Aquatic > Marine >... | reverse complement strand
TTTGAGATGTATTCCTTACAACAACTAAATGATACCAAGTATCAAGAGATAGGTTGGTGTTGAAAGTGAAAAATTGATTTCTTCCTGATGCATATTCATGTCCTACTTTTATATCGTGATTTCCTGTACCCCCATCAGTTGTTATACGGTACAAATAATTATCTGCTGCGCTTTCAGTACTGCCTGACATTGATATGATACTTGCATTATCAACAAAATTATCTATTTTTGCCCAAACACTTACAGTAACATCCCCTGTTATAATCGCTGCTAATGGTGTTCCCATTGTCAAATAATCATCTACACCATCAAAATCTAATGAATATAAATTATCAAATCCTGCTGCACTTGTCTTGATAGTATTTAATCCTAAACCTTGTTTTAAACTTAACATATTATTTATATATTATTATTACTATGCAGATGCGTTACCATCATGCTCTCTATAGCCAATACCAATACCACTCGTTAAAGTTATTGCAGTTGTACGAAAAAACAATGTCGTTCCAGCAGCCATAGTTTGACCATTTAAAGAAGTAATACCACTAGCATCTCCTGCTATTGTAGCAATTACTGATTCAACTGGGAAATGTATGCAATACCAATCTTTACCTGATTGTGCTACAGTAGTGAAAACCTCAGTTCCACCACCCTTGCCTAGCATTTCAAATAGTAATGTATTATCTGTATCAAATGTACTCATTTTATTTTATTTTTAAATTGTTATTATTTTATTTTTATTCTGTAAAAAGTTTTATCAATGCACCTAGAGTTATAGCATAAATCATCCACATTGCTTTCACTAAAACCTTTCTCATTGCTGTGTTTCTGTTCACTCTAGCAGCAACTCCTTTATCTGGATTCAATAACCTTTCTGTAAGCATATCTAGTTTACCATCTAAATTATCAATCTTCTCATTTATTGAACTAATGTCTTTTTTCATTGATACTATTTCTTCTTTTGTTGTCATTAGAATGTTGTTGTTTGTACAGTTAGATTCATATATATTGCAGAACCTCCACTCACTTCCTTAATCATTGGAAATATAATATCTCCTGCTGCTAATGCTGCTGTAGTTATAGTTGTTTCATTTATTCTAACACCCTTACTGTTGCTACTAAGACCATCTGCTGAAATCTCATCAATTACAATAGGAGTTACTGCTGTTATAACACCTTCTACAGGTGTAATTTTACATATAGCAATCGTAACTGCATTAGACCCATCACTTGTAAGCCATCCACTTATAGATGTAACACTAGCAGTTTCAGGAATTACACAAGCCTGACCAATTCTAAAGAAATTTGTTGGACTAATACTTCCTGAAGATACTGTTCCTGTACCATAATCAACAGCCATCTCATAAGGGGAATTAGTATCTGCTATATCTTCTCCATAGTAGTAGTTTGTAGCACCTGTAGTATAACCCTGCATCTTATAATTAGTAACACCCATATAAGACTTGTTCTTCCACTCTAAATTACCATCAGTTCCTGTTGCAGAAGTACCAGCAGTCTTACTTAAAACAGTATCATTAATAGCAGTTTCAAATCCTTTTGGGTTATGTCTATTTATACTACTTAAATTCTTATGTTCGTTTGCAGCCATTTATATATTTATTTTAACAATCATCACAAGGACAGTTATCCTTCCAACTATTATAATTTCTAGTAGGTCTTGAGTATATACTATCATACATTATTATTCCATGATTCTTGTAAACATCATCATTACAAGGCTTATTAGATTCATAAGTTGGATAATCACCATTTTGGTCGCTATCGTTCATATAGTCTAACATATCTTTTAAGTATATCTCAGCCTTTCTGTAAGTATCTTGTTTATAAGCATTTAACTCAGCAGGGTCTATAATAGTAGCAAACTCATCAGTATTATGCACAATACCTGCACTACTACTATTACTCTGAACTTCATTAATTACCTCAAACCTAACAAACCAACACAAAGTTCTCGTTAAGAAATCATCCATTAAAGTTTGATTTGCAGTAGTTAAAGTACCATTATTGTGTTGTGTTTTTAATTCCTCATAAAACTTCTTACCAATTGCTTCTTTTAAATGTGCTAATTCAGCCAGAAGTAATGTGCTATTAGAAATTAAAGCAGTATCAGTATTAGCATTAGTAAAACTATTACTTATAACTTCTGCTGCTGTTACTAAAGGTATATATTGGTTTACATTTGCCATAGTTATTCTTTTTCAATTTCAGTTACTTGCATATCCCCTACTTCATCATCACCTTTACCATCACCATCATCATCTCTAGTTACAATAATTTGCTCTCTATCAGTTAAGAACATATTACCCTCCTCTAACATTGGTAAATCCTCATCTAACATTCTTCTTTGTTCGTTAATAGTAAGAACTTGTTTAGGGTCAATCTGAGTTGCAAAACTAATTGGTGGCTCATAATGAATCACTAATTCTTCAGGTAAGAAACCTAACTCTTTATATAAAACCCCTCTAATCCCATTTAACAATAAATCAGAAGTATCTTTAATTACAGTAGTCATTGCTAAATCATAAGCAATTCTAATCTCACTACCTGTATTATTCATTTTACCAGAACTAACTAAACCACTTAATGATGGTTGCCATCTATGAGCAGTTACAATGTTCTGGTCAGTTATTCTTTGTAAGTCTATCCAACTACCCTCTTGGTCATCTTTGATAATTTGAACATTAGCACTTGAAGTATCTCCATTCTTAACAATGAACATAATCTTACCATTGTTTCCATCTCCAACAAACTTCTTTTGTGCTTCTCTTACTAATTTCTTTGCTTCTTCTTCACCCATATCTCCATTAATCTCAACGATTGCTGAAGGTTGAAATCCATTTTTGAATTTAGTGTGATTCCATTTACCAATTTCATAATCAACTGCAATATGCTCTAATGCAGCAATATAATCAGGTAAACCATAGAATTGGAATGTAGGCTCGTAATCTTTAAATTGAACAACAAATCTACTTCCCTTCACTTTAGGATAAATAGGAATGATAGATAATTTATCTTTCATACTATTGTACTTAGCCCAATCAGGATGTACATATACTTCTTTCTTGTTTTTAGACATTCTAACAGTAGTTGCATCTATGTGGTATAGATTTAGTCCACCATCATATAATACTCCCTCTAAATAGGCATTTCCAAATGAATAGTAATCATCTGCTAATTTCTTAAAAACCTCTCTTAATGATTCTCCATCAGCATTTACATCTTTGATGTATTCTTTAACATCTTCATTATTCGTAACAAACTTAGCACCACTTGTAAAGATAGTCTTTTGTGCTAGTACACTTCTATGAGTAGAAGATTTACGCTTTAATTCTGCTAAATACTGAGGGAATAGATTGTTAGTACCAAAAGGAATAAACTTAGTTCTTACTTTTGCTAAATCTAAAGGTTCTTCAATATGTTCAGGAATTGCTAAATTAAAAACTCCAAATTCAAAAGTATTACTCTTTTGAGTCTGAAGATTCTTTACCTGACTTTTTCTTTTTGGTTGCTTTCTTTGGCTCATCTTTTGTTTTTGTAGTTGATAATTTTTCTACTAATGTAGTCATCCCTAAATCTTCATAAGCATACGCTAACTCCTCTTGGGTTGCTGTAGCCCATTTAATTTTAAAACCATTCTTGTAACAAGTACCTGATGATGATTTTGCTTTATATTCTGCCATAATTGTATATATTTTTAAGTGTGATAAATCTACAACTTTTTTTGTATTACAATCACACATATTATAAAAAAGATATTAATAGGGAAATGTTGTTAAACTTTTTACGAACAAAGTCCAACCTATTTCTATATCTTTAAATATTATGCTGCTGTTGTTGCAGTTAATGCTGAAGTATTAACATCAACAGTACCAGCATACTCTCTTGGTAACTCAAACTGTCTTGCCATTAAGTTAATAGTAATACCATTCTCATCTGAATAAGCAGCACCTGTACCACCCTCAAATCCACTTAAACTCAAGAAAGTCTGACTTTTTGCCTGAACATCCTCGTTAGCATACTTTGCACTAGCACCTAAAACCCACCAATTTCCATTTGTATCTAAAACCATCCCCATCATACAAGCACTTTCAAAGTTTTTTAATTCTTCAAATTTTGTTGCATCAATATTAGGAAGCATAAAAGATAATCCACACTCAAAAGAAGTTGAACCATTTTCTTTTGTTGCAGTAATAGTCATTGCAGGTACTTCATTTTTAAATTCATAAACAAACCAGTTAGCATCACCACCTGATTGAATATTTAAAATAGTGTGTGCCGTTCCTACACCATAAGTAACTACATCTGCAGTTTCCCATTCTCTAAGTAAAATCTGAGAAATACCACCTGTTGCTTGTAAGTCAGCACATACTACACCTAATCCTGTATCTATTGCCATTTTTTTATTATTTTATTAGTTATTTAAAAGTAATTAAGAGAGGAGGACTAGCCTCCCCTCTGTTATTACATTATTGTTTAGTAAAAGATTCCCCATTGAACAAGTGAAGGGTACAAGAATTGTACTCCTAACTTGAAGTAACCTCTGAAGAACATTTTTTCTTCTAAGTCATCATAAAATACTTTGAATGAACCTTCTGGGTCAGTTACATCAGAACCAATGATTAAGTTCTCTACTGCACAGTAACACGCACCTTCTGTTCCATTAACACCTCCTCTTAAGAACATTGCAGGGTCAGTATCTGCTAAGATAGTATCCCACTCATACATTGCTACTAATTCAACACCTCTAAACTTAACAGTTAATACACCATCTTGCTGGTTAGTAATTGCTAAATCTGCAGAAGTACCTTCTAAGTTTGATAAGTAAGCATTGTAAGTCTTAGGAGATACAAATATTTTCTTATCTTTTGCAGGAACTTGTTGTAATGCTGCTGGTGCATCATCATACATTTTTCTTAATAAAGAAAGTGATTCACCTGCTGTAGGTGCTGTAGGTGCTGTTGCACTAAACTCAGTTCTTGCTGCTAATACAGTTGCATCTGCACCCATTAATTTCATCCACCCATCAAGAGCAGTATAATTTGCAGTTGCGCCATCACCACCCCATGCTAATCTTACAACATCTTGTGCGATACCTGTTACTGCTCTGTTTACGATTGCATCTGATAATTGAGTTCCCTCAACATTCATTACATCTGCACCATTTCGGTACATTTCCTCAATATAAGTTCCAAAGAACTCATCAGTACATTGCTCTAAAGCAACTCTACATCTACCTGCAGTAATTACTTTATCATCAATATTAAATTGAGTTGAACCACTTGTTGCAGAACAAGTTGTATAAGGTTGTACTATTTTTGTTAGAGCAGCAGAAGTGTAAACATTCATTTTGTGTTTAACATTAGGAATAACTCTATAGTTACGCATAATATCATCACTTCTAAATACTGGCTCATAAAAAAGTTCGTTTAGTTGCGCACCTCCGTAAGTTGCTGCGATACTATTATTTGCTACATTTGCCATTTTTTTTTATTTTTTTAATTATTAAATTTGTTTCTAATTCTTGATGCCATTACATTGTAAAAACCTGCATTAGCATCTTCTGTCTTGTTTTCAACTACTGCAGGGTCGCTTTCAGTTTCAATTTCTGTACCTTTAGCATCTGCTTTGTTGATTTTAGCGTTTAACGCTTCAACTTCTACTGTTAAAGTTTCGTTAGTTCCTTTTGAAGCAACTAATTCTTCCTCTAACAAAGAAATTTTGTTTGATAATTCAATGTTACCAGTTTCAAACTCAGAAATCTTATTCATGATTTCATCATTATCCCCTAGATTAACAGTTATCATAGTTTGCTCAGCAACATCTTCAGAAACTTTTACATCACCTTTTACAGCAGTAACAATCTCCTCAACTTTGTTGTTAAACCATTCTTTTAACTCGTTAGTCATTTTTTTGTTATTTATATTAATACTTAATTTATTCTGTATTTCTTCTTGTGTGATGTTCTTAAATTTAGAAACATCATACTTTGCAGCCACTTTAATAGAATCAGAGATAGTGTCAATAAAACCTAACTCAAATGCCTCATTAGCATTTAACCAAGTTTCCTCATCCATCATCTCAGCAAGAGCATCATAAGATAATCCTGTCTTTTTTCTATAAATATCTGTAAGTTCACTTGTGATTTTATCAAGAGTATCTGCAGTTTTTCTCATATCTTTTGACTCACCCATTGTTCCACCCCAAGCGTTATGTATCATAAATAAAGAGTTTTCTGCCATTACAACCTCATCAGCACCAAGAGCAATAATAGTAGCAATACTTGCTGCTATACCCTCAATATAAACTGTAGTTTTAGCCTCTCTCCTTTTGATTACATTATACATTGCCATACCATCAAATACATCTCCACCTAAACTGTTAATGCGTAAATTGATAGGCATATCTTTTAATCCTTTAATGTCAGTAATAAACTCTTGTGCAGTTACACCATAAGTTCCTATTTCATCAAAGATATAAATGTCAGCAGTTTTATCTGCCTTGTTCTGAATGTTATACCATTTTTCGTTCATAGTCGCAAAAATATAATTAAAAGAAATTAATTTTACCTAATTTTCTTACAAAACTTTTAGTATGTGATATTATTAGATGGGATTGCCTTCTTTCTTTCCTTGTAAACTATGTTCTGTGCTTGACTTTCACTTATCTTATATTTAATAGATAAGTCCATCCAAGTGTAAGTTCTACTGCCTTTGTTTCCTACTAACATTCTATCAAAGTCAGCAATAATCATATAGTTTCTTACTCTCTTAGGGTCTATTATACCTTTCTCAACAAGATGTCGTATCATATCCTTGCAAGTTGGTGATTGACCAAATCGCTTTTCTAATTCAACTCCACAAATATCAATGAAGTCTTTAACTACATCTACCTTATTTTGTCTTTCTTTTTTTTGAGGCATTTTTCTTTTTAGGTGTTTGTTCAGTTTCAATCCACTCATCTACAATAGTTTCCCAAAACTTACAAACTGCTGCTCTACAAGAAGTACATTTAATGTCTTGCTTATGTTGAGGTAGTAATAAGTGCCATTCTGCAAACATTAATTTTAATGATTGAGAGTGATAGGTAGTGAAATTTTTTGTGTACTTTTTGTTAGTGATAACAGCATCTGTCATCATCTTTCTTTTTTGCTTACTATAATTTTCAGCGATTTCTTTAAAATTCATTTGTAAAGTTTTACCATTTATTTTTAGGACATTTACCAAAAAACTCTTTTGTTAATGATGTCTTTGCATCTAGGAAACACTTACATTCAGCACATCTTGCACCTCTTGTTATCTTTGGTTTCTTTAGTAACATAAAGTTTCGGTAAAAACTACAACTTTTACATATATCTAATCTCTCTAACTTAGTCTTTTTATCAACAAACATTTGTTTATTTCTTTGATTATTAAATTGTTGCCTCAGATTGTATTACACTTACTGAGTTTTGACTATCAGTAATATCTGCTTCAACTACTACTACTTTACTAGAACTTCCCATAGCACCCATCATTTGATTCTGACCTATTGCATTGAATTGTTGTTGGCTAAATGAAGGCTGATTAAGCAATCCACCATCTGCAAACTTAACACCTCCTCCTGCAGCGTTCATTGCTGATAATTGTCTACCAAACATTGCTGTACTTCTTTTATTTATAACAGCCTCACCACCTTCTAATTCAACTGCTCTACCTCCTACTGCAAACTTCTCACCACCTTGTGCGTGTGATTTACCATGTACCATACCACCATTTGCAAAGGTTTCTATAATCCCTCCATCTCCAAAAGAATCTTTCATTGCTTTAATATTAGCAAACAAAGATATGATAGTACCTATTGTACCAGCCATTGCTACTAGATTATAAGGGAATATTAATGTTGATTGATTTGCAACACCTTTAGCAGCCAATGAAAGTGATTCAATATTATTTGCTATTGCAGCAGCAGCAGATAACTGAATACCTACCTTTCTAATACCTTGCATTTTTTCATCTTCTCCTGCTAAAGTTATAAGTTGGTCGCCTAATTGAGCAACGCCATCTATTTGTTCTTGTCTTGCTGTTTTTTCATCAGCCATGCCCTGAATCTTCAAATCATTTAACTTTTTCTGAAGTTGCATCCTTTGTTCGGTAGTTAATTCATCATGCAATAAAACTTGATTAAGTAAAGATATTTGATGTTGAGCATACGCATCATCAAACTCAGACTGTGTTTTCCTTCCTGATATTACATCCTCTTGTAATGTTAAATACTGTTCAAGATTTGCAGTTGCTATTACATCAAGTTTAGAATTTTCTTTCTTTGCTTCAGTATTCTCTACTGTTGCTGCAGTTGATGTTCTTGTCTTTCCTGTAGAAACCTCTAAAGATTTCATTAACTCATCAACATTAACACCTAATTCAAGAGCAATCTTTGAGGCAGTTTCATACTCTTTAGATAATTCTTCTGACTCATCTTTGTTTTTTTGTATAGCATCTGTATTGTCGTTTACAGCAGTATTAATACCTTGTTCTACACTAAGTCTAACCTGCCTATCTTTTGCACTTTCTCTTGTGTTTTTACTTGCTTCTGAGTTTAAAATATTATTGGTTTCTAATGCTTTATTTTGAAGGTCTTGTTTTTCAACTATTAAATCAGCAGCCTCAATCTCATTATCAATTTGTCTTTTTCTAATCTCGGTTAATTTTTCTTCAGCAGCAAGAATAGTAACTCTTTGCAACATAGCAGCATTTGCTTCAACTTGTGCCTTTTTTAAATTCTCTAAACTTGTTTTTTCAGTAACTATGTTAGGCAGATATTCTCCATAATTTTTATTTAACCTAACTAAAAGTTTATTTCTAGTGTCTTGTGATATATTTGTTTCTTGAAGGGCGTTAAACAAATTATTCATCCCAATTCTATCTTTCTCAAGTTTTTCTGATACTGGTATCTCTACAAAATCAGTTAATTTATTTATAAACGAAGCAAATCCATCTACAAGACCTTGTATGCTTTTACCAAGATTATCTATGAGTGCTATCTGTAAACCTTGTGTTGCAGATTCTGCCCTTTTAAACGAACCCTCTAAAGTGTCGCCAACAATTCTAGCCATTTCTGCAGCAGCACCACTAGCACCTTCTAAAGCATCTCTCAATTCAATAGTTCTCTCTCTACTTGTAATCATTTGCTCAAATGCAGCAGCCTGTCTTAAATCAACTACTTCCATAATTTCAGCAAGGCTACCTCCTTCTTTACTAAATTTAGAAAGGGCAGGAACTAAATCATCTAAACTGTGTATTGTTTTACCAAATGACTTTACTAAATCAGAATTTGGGTCTTGCATTTTAAGAAGAATGTTTCTTAAAGATGTACCTGCAATAGAAGCCTCAATACCTGAATCTGCTAATTGCGACATAATAGCAGTAGTATCTTCAATAGAAAAACCTGCTGACTTTGCAATAGGTGCAACTTTAGTCATAGATGTTTGGAATTTTTCAATGTCTAATGCAGAACTTGTAAATGCTACAGCCATAACATCTACTACTCTTTGTGTTTCACCAGCATCTAAACCAAATCCCCTAACTGCAGAACCTGCTACAATTGCTGCTCTAGCCAAATCACTATCTGTTGCTGTTGCTAACTGTAATGTTGCTTCTTGTGCGTTTAATATTTCTTTAGTAGTAAATCCTAACTTACCATAATTAGTTTGTAATTCTGCAACTTGTTGTGCAGTAAAGAATGTTGAACGACCTAAATCTTGAGCAGATTTTGATAATTTTAAAAATTCAGTTCTATTAGCACCTGTAATTGCTTTCACTTTAGCCATTTGAAACTCAAAATCCCTAAATGATTTCATTGCTGAACCTATAGCACTTGAAATCTGTTTAAATGCAGCAACAGCAGCAAATACTCCTGTAGCCATCTTCCCAAAACTCTTAGTTGATTTATCTGCTGTTTTACCTACTCTTTGTAAATCCTTCTCACCTTGTACTACTACCTGAACTACAATTTTCTCTGTATTTGCCATATTATTATATATTAACTAACTTTTGCTTTTGTATTATTTTTAATTTTTTCTCTAATCATACTTGCTACATCTTCACCAATAGATGGTGATAATTTCTTTGCTACTTCTTTACTAAACTTATTTGCTACATATCCTGCAAAGTTTGTTCTTCTTACCCTGTTTCCTGCTTCATAAGTTATATAGGGCTGCCTCATATTGTTATTTGGATATGTCTTATTACCATAATTCGCTTTTTGACCCTCCTTTTTACCATTTGACAATCTATTTAATATTGCAATAGCAGAATTAATACCTCCTTTTATACTTCTCTGACCCATCCATCTTACTATGGTGTTTAGATTAGGAATTTTAGCGAACTTAGGATTATTAACTGCTCTCCAATATGAAACTGATGATGTTATATTCAACACACTCATACCTCTCTTTATAACATTGTATTTTAAACTACTACTCAATCTACCTGTAGCATTATGTTTTTGAAACTTTAATTCATCTTGCAGTTTCACTCTTAGTGTCTTACCAACCTCTGTTAATGCCCTATTTGTCTTTTTAAATTTAATCATTAGAAACTATATTACCTGAGTTTCTTCTTAATACCTTATGGTCATTACCAAACTTATCAGTAGCATAAACAGGCACTAAGTATTCTTGCTTTTCTTTTATTGATACACTTGTTATTGTTACAGTAACTGAAGATGTTTCTTCTGTTGTGAAATAAAGAACAATAATATCATTAGCAGTTTCAGCAGTAAATGTTTTTGTAGTAATACCAATAGAAGTGTTACTAACAGGGAATGTTACTATATTGCTACTTGTTGCCACAAAAGTATCTTCTGCAGGTGAATATGTTACTACATAAAGAGAGCCTGATGGTGTATTGATAGAAGTTTGAATTTCTATCTGATATTCATTACCTTTAGTTAAAGATAATTTTTGATACATACCACTATACGAGGGTAATCCTCCTGTCTTTTGTCCATTAAACCCAAAGAAACCACCTACAGATATAGGTGCTGTTGTTGATGTGTATGGCGCACCACTTGTATGATACCTATACCATCTTCCAATATCATTTGCAGGACTATTTATTAATGCATCAGTATGTGGGTCTGCTGCTGTTGTTGCGTAATCAGTATCTGAGTTTAGTTGAACACTATAAGGGAAAGCATTGCCAAAATTCAAATATTCCCCATTATAAGTTGTTATACTAGAAAATACATCTAATCCACTTTGCTGTGCTATCCCTCTACTTGATATTTCTTTTTTATCTGCCATGTTTTATAATCCTAAATTATCATTACTATCCTCAGTTCCACCTTCATTTCCAAGACCTCCTGTGTTGTTATTACCACCAAAAGATGGTGCTGTTGCTGCAAACGCACCTAAATTTCTCCATTCAATTAACTCTACCTTTGTGGATTGGTTTTTATTTGGCTGATAATCAACTACTTTATTTATTCTCCAATAAACACCATCTATATATATTAATTTTGTAAAATCTAAATTTATAATATCTTTTACCTTCAAATCAATATAAACAGTTCTTAATCTTGGTTTTTCTTTTAACATCTCAAACATATTTTTATAATATGTTGCAAATAAACCCTTACCTGATGAATAAGATGTGTAATCCTTTGTTACATCATCATAATCTCTTACATTAACATTACCATAAGATAGTATTGGACTTGAACTATCATCTCTATTTATTGATGTTGCTTGAGGGTAGATTGTTGAAAGAAGTCCTGATGAACCTGTAACTCCTGCAGAAACAATCCCAATACTATTAGCCCAATTTTGTGTAAATGCTCTTTTACTATTAAGGTTACAAGGGTCTGGCGAGTATTTATTCCAATACAATAATCTTGGTAAAAACTCATAGCCTTTATCTGGTCTATATGAGTAGGTAGGGTTTGTAATTTCTGTCCATAAACAAGCAGAAAATACTGTGTCATTAAAAGAGGAATTAGAAATTGTATCTTGGTCTTTACCATTAAATGTTCCTGCAAAGAATGGATTTTCATATTTACTTTCACCTTTTTCAAAAGTTTTAGGTAGTGTTTCTTGATATGGATATTCATCTTTTATTCCATCAAACCAATCCTCACCTCTCCTCTCAACTTTCTTGTCTTTACTGTCTGTTTTATATTTAAAAACAATATCTCTTTTTAAATCGCTTTTAATCCATTTATCATCTATCTGTTTGCTTCTATCTAATTTGTAAGTCCAATCTATTGCTTCAGCATAATCCTTATAGAAAGAGTTAAATGGTTCTATATTCACAACTTTTGCTACTTCATCAGTAGTCATTTTAAGGTTAAATGCGTGTGCAATACCTTTTACAAAATCAAGACTTTTGTAGTCTTTATTAATTACATCTTTTAAATCATAAGTCTGACCATACGCAACTGCTTCAGAGTTAAGAGAAATATCAAGATTGCTAGAATCACCTGATTTAAAGAAAACAGATACATAAAAATTATGACTATTATCATCTGCAAATATTTTAATACCAAGAGTTAGTCTTATTTTATCACCCTTGTTGAGCCAAACACTCTGTGCATCAACACTACTCATATTTTCATAAGGTGTAGAAGCAGAAGTACTTGAGTTTACACCTGTACTTATAACTGTATGTAAAAAAGAGTTATCTATTATTTTCCAACTTGACTGTCCTACTGTTTGAACTTCTATGTTTATTTTACTATCAATTCTATCTATAATTTTTAAACCACCAACAGTATTTTGATATGCTGTTGCAACCCTTGATTGTATTCCATTTAATTTTATATTATAATAACCATACTCTCCTATTGTTATATAATGATTAGTAGAATCTACATAAGAATCCTCATCTAAAGTTACATTAAGATTTGTTGCTGCATCTATCTGAAGCAATTCTCTACCATCACCTGTATAATAATAATCAACATCATCTTCTGACAAAGAACTCTCCTGAAATTTTTGAATACCATTTTCTGAAGGCACTCCTGTTTCACTCATAGAAACTCCATTTGTAAAGTTACTTTCTACAGAATACTCATTATACATTTCTTCAGCATTATTATATTTAAAATTAGGTAATAACCATACCAACTTTTTAAACATATCTGTTTTCATAAAAGTTGAAGTTATCTGATAACCAACTTTACTAAATATCTTTTCTAATGTGTCTTTAACAAATACTGCTGGTCGCCAATCTGCAGATGGGTTAGGAGTTTCGTAACTATCATTATCATTATCAAATCCATAATAACCTGTAGAGCCATTAGTAATAGGCTGAGTGGATGCAGTATCTAAAAGTTGTATTGTTTTTGGCTGTCCATCAGGATTGTAATCACCATAAGATGTTATTGGATATACTATTGGAGATGCAGATGAATCACAATTTTCATCTTGCCAAGTAGCCATAATTTTTGTTTTATTGTACTCTAAGCCCTCACTATTAGTTCCCCAATTTAATTCATGCATATATAAATTAGATAAATCATCAGCCCAACTTAGATTATTACCAAAAAATACACAATCATAATGAGATGGTATTTCTCCATATCCACTCACTCCTGTGATTTTTATTAATCCAACAATAGAAAAAAGATTATTAACAAGTATTCTACATTTTTTATTTTCAGTAATATTTACTTCATTATCTATATTTGAGATATAGGGATTTTTTAATAACTTATTGTTATTCTTTGTGGCAGGTATTTTAAATGTCTTACTGTAATCACCACTTGTTGAGGTTAAATCTTTAATATCTGATATTTGGAATGTCATTGCTAAAGGGAAGTCAGAATGGTCAGTTACATCCAACTCTCCAACTACACTATTATCCCAATCAATAACACTTGCATCTTTTATAGATATATTTGATATACTTCCAGTATTTGTATCTCTACCAAATAAATCAGGAAAACTTGTACTTGTAGCGACAAATGTAAAATATTGTATTCCACTTGTATTTCCTGCAAATCTTGCAGTAGAAGGAACACCACTAGATGTAGAGAATCCCATAGTGCCTGTACCTGAATAACTAGTTATTTTAAAAGATAAATTATAAGTCCTTCCTATTACTAAACTTTGACTTGATATGTTGCTAAGAAAAGTAACACCACTACCACTACCATCCCAAGAAGCACTTGTAGAGGATGCTGCTGTCCATCCTGTACCAAATATACCTGCATTAACATCAGTCATATTATTCCCTGAACCATATTTATAATCTAATATCTCTATTTTTACCGACATATATTAGTTTCTTTGTGTTATTACTTTATGTGCTAAAGTATATTCAATATTAAACTTAACTAAACCTTCTGCCTGATTAACAGTTTCAACATCACTATTTGTTATGATTACAGGTATGTACTCTTTGGTAGATGGTCTTAAGTCATCATTTCTTAAATAACCCATCTCTGTAGCCTCTGTGTCCATTTCTATCCAAACATTAGGTGATAGTATCATTTCTTCTAACCACTTAGCAACAGATTTATTTAATGGCTCTGTATAAACACTTTGAGTCCTCTCTGCATTTACATTAGAAACCTCTCTACCTCCTTTGTATATATCACCACCCCTCATTGTGTCTGAAATATAAAGACTAGGGTCTAAGTCAGAACCTTGATTTTGGTCATCCTGATACCAAGTTCTATCACCACTTTTTCTTTCAATTACATCTCTACTTATTGTTAAGCCTTCAACTACATCTCTCTTTGCAGTATAACTATCAATACCACCCATAGAGTTTAACCAATGAAATCTAACAAAATCATAAGCATTTTTCTCATCTTCTCTATCTATCTCATACCAATTAACAGCACTATGTCTTTTACTTACCCAACAATTACAAGCACCAGTACCAACATCTTGATAATAATGACCTCTAAAGTAAAGTCTATATCTGTGAGTATTTGCTGTTATTGGGGATATTGGAGTCGTGTAAGTAGTTATAGGAACACCCCCTGCAGTACTATTTTGAGGAACTTTAGCATTATTATTAATAAAAGCAGGACTAACATTCTGAATTAACATTCTGTCTTGGGATTGTGCAAATGCAGTAGTAGAACCAGCACTCAAATCTAATAGTGTTGTAAAATCCACTAAAACAAATACATTTTCTGATGAACCATCTGATGTGAATGTTTCACCATACAACTCAATAAGATTATATTTGTCATTAGGAAAATCACCATCAAAAGTTTCTTTAACATACCATTGCAAAAACTCTGCTTCTTCATCCATTCTAACACTCTTATTATATGCCACTTTATTGGCATTAGTATTGTGATACCAATTAGGACATCTGGTATTAAATCTTTTTGGGTCTGCAGAACTTGTACCCCATTCATTGTGCAGAAACTGAGTATAATAAAAAGCACTATCTTTCTCAAATTGATTAACTGAGTTTATAACAGTAATATATTGTGATGAACTTCCATTTCCTGCACTTACAATATCACCATCACCATTTATTATTTCATAGTATGGAGTTACTCTTATTCTCCTGAAAGTTCCGTTCCTAGAAACATTATATTGGCTTATTGCATTACCCATTGCACTAGTACCACTAAGTACATTATCTTGCATTGTTAAGCCACCATTCATACCTCCATAATAAGGACTTTGCCAAGTTCCTTTATTTATTGGACACAAACTATAAGAAAGTTCACCTGAAACTAACTGACTAATATCTATTGTAAATCTATGACCACTAGGCTGACTACCATCAGTATATTTCCTGTTTGCTATATCTCTTGTTTTTTTAACACTTCCTAATTCTTCCCAATACCCATCACCAACAGTTGCCTCAACTTTAAAAGTAACAGCAACCACATCACCATTACCTGTTGCTGCATCATAATTAGCAGCAGAAGGCTCTACTCCTTCATTAACCCCTGCACGAGTCCAAATAACTTGATACCTTAATGGGTCATTTGCACTTTTAAGGTAGTTTGCCCTATAACCCCAAAAAGCACCTGCTAAGTTTGAACTACTATAATCTAATGGTTGTATTTGCCACTCTACTTGTCCGTTTACTCCTGCCATATCTTAATATATTTTATATTTTAAATTTAAGTAACCTCTTACTTCAGCAATTTCAGTATCACTTAAGGCTCTGTTAAAAATTATTAATTCGTTTAATTGTCCATCCATATTATTTGTGCTATTATAAGAGCCAATATTAAATGTTGCTGTATTAAATTCAAAACTATGATTGAATCCTGAATCATTATCAGTAGCAGTTATAGAATTTGCAGAATCATAATATTCTAAATCTATTCTTTTGTTATGTTTCTTTAATACTGATATATGATTACTTGCTTTATTATCTACAGCAGTATTTGCAGTTATCGTATTAGTCCCATCACTTACTGTAGCAGTAATATGACCACTAGCATTTGTACCTATAGATATAGCAGCACTTGAATTGTACCATCCAAATACATTATCACTTGCTTTATCAATTCTACTTACTTCAAATATTGTAAAGTCTGTTGTTACAGGTAAATTACTTCCTGAAACAAAAGTATCATTAGTACCATCAAAATCTAAATATGCTTTGTCGTTAATACCATCATATCCATATCTTAGTGGTTGATTTGCTGCTGTAGCCTGAGCAACATTACTACTATTACCTGATTGGTCAGCCCAAGCACTCACTCTTTTAGATGCTATATCAAATGTAACACCACTATCTGCTTTTAACCATACTTTTAAATCAGAATAATCTGATGGGTAGTTTGAAACTGGTCTGAAACACTCATAGTGAATGTTAATTTGATTTGCACCAATCTATCATTTGCTACTTCTTTAACTCTTTCTATAGCAATACTCTCATCTTCTAAGTATGCTTCTACATTTACATCTTGATAATTTTTAAGCACCATATCTAGCCACTCATTAGCCAAATCTTGTAAATTATCCCATCTCTTTTGAAGTGTAACTACTGATTGTGCTGCTTGAGAGTATAAATTATAGAAATTTATTTCAAATGTATATTCCTCTCTACCATTATACACTACAGGTATAGTTGATTCAGGTGGTTCAACTAGCATTAATGGGTACTTAGTGTCATGGTCTTGGTTTACTTCACTTTCGTAACCAAATTTCACATCACCATAAGTCCATTTGCTGTCAAATACTGTTATTATGTCTGTTAATCTTGTTATTGCCATTATTACAATGTTATATTATTTTTATTATGTATTTTCTCTTGAACAGCAATTTCATAGTCATTTTTAGCAGTATTCCAACTTAAATAAGTTAAAACCTTGTATAAGTCTGTTTTCTTCACACTATCTATGTCGTTTTCACCATTCACTCTAAATATCCCTTTTTCTGCAACCATATATAAACTATTAAGCCAACCATAAGGCTTTATGAACTTGTTGTAGAGTCCAACTGTAGAAACTCTATTTTTGCCTCCTCCACTTCTTCCTCTGTTTTCCCCAAAAACATTTGGAAAGTCCTTGTTAATTTTACGCTTTGCATTGTCAAAAAAAAACTGAATTCCCAAACGAAATCCATTGTCAATTCTTTAAACTTTTCAGTTTTGGCAGGTATTGCATCATCATCATATTCCTCATCAGCCCTTCTGCAAAGTATTGCCATTTGCTCTGGTAATACATCAAACCTTCCATGTTTCATTATCTCTATTGTACTTTCTAAGTGAGTTGATTCAATATAATCTCCAAATGTGTTTCTTCTTAGAAATTCTTTTGGAAATAAATACTCCTCACCTTCAAATTCAAACTTTTCTATTCCTTTTGGCTTATATTCTTCCAATGTTTGTGAGAATGTTGCTACTGCAGCATTTACACTATCAACATCTAGCATATTCATCTCATTATGACTAAGACCTGTAAGATATATGAAAATATCTCTATTCATCTTCAGTAATTCTACTTCTGAGTGTTCTGCCTCAATAACATTACCCTCATCATCTCTTTTGTTGTACTGATTGATGATTGAATATAAACCACACCAATATCTAAGTGTTATGTCTTTCCACTCAGTTGGAATTTCATAACTTTTGTCTTGAATTTTAATTTCTACCATATCTATTAATTTTTCGTTAAATCTAAATCTAAAATATCTTGCATTATTTTTTTACTTTCTTTTTCATCTATAAGAATATCTGCAAGTTCACTTGTTGCGTTTTCGCAAAAAGAACCAATTTCTTCTAAACTACTTCTCATTAAATAATCATTATCCCCATCTTTAAATGCAGTTAAATAACCAATAGCAGTATAAAACACCATATTAGGTATTAAAAATATAAATTCTTCTAATGAAGCACTATCACCTTTCTTTTCTACCATAGTATCGTAAAAATTGTTAGAATATAAGTAAACTGAGTTCATTATATCTAAAAAGTCTTGATACTTACCTTCTCCAACATCTTCAGTAGCAAAATACATTGCTTTCTTAATCTTTCTTAGATGTAATTCAACAATTTCTTTGTGCCTGTCGTTTATGTAAGATATTTCCGTATTTTTCATAATTTTCTGATAATTTTTTTAGAATTACTCAAAACTAGGCAAAAATAGTAAATATACTATGAAATATTTTCACAATTTTTAAACAAACTGAAAAAAAGTTTAATTAAAGTAAACTACCTTACCTCCACCACCCCATATTTCCTTATTTACAGCCATAACTAAACAATCTACCATATCATCATGTTTTGCTGCTGGAAATCTGGTGAGTTGGTCTAAAAACTCTCTATTCCAATCTCCATTAAGTAAACTAACTCTACCACTCTCAAGTGATGCACTAATATCACTAACTCTTGCTACTTTGTCTTTTGTTGGTGGTTTATCTTCTTTTATATTAAGTCCTGTTTCCCTAACTAATGTTTGCACAATAGATTTACCTGATGCTTTAGGTTCAACAAATATTCGGCTTTTTGTA
>Ga0208767_1001426_pt1 | contig 19030 bp, 20 predicted proteins | sample VirMetDEL_Mar_21_FD_184514 | JGI IMG/M metagenome (GOLD analysis project Ga0208767, IMG submission 184514) | Aqueous microbial communities from the Delaware River and Bay under freshwater to marine salinity gradient to study organic matter... | ecosystem: Environmental > Aquatic > Marine >... | reverse complement strand
CCAAGGCGATGGCCAAGTTGTTAAACAGGAAATTTTAAGGGGGGAGTACCCTGCGGGGCTGAGCTCGGGAGATTTGGCGTATGTTATGAATACAATAAAACAGCAAGAAAATGAGTTTTTTCAATCACCGGCGATGAATAGTATTAAAGAGCGGATGTACGCAATTGTCGGCGGCAAGCCGCTTGATGTGTTTGCGGCGTTTGCCGCGGCCTCAACGGGGCAAATTACAGAAAGAGAAGCCAATGCCGATGAGCTAATTGCTACCCAAATGGAAGCTATGGCAGACGCTTACGAGCGTGGCGAGATAAAAACGACGCTTGAGTTAAAGCAATATGCGGAACAAAACGTGTATCCAGCACTTCGGGAAGCAATGGAGGGGCCGGATACTGGAACGTACAACACGAAAGAGGAGTTAACCGAAGCTTTTGAGAATGGGGGCATATCACGAGAGCAATACAAAACAATGTTAAAGGAGCTAAACAGTGGCGAGCGATAGACTAGACGAACAACAAGACCTTACTTTTCAGGATGCTATTGCCGTCAGCATTGAGAACACTGTGAGCGGAGCAGAGGCTCGAGCAGCCCGCGTGGCTACACGAGAACGGATAGACGAGCAGGTTCGTCGGGAGTTAGAAGCCGAGCAACGACAAAAAACGTATGGAATTTACCCGCTTACGGCAGACCCCGAAGCTGTTGCTAAGATTATGGACATCCCTAAAGGGGCGGTGGCTGGCGTGCTTAAAGCAACCGAGTCCGTGAAAAATTTAGCAATTGATGTGCTATCGGCTAAAGTTAAAAGTGAAATAGGCGACGAAGAGGTACGACTTCCCGATGGGAATACGTTAACAATTGCGGATGTTACCGCCGACTTTGAGACTTTAAAAGAAAATGTAAGCCTTAAACAAATTATCCCAGAGACTAAAACAGCAGCGGGGGGCGTAGCGGAGTCTATTACGCAGTTTGCCGCAGCGTTTTTACCAATCGGTCAGGCATCTCGTGCGGCGGGGGTTGCTAAAGCGGCGGCTAAAGTACCGAAGGCTATAAAAGCAGCGGCGCAAGGGGCAGCCGCAGAGTTTATAGGATTTGAGGAGCGAATGGCCTTAACTGAAAGTTTAGTTAAGGCGGTAGATCCCGAGCTGGCTAAAAAATTACCGGCGTATTTAAAAGAAGACGCAGAGGACTCGCCGTTTGAGACACGGTTTGTTAATGCGTTAGAGGGCGCAGGTGCTGGGCTTGCTGTCGATTTTGTACTTAAAGGCGTTCGGTCTGTGCGCGACATGGCTCGAGTAAACCAAGCTCGAACGGTAGTCGAAAAGACTGTCAAACCAGCACGGGAGAAAATGGCTAAAGTTCGTACCCGCTTGGAAAAATTAGCTAAGGAACAGGCACAACCTCCCGAGGCGGTACAGCGACTAAAGAAAGCGGTTGAGGAGCCAGCTAAAGAAACTAAAACCCGAAAAGAGTTAGCCGAAGCAGCAAAACTTCTTGGCACCACGGTCGAGGATTTAAAGTCGAGAGACGCATATAAAGCAGCTAAGGAGTTAAAGGTTGACGAGCAGATTGCTGCGGTAACTGTTATTCAAGAGAACCAATACCAAGAGATGACCAAAGCGTTTACGGATTTAGAGTCTTTAGTTAACGCTGGCGATGTGCAAGCGGCAAGGGCGGTTGCGGGGGTGGCGGAAGACTTTACGAAGATAGCGCGTACGGCGCGAGACGTAGCCTCCGGGGCTGCCCGGGGTGTGCAGTTTCGAGCCAAGAGGGAAAGTGTGGCGTGGTTCAATTCCGTGCAGGAGCTAGTGGCGGAGGGGAAACTTACTATAGAAGACGAGATTGACTATGCGAAAGCACTTATTCAACTGGCAAAAAATGGCGGTGACGTTGCGGGTTTTCTTGGCGGGCCAAGTAAACAAACGCTTAAAAAAGTTAAAGATGTCAACGATTTGATTGCTCGTCGGTTTAAAAGTTTTCTACTATCCTCACCAGTGTCTATGGCCCGGGATGTGACATCAGATATGTATCGGCATACGTGGGAAGTTGGCAGACCGGTTGCGGGGGCTACAGTAAGTTCGGCGCGACGCGGGGCCAAAGCAGCAAAAACGATTAAGCAAGAAAAAGGCTGGGCGGGATTCGTTGACGAGGCGTATCGCAACGGCGTGTTTCGACAAGCGACTGAGGCAACGGATATTACGTTCACTGAGGCTAAGGCGTTAGCGGCGGGATACACCGAGTATTGGAAACAAGTTGTGGTCGGCACGGCAAAGATTGCAAAATTAAATGCTAAAAAAGGTGCCGAAGCCGTGGTTGAGAAAGGGCCTATTCAAGGTTTGAAAACTGGAGTTCGGGGGTTTTTGGACGACATGGCAGAAAAAGCTAAGTCGGTTAGGTTGGATTCAAGTACAAAATTAAACGTTCAAGAGACTGACGTTAAAATTGCAGATTTAGTTGGGCGGCCAGACAACGTGGCCTTACGGGGCTTAGATTACGCAACGTCGGCAATGGAGCCTGTACTTGGTTTTTACCGCAACAAGGACCATGTGGGGCAAGCGATTGTGTTTCGTTCAGAGCTTAAGGCGCGAGCTATCTCTAGGGCGACAAACGAAGGGCTGACGGGAGAAGCGTTTAATGCTCGAGTAAAAGAGCTGTCTACAGATATTTGGGAGCAAGAAAACTTGAAAGACTTTTTAGACACAAAAAAGTTAAGCTCGCTAAAAAATAAAACATTAGCGCAACAAGTTACCGCTGGCCGACAAGCACGAGCCGAAGCCAAGCGCGTGAGTTTAACGGAAGACCTCACGGGCGTCGGTAAAGCCGCCGAGTCGTTAGTTCGCAACATACCGGGTGGCGACTTGCTGTTCCCGTTTGTAAAGACCACTTACAATTTGACTAAATACGAGTTGGCAAAGTCGCCACTCAGTTTGTTAAATGTGCGCGGAGATTCACTAACTCAAAAAGCATTACGCAGCGGAGCCGGCCGTGAGAGAGATTTAGCCATTGGTCGAATGTCTATAGCCACCGGAGTCAACGTATTGGCCTTTAAGGCGGCGTATGATGGCTTAACTCGCGGGTCGGTCATAAAAGATCCGGGACAGCGGGCTACTTTAGACAATGCGGGTATGTTTGAAAACTCGATGCGCATCGGTAATACAGTTATTGGCTTAAACGATTTTAGCCCATTGAGCGCGCCATTTATCCGAGCGGCCAATGTGGTGGAGTTGTTTCACTACATGGACGGCGATACTATTGAGGACGACCTTGCCGAAGATATTACGAATTATATAGCTGCGGGTATACTTGGGACTGCCGATCAGATGGCGAGTTCAAACTTCACGGGGCAATTGGGCGATCTATTTAACATTGTGACGGAACAAGACGAGTATGGGTTGAAGCGAACCGGTAAGAGTTTAGTCACCGGTTTGACTGTCCCGGGCGCAGTAGCTTGGACGTCTCGGTTTTTTGAAGACAATAAAAAACAAACCGATACGTTGTGGGAAAGTATACTGGCTCGATTAAATTTAGGCGAGGACAAACTTGATAAATTTGGGCGACCGATTCCAAGGCGTTCAACAGCGGTAGGCAATATACTTCCGTTATCGTTGACGCAATATGGCGCAAACGACAAACTTGCAATTGAGGAGTTAAACAACGGTACTATTATTAGTAAGCCCAGTCGTCGGTTACCCACTCCAATAGGGCAGGCGCGTTTAAATGCCGACGAATACAACAGATTACTAGAGTTGATAGGCGAGTTAGGGACGTATGACAAGATGTTAAAATTCACAAAGTCACCACTATACCAGTCGTTGCCAGCTATACCGGCTAAAGAAATGGAAAAGATTGGCCCCCCAACGGCGACTCGCGGCGGAGCCTTGCGAAAACTGTATCAGACAGATGTGAAACTGGCACAAGATCGATTATTACTTGAATACCCAGAGATTACGGCTCGGGCAGTGTCGGATAAAAAAGAATATTTTGTTGACGGCAAAGAAGCGCCCGTAAGTCGGTTTGCACCGAATGAGAAATGATATTATACTATAGGAGATAGACCATGGCAAATGTACCAGTAAACGATATAAATCCAATTCATCAATATGTGGCTACAGCAGGCCAGACCGACTTTGTATTTACGTATGTGATTTATGAAACGTCCGACATAAAAGTATATCTTAATGATGTACTTAAAACGGAGACTACGGATTATACAGTTAAAAACTCCGACGGGTCAAGTATCACTGCGGATGATCTGGCGGATGGTTTAGCTGGCGGTAAAGTTGTTTTTAGCACCGGCTTAGCATTAAACGACAACGTCACGCTTTTTCGCGATATACCGGCGGAGCGAACAACTGGGTTCCCAACGTCGGGGGCATTCCGCGCGGCCGCTATGAATTTGGCATTAAATAAAATTATTGCTCTTATACAGCAAGTTCAGAGAGATGGCGAGCGGACAATCCGTCAGTCGCCGTCAGATACTGGGGCTTCGCCTATTGAGCTCCCGCCGCTTGACGAGCGAAAGGGCAAGTATATGTTTTTTAATAACACTACGGGGGTTCCCGAAGCGGGGCCCGGAGCTTCGGTAGGCGACTATGCAGTATCAGAATTTGGGCAAGCACTTATTGATGATCCCGATGCTGCTACTGCGTTGACAACGTTGGGTATTAGCGCGTTTGCTAAAACGCTTTTAGACGATGCGGACGCTGCAACAGCTCGAGCTACTTTAGAGATACCAGCACTTCGGCTATTGCCAAAACAGATTATCATAGCCAACGGTACGGATGCCGACCACGATATTGATTTTACAGCCGGCAATTTTGATTTTGACGACCAATCTGGGCAGGCCACTTTATCAGCCATAACCAAGCAGATCGATGCAGCATGGGCAGAGGGGACAAACGCTGGTGGACTTGATACCGGAACGGTAGCCGCAGATACATTTTATTATTTGTTTGCAATTTATAATCCGACAACACAAACCAGTGATTCGTTGTTTTCAGCAAGTAAAACTAGCCCAACGCTCCCAAGTGGGTATACTAAAAAGAAGTATGTGGCTAGTTTAGCGACGGATGCTAGTCAAAATATTAGACGTGGAAAATGGGTATTTAGTTCAGCCGGTTATACTTTTTTTCTGCGCGATCGTCTGTTAGAGTTATCGTCTAGTGCTTCGATTTCAACGTCAAGTAGAACGGCTTTAGCAGTTACTTGCCCGCCAAATACAATTAGCATTATGTCATTTCAATATGACCCTAATGGGACTGGGTTTTCTTCGATGATCGTTACCTCTGGGTTCGAATCGGATCAAGGAACGGGAAATTCTGCGACTCCAAACGATCTTGTGACGGGGGCGGCAAATCATTGTCGAGGAACCGTTAGGCGGCACGTAGGCGATAATTCTACAATCTATTATCGCACATCTTTCAACTTGGTTGACTCGCTTCGGGTATTTACATTAGGCTGGGAGGAAATGTTATGAATTACTTAATAAACACGCAATCAAACGATATTGTCGAATACGATCAGGATTACTACACTTTATCTAAAAACTTTAGAACAGACCCTTGGAGGCAAGCAACGGCGCAAGAAGTCAAACCATATTTGGTTGAGAAACACATACCGTGTATTAAAGAAGAAGCCGCACGGCGTATTAATAACCAGTACCCTTTATGGAAACAAAATAACATTCAAGGGCAAGCTATTGACATCCTGTGTCGGGAGCAGAAACAAAAAGCAATCGACCCAAGCTATAGCATTTCCGAACAAGACAAAACGGTATTGCGGGAGGCTAAAAGCGTTAAATCCAGCATAGCTTGCTTACAAGAAAAATCGAATATCCTAGAAGCGTCGCTTAGCCAGTTTAGTCTTGAAGAGTTAGAAGCCTTTAATTGCTCCGATGATTCGTTATGGGAGTAAAAAAATATATAGCCGACCCCAAGGGTAGCTATATTGTGTACAAACCGCCGACATGGAAGCGGTTTCTATCTTCAGTCGCCGGTGGGGTTTCTTTAGTTGTAAACGGTACTGAGTATCGATACCGTCAAGGGGTATTGCAAGCCACCGTCCATACACCATCATCCCGCCTATGGTATTTTAAATATAATGCGTTGTCAAAAAAACCGCTGCAAAGACATGTAGGCCAACGGTGGAAGTGGTTTAATAATTGTTTCTGTTTGTGTTTTAAAAAATAAGGTAAAAACGTGTATACAAACCCCACTAGATCCATTAAATTAGCAAAAAACGCACGAACTCGTCTATGGACAAAGCTACCAAACGTGTGTAATACTACTTCTGTGTGGAGAACTACGACAAAAGAAAACTGGACGCCGTATCAGAACAAGCACATAAACTTGAAATCCGGGTTGCGGAGATAAGTCGAGAATTGGCACACATGACTCAGTTACTAGACGAACACAGAAAGAATGTTAAAACGATTATGTTGCGTCTTAACGCAACTTTTATCACTGGATTACTGAGCGTTATTGGCGGGCTTATAAGCGCATTATTTTATAACTAAATAAGGAGATATCTATGGTTAAATTTTTAAAAACACTATATAAGGTTTTACTTGCGGCTTCGGGCGCAGGTGCAGTGGGCGTTAGTGTTAAGTACCTAGACGACCCCCAAAGTTTGGCGTTGGCTATTACCGGAGGGGCGACTATTGCTTCCGCAGTGTCATCAGCCGTTAAAGATAAAAAGCTAAAAGGGGTAATGGCTCTAGTAAACTTGGTTGCTTGTAACTTCGACAAAGCGAAAAATGACCCCTCTGCTAACTCTTAACCGAGAAATAGAAAGCAATCGGGGTATACTCGGAGCGATACACACTTCGGACGGTACCGAGGTGTGTAAGACTTTAGAGTTACCGTGGCAGCGTAATATGCGGAATGTGTCGTGCATCCCGTGGGGGCAATACAACGTTACCAATCACACCAGTGTGAAATACCCCGAAGCGTTTGTTGTGTTAAATGTTCCGGGGCGATCGGGCATCCTTATTCATGCGGGTAATTTCATATCGGATATTGAAGGGTGTATCTTAGTCGGCAAAGACTGGGAGTTTATGGGGCACCCCCGACAATTGGCTGTGTCGTATTCCAAGAATGCGCTTAATAAGCTACTGGCAACCTATCCAACTGGTTTTAAATTGGATATTGTCTAGTGATAAAAACAATACTATATGCCATTTGTGTGGTGCTACTGGCTATATTCGGGTGTGCCGTCTTAGTCACATGGCTACTATTGTTTTATGCGCTTTCTATTACGTGGCAATCTTGGCTATAACTGAGCTTGGTTAAGCCCTACGATAAATAGTCCAGTCCGTAGTACAAAATAGAGATGGCATCGGCTTCATTGTCGTCTTCTGGGTAGTGGCCGAGCTTACGCACACTGTCTATGACTTTATCTTTGCCAGCCGAGCCAGTGCCAGTAATAAACTTCTTGATCGTCTTTACGCCCACGCCCTTATACGATATGCCATGATCTAAACAAAAACACGTTAACACGGTTTTGTAGCCGCCATACATGTGGGCTGCGTCGGGGGCTTGGGACTGCCTCACTTCTTCATAGAACACTTGTACCGTACTGAGATCTGCGTCCTTAAATCGTTTGGCTATTAGCTCTTGTAGGCTTTTACGAAACGTAATAAACCGTTGGTCGTATGAATCAAACCGACTGGGGGCTAGTTTAAACACCCCGGAATGCGTGCGGTTATTGTGTTTAATGGCCCACCCGCAAGTGGTTCCTAGATCAAGTGCAATAATAGATTGTTTGTTTGTCATATTAAATTGTAAGGCCCAATCAAATGTTTAAGTAATTATTCTTTTTGTTAACTGGTATTGGGCCTGTGGTACACATTCGATAGTATATTTTATCAAGGCATAGACAGCATAGCTATCAAATGCGTACTTATAGTATACCTCAAATCCTCATAAAAATCTATCTCGCATAACACGTCGTCTTCTTTTTAACGAATCAGCTTGAACTTCTAAGTCGCACAGTGCATTTATGTCGTCGCGTATTCTATCTAAGTTGTCCGTTTCCCAAACGGCGAGACCAGTCCTCTCGAACCATGTCGTTCCTTTGCGGTCACCTAAGGTACCGTCGGGTTGGCGGCCGTAAATAAAGCAACGAATGACATCATCATAATTATCGTAGAACCACTCAATTACAAAATACTTATCTGTAACAGCGACTAAGTCTTTTTGTAGCTCTGTTGGCACGTTGTACTTTTTTATCAACTTTTCTATCAACTTCTTTTTTCTAAACCAATTTATCATGGCAACTCCTATTTTTTAAACCTCATTGCCCCAAACATCCCAGCCATCTGTTGTATTTCGGGCAAATAATTCTATGCGTGGCAAATCACCAACTAACTCGATTATCCTGTCTCTCACTTCTTGTGGTTTTTGCGAGTGCTTTTGGATTGGCGTATCTATTATAGAATGAACACCTGCGTTTATTCTTTTTGGCCTTCCTTTAGTAGCCAATAAACACAATTCTGCATTGGCTCTTGTCCAACTCCCCATACCCCAAAACCAAGAGTCCGACTTCTTGTTTTTCTTGACCCAAGTAAATGCAACAGTTTTATACTCAAACCCCCATTTGCTTATCAAATCCCAACATTCATTCAACTTCGGCATTGTTACCCATAAAAACAACAAACAATCTTTGTCTGCAATCTCTGAAACCGGAAGGCTATCAATCCAATCTTTATTTTGCGTCTGATACTTACATCCCGCACCCCTATTACCTGCAAGTGCCTTATCTCTATAACTCCAAGGTGGATCTGCATAAATAATCTGATATTTCTTATTTGGAAACGGTATCTGTTCCATATCTATTCTCCTATTTTTTAAAGTATTTACGGAATTTTTGATCTAAATTAAAAAGCTTGTTTAGGGCGCGCGTCGCATCTTCAACCTTACACATATGCAATTCTGAGTGGCGGTAATACTGTGCGTAATACTCGGTTGCGAATCCGTAATAAAATAATGCGATCCCGCGAGCTAAAAAAGACATATTACCGGGGGCTTTCAAGACTCGGAACGAATTATACAGCCCGTACAGATAAAAGGTATCTGATTGCATGTATATATGTTCCCGACCAGCTTTTAATTCCCTAACAGGAACCGTCTCTGTAATCGGGAGGGTTGTACGTAATTGTTGAAGCAATCGGAAACCGTCTCTTAGTCGATAGCGATACCTCAAAGCTCGAAAAAAACGGGTCGAGAACCTACGATACAGGCGACATTCTGTATCGTAATTCCAAGTTGGAGATAGTTTATACAGATACGCAAACAGATCCCAACAAAAATAAAACATACGCTTGTCCCAATTTGCGTAAATTAAAAACCAAAACAAATACCGAAACCCTACAGCAATTGGATACGTAACTACGTTGATAATAGAAGTAATCGTCATTTTTTAAATCTATCTATATAGGCCTATATTTATGACTGATATTATTATTGATAATAAAGAAATCAACACCGAAACCAACACCATATCTATATCCATATCTTTATCCTCCTATTTACATTTTTGTGTATTCGACCAGCATACCAACTACGATAACATCAAATACAACCATAAAAAAGGCATAACAAAAAACGCCAGAATAGCCGATTACCCTATCGCCAAAGTCATGAATATCTCTAGCCATTAGAAAAAACAAAATTACCGCCAGGTTAAAAGGCAATGAAAATGCAAACATAAAAGCCACTATCATGAAATACTCAAAATCCATATCTTTACTCTCCTATTTTTTAAATCTCTTACCGACCCAACCTTCAACGTCAATCGGTATACCCTCTGCCCATGTAGGCACCTGAGCCATAATAGCTTCATACTCTGACAACGACTTGGTAGAGTTGTCGGGAACCTCACAGACTACCTCGTCATGTACGTGCATGACTATATCATACCCGGCATCCTCTAGCCTAAACATCGCTTCGGCTAATAAGTCTCGGGCAATGGCTTGTGTGATATTCTCCACCAGCTTCCCACCGTACGTGTCTATCTCAACCCACTTAGCCCCCTTCTCTCGAGAACCGTAATACAGTATCTCATAGCTCTCGCCGCCCCATGGGGTTTCTTTGGCTTTGAGTCGAGCTTTACGATACGTCAAGCTCCGACCGCTCGGTAGCTTACAGTGTAGGTTGCCCTCGTGCATAAACCAGGTGACCTTCCCCACAGTCACAGGCTTACCATACCGAATGGCGTTGGTAGCCGCCAGCTCGGTGTGTCTCCACAAATCCCGGATTTCGCTATACACAGAACGGTACGTGGCAATGGCGGACTGAGCTAACTCCTCCGAGACTTCCATTCCCCACGACGCGCAAGTCCGATGAAAGGTTTTATGGCCCATGCCATAGCCAGCACCGAGAATAGCAGCCTTACCCAATTGCCTCTGGGCTTTGGTAACCTCGGTTTCAGTAACGTTATATATTTTGGCGGCCATGGTAACATACAAATCATCTCCTTTTTTAAATTGTTCTAGTGCTAAATTACAATTCGCAAGCCACGAAACGACCCGGGCTTCAATAGCGGCGAAATCCGCCACATATAGGGACTTCCCTGTGGGCGAGGCTATCATACCCCTAATGCAACTAGACAATTGCAACATAGGGGCAACCTCGTGTGCGTTTATTTTGGCAATATCCTTTTTAACCACAGAATCCACCACGTCGTCGATCTGATCGGATGCGACGGAACCTTTGGGTAAATTTTGGAACTGAACCAAGCGGCCAGCCCATCGTCCGGTTAGTGCGCCATAGTAAACAAACGCATCTCGAATCCGGTCGCCTTCTGACATACTGGATAGTAACCGTTGATACTTGGCGGTGGACGTTTTATATTGTGAACGAATCTCTAATACACGTTTCACTTCTTTATCTTTTACCCAGTCGAGGCAATCGGCCACGGCTTCTTTAGTCAAAGATTGCAAACCGACACTGCGCGCGTTGGCCCACTCGATTAATTTATCTCGTTGGCTTACTGCGATACCGCCGGTTATTTCTTTGGCTTCTTTATCAAGCTGTTCGGCGTATAGGGCGAGTAGCTCTAGTGCGTTCTCGACGCCTTGCCGATCAACGGGTACGCCACGGTAATTGATCCGCTGGTCTAGGGCCCACACTTTCTTCTCAAAACCAAAGTCTTGGGTGAACTGATGGCTAATTGCTCGTTCAGTACGAACGTCTTGAAGACAGTAGTCGTACAGCTTCTTGAGTTTAGTATCGTCCTCGAGATAGGCAAGCCCGTCTTTAGTCTTTCGGGGCTTACTTAGTTGAAGCATGATAGTCCGGCCTTCGGTGTCTTTATGTTCTTGTAGATCCAAGGCGATTGGAGCAGTCTTCAAATCTCGAGGGACGCCCCATCGGGCGCACAATGCTGCGGAGCATCGCCATTGCTCCGGCTTTATCTCTGGCCATCCATATTTCTTTACGCATATAGACTCCCATAATGCTCGCTCAAACATGGCATTGTGCGCCTCAACGATCCCGCCCATATCAATGTGCAAAGCTACTATATCTGGCAGCTCTGAGCCTATTACTAGTTTAGGCTCAGTATCTGAGAAAGCGTAGGCCATGCACAAAATCTCGGTAGTTGGGTCTTGTGCGTATCGCCACGAACCACTGGCTGTTAGGTCGCAATACGACCTTGTTTCGAAGTCGATATATAGCATGAGTGCGCCTTAGCTCAACAAATCTGAGTTATCTGTTGCGGCCTCTTGATCGTCAAACGCCTCCATAAGTTTATCGACTTGGGCTGACGTCGTTTTACCGTCGCCCATTGGCTCACCGTCTCGGTGCTTTTGGACAGCGGCTAGGTAGAACTTAACGCCCCTATTGCCAAGGTGGTCATACGTTCCGGCGTTAACTAAAGCGCGACCATAACACCCACCGTACAACTCATTGCGTCCATCCTCTGGGGTCATAAGCTCGCCGGTAGCGTGCTTGAGTATCGGAGCTTGGTTTTTAGTATCCAACGAAACATAAATCATATCTTCGTACCCAGCCTTTATCTCACCTTCTTTATCGAGGTTTGCGTTGCCCTCTTTAAAGGGCCCTCGAATCTTCTTAAGCAACTCGGGCGTGGCTTTTGGCCATTGTTCTTTAATTAAATCCTTAACGATTTTATTTAACAACGATAGGTCTGTGTCTTTGGGGAATAGCAAGTCTACGCACCACTTCTCGACTACCTTACCTTCTATTTGAGTAACTAACTTATCTACTAAATACGGGTACGATAGTCTGCCCACTGGGGTGACCACATTATTCTTGTAACTTTGTTTTGCCATTTTAATCTCCTTGTTCTAATAAACTTGTTAACTCGTTGCCTAAATTATAAGGCTCTCTTTTATCGGTGTCCGAAACCAGTACCGGTTTTTTCTCTGGCACCATTACATATTGTTGCACAACCTCCTTGTCATCGACTAACTTTTCCATCTGGGCTGGAGACTTGAGTTTAATATCGAAAATATCGAGGCCATATTTGCTCTGTAATTCTTCAGCAACTTTACTCTCACTAATCCATTTTCTGGTGGCTCGGCCACCTAATACTAATTTATGTCTCGGAATCTCACAACCTTCTAACGCTAGATTATAACCATAGGTCTCAACCGCTGTCAACCACTTCTTTATAGCACTGGCGTTTTCTAGTACCTTGCTGATTGTGTCCATGCTTAACTGCTCCACCTCCGGTAACGACGTAACATCACCTTCAATATCGGTTTTAGTCGTGACGTTGCTGATGCGTTTAAGCTCTGGGCACACGCCTTTGACTTTACAAAACTGGCACCATGGGCCTTGGCGGTATTCTGGGTCTTCTTTTACCTTCTCGTACCTTCCTTCGAGAAACGCTTGAAACGCAATCAACGATCGAGCCGGCACTTCAACTTTACGGATTGGGTCTTTATCCATCCGTGGTTGCACAATGGCTACATAAAACTTTTTACCGCACAGGATGTCCAGCCCTTCAAGCTCTAGTGCGCCCAACAAATAGTAAAGCAGTTGGGGGTTGTTCTCTGGTTGCACACTAATGCCTTGGCCGTACTTAAAATCGATAACCGTTAGTGTTGTCTTGGACGAAACGATAGCATCTGCCGTGCCAAAAAAGTGACCACCGTCAATAGAGTCTAGGCGGATACGTTGCTCTACATATAGCTTACTGGTTTTCTTAACGTGTCGCCGCACGTAATTCACGTACATGATAATTGCGTCGATCATCTCGTCGGGTAAAGAACCGAAGGGGCCTGTCGATCCGCGGCAGAGATTTCGTAAGAACGTGCCTTTTAAAATCTCGGCGGCTATATTATGCGCCGTGATCCCTTCGTTAGCATAATCACTGGACTCCTCAAATGTTTTAGCTTGTGAAGCCAAGCATGGCTGTGCCGTACAGTTAGTCCAAATGTGTGCGGCGGATGCGCCGAATAGTGAATGTGCGCTCATAATACCCCCCTCAAATAACAGTGTACCTTATCGAGATGCGCGACAAATTCCATAGGGAAATACCGTTGTATAGTTTGACGCTCGCGTTCGTACCGAGTTAGTAGTTTTAGTTTTAAAGTACCTTCCTCAGCATCTATTATTAGGTTTTTTAAATTGCACACTCGATCTGCTGTTTTTACTGCCATGGCGTAACGACCGGCATGGTGAATTCTAGTAATATAGTCTTCGCTGGTTTCGCCCGAGTATCGGGTTAGCGCCCTAACTATCGCATTGATACCTTGATTGAACTCTCTCTCAAGCAGTTCCGCAGTACATTGAGTGTCCTCTAATATATCGTGAAGGTACGCAGCCGCAACCGCGTCTCCATCGGTAATGTCAAGCTCAAATATCAAAAACGTAGCCACTTGCCGCAAGTGTTCTATGTACGGCAGCCCTCTATACTTCTGTCCTTTATGATACGTAATAGCAAAATCTCTCGCTTTCTTAACTAACACGGGTCGCTCCGGCTCTAAACGAATTCGCCATGCGTTTAACCAGATCCTTTAATGCTCGGTTCCTTGGGTCTAGTATTTCGTCAACGTAGGACAGTGCCCAGTTTTCCACAACCGATAAGTCCAATAGGTTGTGGTGTATATGCACCCGTGCGCCCGGGAGCTTGCTGCCGTCCTTGGCTACAAAATACCCATACGTTGCATCGAAACTATAACAGCTCGGGAACGCATGTTTACTACCCACCCCCAAGCGTTTAACGAGTCGAGGCGCGTATTGAGCCGTCATGTCTAGGTTCTTTTCTAGCCCAACAATCTTACTAAGTTTTTCTGTTCGATGATCAATTACTTCCATAGCCTACTCCTTTTAAAATGTGACAAATAACGTCTACAGTCCATCCGTTACCAAGCATTTCAAGTCTTTTAGTATCACTCACCCCACTTGTATAGTTATCGGGTACATTTTGACATCTTTCAGCCTCTATTGGATGCATGCGTCTATAAATATCATTTTCATAATCTAAAACAATATTTAATTTATTAGCGGGACTTGTTTTAGGTAAGGCACATACTTTTTTTTCTTTGAAGTAAGCCCTATCTTGTTGCGACCAATAACCTTTGCCACTCAAATCCCACTTAATGTAATTTTTTGTCGCCTTTTTTGTTTTGGTTATTCTTTCATCCGTAAATACCTTATATGTGTCATCATAGATAATATCTCCAAGCACAATACCCTTGTCCTTTGGTTGTTTTATGTTTGGTATATTAGTCCAGTACATTCTTTTTCTATTCTGCGCAGAAACTAAGCTTGAGTTTATCTCTATTGGTTTTACATCAAGTTCTTTACTTATTATATCGGCCCACTCTTTCCTCATTACAACATTTTCCAAAAGAAAATATTTTGGATTTACTTTTTTTAAAATTCTCACATACTCCCAAAACAACCCACTCCTTTCGCCATTAAGGCCTTCGCCATCTGTTTTGGCTCTACTCAAATCTTGACAAGGCGACCCCGCCAAAATTAAATCAATAGTTGGCAGGTCTTCACCCTTTACGTTTTTAATATCGCCCAATTGTATAGTGTTTGGGTAGTTTTTCTGAGCAATCTTAATGGCGTATTTGTCAATCTCACTTGCATAATACTTTTCTACGTTTATGCCGAGGCGGTCTAGCGCAATTTGGCCACAACTCATACCGTCAAACAAACTCAACACATTCATTTTAAAACCTCCTTAATCCTTCTCTTCTTAAAAAACATTGATCTCATTATAACATGGTCAACACTATCCTTAACAACCAATACTTGCGCCGTTACTTTATTATTTTGGCCAATGCGGTGGCAGCGATCGACTGCTTGGTCCATCTCGCCCGGCACCCAACTGTTCTCTACAAACACTACATGACTGGCTGCAGTTAGGGTAAGCCCAGTGCCAGCAGCTTGTATCTGGCCGATAAATACTTTAGTGTCTGCGTCTTTCTGAAACCGATCGACGTAGCGTTGGCGATCAGTTGAAGCCGTACCGCCATAGACTAGCACCGCACCGTCGTCTTTAAACGCTTCGTACAGCCCCTCGCATACTGACTTGTGATACGCAAACACCACAACCTTCTCAACGCCACTTGCCATTACATCTTTAATGTAACTAATGCTCTGGGGTAACTTAGCTTCTCCAAGCTCTCGACGGATAGTAGCCATCTCGCCAATAAGGTTGGCGTCCGGCTTCTCTAAAATCTTATTTACATCAAACAATCCTTCCTGCTTGACTATCTTTTTAGTGTCTTTGGTTTGCTCCATGGGAATAATCTGCATCGTCTTGCTCGGTAGATCGGTAAGCACATCGGCCTTTAGCCGCCGGAGCATGACCGTGCGTTTGAGCCTGTAGTTTAACTCGTCGGTACAACTTGCTCCCTTAACATCAAAACCAAATGGGCCCTCTTTACCGTTACAAAACTTATACCCGTATTTTTTATAATTGTCATACGGTTCCACAGCTTCTCGTTTTAAAAACCGAAGTATGCTATAAAGCTCGATAGGCCGGTTAAGCATCGGGGTACCAGTAAGCATCAGCCGCCGGTTAGCGTTAGCCCCCAGGAGAAACGACGCCTTGGCCCGTTTGGACGTGGGGTTCTTAAGGTAATGCGCTTCATCATAGATCACCATATCGGGGGCCCATGCGCGTAACTGCTCATAGATATACCGTTTAGACACCAGATCGTAGTTAGCAATGACGACGTTGCATGGTTGTATGATTCTGGACTCACCGTTAATCTGAACCGGAGTTAATGGGTGTTCGTCCTCTGGATTAAATTGTACCGGGTCATAAGGCGGTATCTCCCAATTTTTTGGCGGATCGATTATAGACTTCCCGTTTTTTACTACTTGGGTGAGTAGGTTGTCCGACCATTGGTCAAATTGTTCCTGCCACATATACTTTAGTGAGGCCGGACACAATACTAAAATGCGTCGAGCGTCTATGTACCGCAAGGCCTCAATGGTTTGTACCGTTTTTCCTAGCCCTTGCTCGTCGGCCAACAATAGGTTTTTATTGGCCACGATCGTTTGGATGCCTTCCTTCTGGTAGTCATATAAAAAATCCGGTAGGGTGAGCCGAGCTGGTGGCTTAATTAGTTTATCTTTGAACATGGCAGTCCCTATACCTGAAAGCTCTGCGGCTCTCATGGCTAACGCCCAGTCTTTAGTTTTCCAAGCTGTGTTTCCAGCTGACCACTTCATCCGGCACTGTTTCGGTATGTCTTTCTCCTCGCGACTGCAAGCATAAAAATACTCTTGCGTTAGTGAGTCATAAGTTAAAGTTGGCTTAATCATCGTCGAACTCACCTTTTAATTCCTTACTTGCCCACCGCAACGCCCGAACATCCTGCTTAACCGCCGCCATGACGAGGTCGCGATCAGCCTGCAATCTCTTACTTGTGTACGCCAAGGCGAGCCCGTTCGTTTTCACGGCTTCAAGCATAAAATCACGATCAACCCTCAGCTCAGTACTCGCATAATCCAACGCACTTACTTGCCGCTTCATCGCGTCAAGCATAAACTCACGATCAGCCAGCAGGTCTCCACTCGCATACGCCAACGCACTTACTTGCCGCTCCATCGCTTCAAGGATAAACTCACGATCAGCCAGCAAGTCATCACCCGCATAAACCAACCCAATTGTGTTAAACTTTAGGCTCGACAGTATTTTCTCTTTCGTACTTTTGTTCTTAATCATTTTTTACTCTTTAATTCCTAGCCAATCTTGGATAATGTTACGTTGGATTTGCCTACTTGCATAGTTAACCGCGTCCCAAGACTTACTCAAAGCTGCCCTAACCACATCTATATCATTCCTCAATTCCTCACTCGCATATTTCAACGCACGCCCACTCCTCAAGAAATTCCCATTGTAACCAACCGCTTCCATTACAACTTCTTTATCGCCACGCAACTCATTACTTGCATACTCCAACGCCAAGCCATCCTGCTTCACCGCTTCCATTACAACTTCTTTATCGCCACGCAACTCATTACTTGCATACCCCAACGCCAAGCCATCCTGCTTCACCGCGGCAAGCACAACTTCTTTATCATTACGCAATTCCTTACTCGCATACCGCAACGCAACACCATTCCGCTTTACCGCTTCCATCACCACATCGCGATCATTCTGCAATGCCTCAGAGGCTACTTCTAAGATCGAATCCGCACTATCACTCTTACTCACCGCTTCCATCACCAAATCTTTATCCCCACTCAGAGCCTCAGATGCAAACATCAACGCCCATCCAGTCTTTTGAACCGCTGCTGCCACCACTTCACGATCGTTCTTCAATTCATGGCTCGCATACTCCAACGCATACCCACCCTGCTTCACCGCTTCAAGGACTGCTACACATACAACCTCTTTATCATTGCGCAATTCTTCACTTGCATACTGCAACGCACCAATATTTTCAACCACCGCTGCCATTACCACCTCACGATCGCCACGCAACTCCTCGCTAGCATAATACAACGCATCCCCATTCTTCTTCACCGCTGCCAGCACCACGTCTTTATGGTTACGCATATAACTTGCATACTGCAACGCCAACCCCCTCTCCTTAACCGCTTCCAAAACTATTTCTTTATCGCATAGTAATCCCTTACTAGCATACTCCAACGCCAAGCCATTCCGCCTCACCGCTGCTATCACCACCTCACGATCGCCACGCAACTCCTCGCTAGCATAATACAACGCATCCCCATTCTTCTTCACCGCTGCCAGCACCACGTCTTTATCACCACGCAACTCCTCACTAGCATACCGCAACGCATTCCCATTCTGCTTCACCGCTGCCAACATTTCTTCTCTCGTGCTATTTTCATCAATCATTTTTTATCCCCAGCCCACAATCAATAATCTCCCTGTCATATCTCAATTCCTCACTCGCATACTTCAACGCCAACCCATTCTGCTTCACCGCTGCCATCACCACCTCACGATCAGCCTTTAATTCCTCGCTTGCATACGCCAACGCATAGCTATATTTCTTCACCGCTTCCAGCACCACCTCACGATCAGCACGCAATTCCTCACTCGCATATTTCAACACCCACCCATTCTGCTTCACCGCTTCCATCACGACTTCACGATCAGCACGGAATTCCTCACTCGCATACTCCAACGCCCAGCCATTCCGTTGAACCGCTTCCAGCACCAGATCACGATCATTACGCAACTCAACAGACGCATACTCCAACGCACATACTTGCAGCTTCATCGCTTCAAGCATAAACTCACGATCAGCCAGAAGTTCCTCACTCGCATACTTCAACGCACATACTTGCAGCTTCATCGCTTCAAGCATAAACTCACGATCAGCCAGAAGTTCCTCACTCGCATACTTCAACGCAAATCCAAACGCATCCATCACAACCTCACGATCACCACGCAATTCCTCGCCAGCATAATACAACGCAAACCCATCATGCTTCACCGCTTCCATCACCACCTCACGATCAGCCTTTAATTCCTCGCTTGCATACGCCAACGCATAGCTATATTTCTTCACCGCTTCCAGCACCACCTCACGATCAGCACGCAATTCCTCACTCGCATATTTCAACAC
>Ga0208767_1001425_pt1 | contig 19037 bp, 16 predicted proteins | sample VirMetDEL_Mar_21_FD_184514 | JGI IMG/M metagenome (GOLD analysis project Ga0208767, IMG submission 184514) | Aqueous microbial communities from the Delaware River and Bay under freshwater to marine salinity gradient to study organic matter... | ecosystem: Environmental > Aquatic > Marine >... | reverse complement strand
CCTTGGGAAATGCAAAGAGGGCCACCCAAGTCATCTCAGGGTAAGGAGAGCAAAAACCCTAAGACGACGAGGATGACCCTCATCTGTGGACCCAGGCCCCGAAGGGCCTAGGCTATGGTTTATGGATTAGGAAAGACCTGTTATCATTCCACCATCAGCGTAATTCATGTGCTTGAGCGACATTTCGCCGACCACAAAATGCTTGTCCGAGTCTCCAGATTTACTCAAAAGAGTACGGGAGAATGGACGAAGCACACATGATCGCCACATGGATGGGTCAATCAGGAATGCATGGGTTGTTAACTGGTGCCTGTTGAGGGTCACCTTGTACTCACCATATGGGGTCACTAGCAAATCAATGACGTTAACAAGTGTCTTCGTTTGAGCGAATTCACGGTTACGTCCAGACGCAGCTGCAAAGCCAGCGACGATTTGTGCATCACCTGGTTTGATCATCATAACTGATGGATCAGAACCGTTGTTGAAGCAGTCTTCGCCTAACTCTAGGATCTTAGCTTCTGTGAGTGCGTCAGTAGCGTTAGAACCAGCGTCGACAGATGTTGAGATCTGTTGTGTTGCTGAGTCCATCTCACGCGCTGCACTGGATGATCCAGCTGCTTTTGCGTTATCTACGCCTACATACGCCCTTTCTAGGTCCCTCTTAATTTCTTTAAGGGCGCGACCAAGTTGATATGCAGTTTCCTTCGCCCTACCGTAAGTGGCAATGGCGTCTGAAGTTGCAGAAACTTGAACAATATCTTCGCCTGGTGTCGTTAATACCAGACCGTCTAAAATGACTGCTATAGGTTGTTCCCTATAGTTGAGACTATATCACCATCCCAATGGGATGCTCTGCGCTTCGGGACACTTGTCCCTACTCTCTTTCGAGATAGTCGTTGCACCTTCCTAGTTAATACTAGGCTTGGCTCAGGATTGTCCTCATCTTCGTATGTTAGGAGTTTCCCTGAGTTCACAGAGTTTTCATCTACCTATTACTAGGCAGCGGCCCTTCTATAAGTTAAGGCTTTGGTTAGGATTTGCGTGTTGTTAGAACGCTCTGTAGCACTGGTTAGAGTTGCCATAGATGCGTCGGCTCCTTCAACTTTTGCGTTATCCGCAGCGGCTGCGAGGGAGTCCTCTAACCAGGAGAAGTTACGAGCAGAGACTTTCTCTGATCGAATTAGACTGAACATGGGGGTATCAGTAGGAGTAATATCAGAAATGCTTTTTGTTCGCCTGGTGTCGTTAATACCAGACCGTCTTTCGACAGCTATATGTTATGCCATATAGAGCAGACCATATCATCACCCTGGTTAACAGGGGCCGTGCGCTTCGGGCCACTTGGCCCTACTCCATTTCTGGATGGTCGTTGCACCTTCCTCGATGTCTTGAGGCTTGGCTCAGGATTGTCCCGTAGGATGTTCCCTGAGTTCACACGGTTTGTTTTGACAGCTTACGCTGAAAGGACACCATCTTTACTTAATGTCCGATACGTCTTCCTTCCGACCCACCTGATCGTACGTTGTGAAGGTCGTCATGTTTGTTACCTTTTATATTGAGATTGTTGAACTTATTGCTCCCAACGTGACATTAGAGCATCAGCAATATCCTCTAGGTCGCCAGAACGGCTCGGGTTACTCCTCAGACGTCTGACAGCATCTTTATTACGCTGGACCCGTAGGTCGGCGTCGTTCTTAGGTGCTTTCTTAGTCTTCAGAACTTTGCGAGTTCCTTCTTTAGTCTTAATCACTTTGGCCTTCGCTTTCTTCGTTTTTGCGCTGGCTTTTGTCTGATCATATAGACGTGCCTTGTTGAGGATCATGATGACCGCTGGGTCAACATATTGATTTACTTGTTCGCTAGGTAAACCCTGACTGACTGCGTAAGAACGAATGTTGTTATACAGTTCGTCTCCCCAGTCGGGCAGTTGTTCAGATAGAACCCTTACGCAATTCTGAGCCGCTTCTTGCACTTGCTTTTGTTGTTGTGCCTGGGCGTCCTTGTAGAATGCGTCAGCTTCTTCTTTTAGGAACTTTAGATCTTTCTCGGCTTCCTGGGCTTCACGACGAAATGCGGCGAAGTCTTCAGTCGACATCTGTCTGCTTGCGACTAGCATGTCTACTTCTTGGTAAGGCTTTATACGCGCTTCCGCACGTTCCAGGAGTTTCCGATAGCTGATGTCTGCCTTTGCCAAAGCGTCTTCCGCTTCTTTACGTTTGGCAGCTGTTTCTTGAGACTTACGGGTCAATGATGCTTCTTGTCCGTAAAGACGTTTTAGATCCTTTAAGGATGCCTGTTTTGCCTCACCGTCGATTGGTATTTCAACCAGAGTATCGTCAGACAACTCAACTTCCGTTTCATCATCTTCTTGATCTGTCTCTGGTTCATCTTCATCTTCAGTGATGCTTTCATCAGGGTCCTCTTCGGTATCTTCGACCTCTTCATAATCATTGTCATCATCTTGTGTAGCTGACGTGTCCTCGTCTGTCTCATCGACGGGGGGTTCGTCAGTTGCCTCTAGTTCTTCGCTCTCTTCGGATAGGTTCTCACCGTCCGACCAGCGCTCTAGTATGGCGTCGGAGGCATCCATTAAATCTTCAAATGCCCTTGGTTGAGTAGCTTCTTTCTGGACGTTAGACATGGTCCTAAACTTCCTCTTGGCTGTTATCGCCGTTGTCTGCTTTAGCTAGTATCTCGTCTTTGACTGAGACCTGTTGCTTCAGTGTGTTAACCACGTCAACAAGTGCGCGATAGTGGTAATATGTGATCGAGCGTTCCTTGTTGTCCTCAGGCTTTGAGTTAACAAAGTTCTGGAAGGTTTGATCTACAAGGGTATTTATCACTCGGGTGAAAGGTTCTGACTTAAGTAGTGTTTCACAGTCTTCGCCGTACTTAATCATAGTTTCTTGATTATTCATTGATCGTCTCTCCTAGGTTATTTTACTTTTTAGGTGGTCGGCCCTTTTTGGACCCATAGGTTCCTTTACCTTTAGGCATAGGTTACTCCTGTTGTTAAACTGGTGGTTACCCAGTTGGTGATGCGATAGCTCTGACGTCGTCAGCGGTTCTCGCTATCTCTAGTTCGGCTTTGTCGACCATTTGCTTGTGCTCGAGTTGTGCCTCTTTGAGATCCTGGTTGTCAGACTGAAGTGCGAACTGTTGTTGTGCCTTCATCTGATCTAACTGTAGTTTCATCTGTGCAATCTGAGAGTCCATCTGTGCCTTCATCTCGGCTACAGCTGTCTGACGTTCTTGCAGTTCCAGTTGTTTCTGTTGAGCTTGCATTGCCATCTCCTGGGCTGGGTCTGGCTGCTCTTGTGGAACTTCAGATGGTGGCGTTAAGTAATCTTTGACGTTCTTAATGCCGTTCTGCTCCATGACGTGTGTCATTAGGGCGTGTTGGTTCTGCGGTGTGTACATTGTGCTCAAGACTGGGTCCTGTGACATCAGGCCGTGTAACACCAGGTACTTTTGTGCTTCGGCTTCTTGCTCACCGTATCCTAGGTGTAGCTCAACGGTGACATCTCGCTTCTGGCCCCAGGCAGCTGGATTAACGGAGACGTAATCACCAGCAATCTCTACGATCTTGGCGTCAGGCTCGTTCTCGACGACCAGCTGGTAAATCATTTGATACAGAGGCTTTAAGAAGTTGTTTGCAAAGTTACGTGCAATAATCTTCTGACGCTGTTGGCTCATCGTCGCCAGTTGTTCGACCATTGCGGCTGAGTTTTGCTTGCTGATAGCGTCCTTGTTGAGGCCCTGTGATAGACGTGAGACGCCTGTGGTGTCTTCCTTATCTTCGTCCAGCATCTGTATTGTCTGAAAGATGAATGGGTTAAGTGGGGCCTGTAGCATGGGACTGATTGCATCGGGTCGGGAAACATTGATGATGCCGCCGACGCGATTGTCAATTAGCTCCCTTGGGTTGGTCAAACCGCCGCGAACTACCGTGTATCTTGGGTTGTTAGTAATCATGGCGTGATCGAGGATCGACCTAGTTAAAACGGTACGTGCAGTCTGGATAGGGACAACCTTGGACCCGAAGTTGGAACCAAAGAACGAGTGTGGGATTGGTAGTGGAACGAAAGCACAGAAAGGTTTGTATGTGCATCTTTCCTTGTGAAGTATTACGTTTCCAGCTTTTATTACTTTGTACGTTTCAGCAATTCCCGAAGCATCAAGATCGATGTCCAAATATAACTCGTAAACAGTGATACTCCTGACTTGATCTTGGAAACCCTTAGCGTTGAAGCCACGGTCTTGACCAATCTCTTCGTGCCTTGCCAACACTTCTGGATCAGTTTCCATTTCCACATCTTCATGATCTCCAATCTTCGCAATAAGCTCTTCATCATAACCAGCCTCTCTAAGTTCTGAGATTGTCATAGTGGTTCGATGACCACAGAATTGTACGTCTTCTAGTGATTTAGCTTGAGGCTCGATGACGAACTGTTCTGGAGCAATGGCCTCAATGACGACCTGGCTTGCATCCTGGGAAATACGTAGATCCCCAGAGTATAGACCCAGTTCATCTTGTTCTACTTCTTCGATCTCGACGTTGTCCTGAGCGACGATTGTGTCAAACTCTTCCTCAGTTAAATCCTGGATAGGCTCCAGGTAACTGTCGGTGCGCTCGTCCCAGTACACCTTACATAGACCAGTCCTGGCTATAAGACCGTCGTGTATGACGGACTGCATAACTTCGAACAGGTTGTTTTGTCTGTTGGCTACATAATCGCAATACGCTGTGGCTATGTCAGCGATACGTGTGTCCTCTCCAGTCTGAGGGGCAAACCGTACCGTCTTATAGCCTGTGCTAAATGTCTCCAGGAGTGCAGCCTTCATGCTCTCTACTGCGTCGTAGACGTCCATAGAGACATACTTCGAGTTACCATCATGGGCTGGCTTAGGTAGAGATGCATTGTAAAAGTCGATAACTTTGCGGCGTTCTTTGGATATCTGCGAATCATAGTATCCGATTGAACGACGTATGTTGTCGTCGATGATCGTGACGAGTTTATCGTCATCCACCGCTTTGTATTCTGTTTTATCCATAGTGATTATACCATTTCAATATAATAGTCATCTGCACTCTCTATTGGTTCCCAGGCACCTTCGTGCACGTGATTGGCTAATGCCAACGACATGACACAGTCGTCGTAGCATCCTGGTTCTGCTTCCATAGATCCGCTTTCAGTTACCACGTAAGTAAGCATCTCTCGGATCGTTGTTTTGTCATTGAGTTCTACCTCAGCTTCGCGCACTGAGGCTCGAAGTTCGTCAATGATTAGAGGCTTAGTTTTTGCTGTTGTGCTAAAGCCTAACTTGATGGTTTCCTTGTCTGTCAGCTTGTCGACCTGGACTTCCGTAAAGAAATTAGGATAGGCCATATCTTTAGCCAACCTGGTGCACGTCAAAATGCCGTGACCGTTGTTTTCGACAATGGTGAATGCTGTGTTATAGAAGTGTCCCAGGTGATATAAGACGGTTGCATAGTAGTCTGGGTGCACATGACCTCTCCAGGTTGCCACCTGGCGTTTCTTACTGTCGAGGACCTGGGCTACACTGTAGTCACCGCCTCGGACGCCCATAGCGACGTCTGCTCCTATAACATATTGTTCGCCAGGATCATGACGCCTGTATAGTGTTAGTTCACCACGTAGGTTACTTAGCCAGTCTTCTCCCTCAAGCGCTAGTCGCTCCACAGGGTCTCGCGCAGTAGTTAAAATCTTCTGTAACTGCTCTGAGTTAAACACTGGTCGACCTGTTGTCAGGAAAGCTTCTTCGGGTTCCGAGGGGTACTCCTGTTTGAACAAGTCCAGGCCGTTCTGTGCAACCTTACGTCGTCTAAACATCAACTGACCATCATCGAGGTCATATGCTTCAGATATCTCTTGTTCTTCGGGGGTCCTCTCGAAGTTGTCAGGGACCGTCTCTCGATACTCAGGGTCTGCAAACCAAGGGATGAACACTGGTACAAAACCGTTAGTTCCCTCGACTGCTCCTTTCCAGAGTTCGTAGAAGATCCCACTGACGCCATTGGCTGTACTTTCGACAAATATAGCGGTGCCTTTAGTATTGGGAACAGCTTGGGTCAGTGAGTTCCAGTTGTCGGCGGCGGTGGTCTTAGACCAGAACGCGAGTTCCGACGCATGAACGTGGGTCAGGGTTTCCCCTCGACCAATAGCCTCACCACCAGCCGTAGCAACAACATATGAGCTATCGAGCACATCGAAAGACAACTCGCGGCGTGAAGAATACTTCGTGTGTGGTTTTAAGATCTCTGGGCAGTTCTCATGATATCGTTTAGTCATATCAAAGAGTGCTCGAGTACTATCTGAGTGGTGTGTAATTACCAGGGCCTTCGCAGCTTTGCGCTGGGAGACGCTGAAGTATAGATAACCGCCAACATAAGTTGACAGACCTTGCTGACGTGCCTTCAGAATGATTACTCGGACTTTGCCTTCTGTCTTTAGTTGATCAGTTACTGCATCGTCGAGGATCTTCTGGGCTGGTTTTAAATTAAGTGGTGCAATGGCACCCGTCTTAGTACGGATCTTAAGTGCACCGTTTGCGTAGAAACTGAAGTCCTCATAGAGACGTTTACGGACCTCAGCAAGCTGCTCCTTTGTAGCCATCGTTGACTTACTCTTCTTCTTCTTCTTGCTCGTCGCTACTGTCATCAGTAGGCTCAAGAAGTGAACTGAGGAATTCCTCAGCCTTACCCACAGTAATCTCAGATTTAGCTACTGGTTTGATTTTAGTGAAATCAAGGACCAGCTTTGCAGCCTGTAGTCGATCACGGTTGTGAACTGGTGTACGCATGATCTCGATTGCGGTCTCTAAAGCTTCCTCGGCGCGTGGGTCATCGATCTCATATTGTTTCTTCATGATACTTACCGCCTTTCTGGCGTCCTTCTTTGCCTGGTCAACGATTGGCTTGATTGTTTTCTTATTGTAACCGTCAGGGACGTTTAATGGTCGACCGCCCTTATTCTTTCGGGTCCGAAGCATCTCTTTATGCCTTGCTCGGCCCTCTGGTGTTTGATGCTGAAGTGCGAGAGGGTTCTTGTGAAATGGTCTCGCCAGGTTTGGGTTCTTCTTCTTCATAGGAGATTTAGCTCTAGGGTTCTTAGGTGCACCCATCTAACTGTCTCCTTATGTTATGCTGATAGTGATCCAGGTTGCATTGGCTGGTTGAGTGCACCTGGTGGTGGCATCATTCGACGCTCTTCGTCTTCTTGCTCTTGCTTCATAAGCATTGCAAAGACGACAGCTATAGCCATTGCTATTGGGTGACTGTAAAAGTTGATTTTGCCTGACTTAGCGAAGAACTTACTGATCATTTTAGCAGTCTCGGGCAACTCTTTCTTCATGCGTTTTGGATTATGCAAATAAAAGATCATAGGATCGACAGCAAACTCAGACGCATTTCTAATGTAATTGTAGTATGAAGTACCTCTACGCGCTCTTTCATTTCTTTTTGCACCGCCCTGGTATCTTACATCAGACCTACCGTCGAATTTACCCTTGTCTTGTAGTTTTTTAATTTCTTTAAGTACTTTTCTAGTTGGGTGTTTTGTATTGTCTGCAACTATTGCAATTCTTGCTATTAGCCCATCAAAAGATCCTTGCCTGACCTCATCTTCATGCTTTGTCATTGCGTTTTTAACTGAATAGGAACCATAAGGAGCATTAAAAGCATCGTTAGTCATATCATTAACGCCGTGTGCAACCTCGTGTAATGCATATATGTAAGATTGAAACTCAGAAACATCTCCAATGTCAGATTCGTTCTCTACAGGAGACATTGCAAAAGCAGTTTGGGTGTCTGGTCTGTATAATCCTAGAGCACGTCCAGTAACATCAGCGTCAGTAGTCATCTTGAGGTGGTCATCATACATATTCAGCGTAATGCCTATTGCATCCGCTAATTTACGTACTTGGTTGATGTCTTTGATGCCATTCTCAAACTCCCCGCCAGGTTTGCCAACCTCGATGAGCGCCCTGACGGGTTCAGCTGACTGTTTTACCTCTTGGGTACTTGGGACAGGAGCCCTTCTGGTGGGTCCACCCTGGATACGTTGCGCGAGGACTCCAGCGACATTGTCTTGAACTGGGGCGAGGGCTGGTCTTGCATTGGGACGGGCTGCCCCTCTTCTTCCATCTCCAGCTGTTCGTGCATATCCCAGTCCACTTCCGCTAGGAGATCCTTTACGGCTTTCGACAAGTTTCCTTGCTGCGTTTGCGTAGTCTGGCGCTTCGTCATCTGCATATCCTCTACTATCTTGGCCTTCTGGGGCCTTACTACTATCATATAAGCGTTTTTCTGGATACCACAAGAGGGCCTGTAAGTCACTCATTGTTAATCCAGTGTTAGATGCTCTTGTGACAGTCGGTTCAGAATTAAGACGCCCTAACGCTTGCTGAAACACAGACCGTATAAAATCACGTTCTCGAGCACCAGCTGGAGCTTCTACCTGACCATCTAAATACTTTGCTAGACCGTTCCCAGCTTTCCTAAGATCTTCCGAAACACCATTTAAGTTTTCTCTCCAGGGCTTCGATGCAGACTCTTTAGCAATTCTTGCTGCTAACTGGTAAACCTGTTCAGTCGAAAGGTTTTTACCAATCTTAGTACCAGTAGGTTTGAAGATACGACGAAGTCCCTTCATTGTTTCTGGTGATGCATCTTTCAACATTGTTTTGATTTCACCAGTTTTCTTTTTAACCATCGGCATATTGATATTAATTAAAGTACCTCGATGCCTACCGACAGTACGCATTAGCCATCGATCCATCGTCAACGCATCAAAGTTACCATAAAGGTTACTGAAGAAACCGTTGCCAATCTTTGGACCTAGAATAGATGCACCACGTACTAAAGTTCCCTTGCCTTCGCCGCTGATTTGTACACCGTACTCTTGTTCAATTTGCTTCACAGGGACTTGTGAGTTCATAAAGCCAGCTAGTAGCTGATGATCGCCTTCGTCACTGTTTGTCTTTCGCTCAAACTTCTCCATCATTGTGTGGTATTGCTGTAAACCACCATTTATTGCACGGGCTGCTTCGCCAATACCAATATCTGTTGGAAAACGACCAGTGCGTTGTAAATGGTCGTATGCATTTGCAGCTAACTCAAAGTTCTTGTCTACCTTTGTCCCATTAGAAGTAACTGCTAAAGCCCAGATAAACTGTAGTTTGTTCTTTGGATCAGTCTGGATCTCAGGATAGATTTCAGACAACGTATTTAGAGCATCAGTAACAGTACGGTCATACCATCCGATAGCATTAGAATTGTCCTTTAAAGCCTCAAGTGCATCTGCAACAACATAGTCTGATAAGCGGTTGGCGTTTTCTTCACGCAACTCAGACAGGTCTATGCCTTCTTCTTTTTGCGCTTTTAGTGCCGCTTCTTGTAGTGCAACTTTAAAGTCTCTTCCTGTTCTAAAGTTACTGTTTTTGGCAAACTCAAATGCAGTGCCTAAAGTGTTAGGCATTTGTATATTAGTTGTCTCGCCTCGAGGCACTGGAATGTCCTCTTGTGCTGCCATAGCCATACGAACAGGCGTTTGTGGCTGCATAAGCTCCTGGGCTTTTGTTGCGTCGACACCAGTAAACGAGTTGTCTACCTGGTTTTCTAAACCGTTGTCTCGTAGGATCTGAGAAACTTCTGCATCATTAAGAATACGTATAGGACGCATAGAGCCAGCAATAGGCCACCCTCGAGCATCTTGGGATGCATTAGGGTTTGTCTTAAAATCGTAGCTTTCTGTGGGATCTAGGTTGCGATTGAGGATGCCTTCGTTGACACCGCGATCTGGATTTAGTGAAGCATCACTTAACGCTTGTGTATCTGGGTTTATCACAGGCATTTCTACTTCAACCCAAACGCGCTGCTCACCGTTGACCTTAGCTTTACCCTGGTCAAACACTGGTAGTTCTACACCGTGTATACCTGATCTAGGAGAAAGTAACTTGTTACCAATCTTAGGTCGCTGAAACTCAGAGGCGTGCCATTTGCCTAGTGAGTATCCACTAGCTGGTCCTTTGTCTCCACCACTTCTGGCATACAGAGGTAGCACTTCACCTGGGCGCTTCTTTTGCACCTTCATCAGTTTGTAGACAGTCCTGGTTTGCTCTGGAATAAGTTGTGGGTCTAGAAGAGGTGCTTGCGGTCTCTTAGGGTCATTTACAGGAGCCGCTGGTGTTACGTCTTCCTGGGGTGCCAGAGCCATCTTAGGAGCATTACGTCTTTGCTGTTTGATAATACGGTCAACGTACGGTCTAACGTACGTGTCGATGTTTTCTTGAGACACAACTCCAGAGTCTTCCAGGTCTTGGATCTCTTGTAGTGCATTTGGCACTGGTGATGACCCAAGGTTGTCACGAAGGTAAACTAGAGATGACAGAAGTCTTATCTGTTCGTCACCTTTGATGTCTGGGTTCATAAGAACTCGGTTTTCAAGATCCTGACGAAATGCTTTATTGTCCTCGATGCCTCGATTGTAGTTCTGGGGTGTTGTAAACTGTGGCCCGAACTCATCGCCGCCCTGGGGTTGCTGTGGAGACGTTTGGTCTACGTTTACACGGTTAGGAGCTTGACTGCCTATTAGTGGTACTCGATCTGGATCTCCTGGTCTGAAGTCTAGAGGAGAATAAGATGAGTTGTCGCGCTGGAATTGTCGTACAGCCCGTATAAGAGGACTTAAATCTGGTGGCTTCCCACCTTCGCCTACAGACTTCTCGTAGCCTTCTATCGCTTTAATAAGAGTTGGAGGTGTGTCTGTTCTAGCTTTTAGTATTCTTAATATTCTAGCGACATTGTCTCTATTTAAACCTGTAGCAACTTCTAATGTGTCCTGTGGACTATCCTTAGTTGGTGGTGCGTCGACCTGAGCTAACTTTAGGTTTGTTTCTTTTCTCTCTGCTTTGCGCTGATCTTTCAGTAGCGCTTCCTGATCTGCTCTCTGTTGTGCAGCTGCTTCTGCATCAGTCTGGGCTTGTATCAGAGAGTTACCTGACGGAGCGTCTAAGCCTGGTCTGTTTTCATTCTTTTGTGTAAACCTATCGACAGCTGATCTTCTTCCAGTAACGGCGTCGACTAAACGACCAGCCGCTGGAATGGCTAGGGTTTTACCGAAAGTACTTATAGCAGAAACTGTACCTATGGCAGCACTAGCAGTCCTGTTTGGGTCATAAGCAGCCCCAGAGGGTGCCAATGGGAAAAAGTAATCTGTGTACTGGCTTACGCCGCCTTTAAGACCGTTGTTAAACAAGTCGGTGACCTGGTTAGACATCTTAAGCAAGTTAGCTATTTGTGTCTTCTCAGCGCTGTCTGGAAGCAGCCGCATGATAGCGTCGTAGTTTTCTTTAGTTACTTTAGATTTAACTTTGTTCTTGCCCTGGCGTAGTGCAACCTGGGCGGCTGTGTAGTCATCTATAAGCTGGTCTAAGGTTGCTGCCTTTTTCGGTGACAGTAAGTCTTTGATAACTTTGTTGCCAGATATCTGTTTTATTTGCTCTGAGATATTCTCATGTGTAGCCTCGAGAGCTTGCTTTGCGCCTTTAGATGATGATGCATTTACATCACTTAAGTTGTAGCCATTTTGGTTTGCAGTCTGGCGTATAATCTTAGCGACACTTGCAGCTGATTGCTTTTGGTCTGCATCGATGCTGTCAGGATCAACTAAGTTACCTTCGCTGGTAAATAAGCTTTTTACTTTTGTTGCAGTATTGGATGTCGCTTTGATGCTTGAGCCTACAACACCACCAGCTGCTACAGACTCTTTAAGACGCTCAACTATTTCACTTTGTTCAAACTTCTTACCAGCTAGTGCTTCTGAACCAATGACGACTAGCTCCTGTAAACCTTCTGTCGTTCCTTCGGTAATAAAACCTTTAGATATGCCACCAATAATACTTGTTGAGACGCCGTTTGGTAATAACTTAGCGATACCTAGGTTTTCTAAGACAGCCATGATTGCACCACCAGTGGCTGCTATGTCGTCTTTCTGTGCTTGGTCTAAACCTTCGATCTCATCGAGCGACTGACTAATCTCACCGACGCCAAACGGGTACGTTAGTGTACCTCCTGATGCTAATGCTGCTCCCATGTATGGAAGTGCCTGGGCAGTCTTTTGAGATACAAAGTTAACGAATGATCCGACGTCTTTGATGTCGCCAGTAGTTAGGTTTTGGAAGTTTAAATCATCTTGTAGCTTTTGCGCTGCTTCAGCTGACAATTCAGCTGCTTTCTCCAGGCGTTTTGTTTCTGCCTGGTTTACTGCATCGATGTCGATAGGGTCTTTACCAACAAGCTCTCGTACTGGGTTAGCTATGTTTTCTGTTAGGTATCTTTGAGCGTCACCAAATATGCCCTGTGATAGATTGCGCTGTAAGGATGCTGCACCTGATTGCCCTAGAGACTCTGATTGAGCTTGTCCGACTTTTAATGCAGTACCAAAAGACGTATCACCATTGACGGGCTGTTGGCTCGGCTGCGTACTTTTGTTACCTAGTCTGCGTTTGAGTGCCTCAGCTATTTGATCACGGCTCATTGTGTCAGGAAACTTAAAGACCTGACCATCTGGGGTTTTTATTGTCTGCATTTTTAATCCCCTTCATCACTAAATTTACCAGTCGCTGGATCGAAGGTGATTTCTCCATTGTTAGATGGGTTGTTGCCTGGGAGAGGTAAGCCATTCATACGGGCATATTCATACTGTTGTGCTTTGATAGCTGCGACAGCTGACATATAATGCTTCTTAACGGCGGCGAGGTTTTCCGCAAACTGCTCTTTGCTGGAAGACTGTTTGAGGCTTCCTAAAGATGCATTTAGTTGTTTAAGTTCCATTTCACTAACTTGGCCTAATGCACCACCAGTTGGAGATGCGTCTCTCATGGCTTGCAATCGGTCAAAACCAATAGCCGCCTCGATTGTATTAATAGAAGCAGCGGTGTCGTGCGCGGCGGTGCCAGGAAGAGCTTGCATTATGTTGCCAAAGAAACCTGTGTTTTTGCTAAATGGGTTCCATGTTTCATTTGCAAGGTTATCTTCAACTGCCTGGATGGCACTTAAAGCTGCCTCACTGTAAGCAGCGGTAGGTGGGCCCATTGCTCCTTTGTCGTCTTTAGCGTCTTGCTCTAACTTGCGCTGCAAGTCTAACCGACGTTGCTGCTCGAGGGCCTGTGCTTCCTGTATGGCAAACTCGTCCATGTCTCGAGCGCGGTTGTAGTCCATGATGTTGCCATACGTCTGTCCCATCGCGTTATAGACGCCTAAGCCACCACGAGTAGCAGACTGACCGAGACCAGATGTCCCTATACGCATCATGGCTTCACCAAGACCTATCTTCTGATTTTGTGGGTACATGGGCATCTTCACTGAGCCTCGAGCGTTTCCACTCAGCGCTCCTGGTTGTGATTGTGCGTTAGGGGATAGCGCTGGCATCACATTTTGTGCGCCGTTAAGGCCTGGGGTAAATCTTTGGTTATTCATTAATGCTGGATTCATCCTGTGTCCCTCCTATATGCCGTTAAACATTTGGCCTGGTTGGTAGCCAAAGTAGGGGTTCATAAAAGCGGAGTTACCGATGGCACTTCCTATCTGTGGTCCATATTGGTTCCCAAAGCCGAAACCAGCGCCCATACCAGCAAAGGTTTCTGCCGTTGGATTAACGTAGTTGGCTTGGTAATTACCTGAGACACCTGGATTAGTTAGGAAGCTGCCGTAATCTTTACCTAGGTTGTAATCGTAGCCTGTTGTGTAATCATACTGAGCGCGGTCTGCATCTAGTTGTGTGTTGTCCCAATTGTTTTGGTTGTTACCAGCGCCGAGGGCCGTGTTGCCACCTGTTAACGATGCGTTGCTGCCAGTGACAGCTGTATTCATTCCTGTAGAAAACGCATTGCCTAACTGATTGTTTGTAACACCAGCATTCGAAAGCATGTTACCAGCTGATGTCATGGTGTTGTTGCCATTTGTAAGGGCAGTACCGACATTACCATAGGCAGTACCCATGTTGCCCGTCATGTTGCCCTGGTTAACAAATGTATTCATGCCATCGTTGTAGAAGCCGCCTGTGTTGGTCATGTTGTTTGCCATGTTGACTGTGCCAGACATGCCCTGGTCAAACTGAGTGTTTTGCTGATTGAGACTTGTATCACGTAGGTTATTAAAGACGCCACTGCTTACGTCAGCACGTCGATCACGATATGCATCTGTAGCTCTTGCATCAGCAATACCAGCGCGACTTGAGTTGACGTTGCCAGAACCTGATGCAGCCTGGTTAATGCCTGGAAGTGTTTGTTCCGTTAGCTGGCGTGTGTCGTCGCGCATCATGGCGTCGACAATAGGGTTCATGTTATCTGTTGCGTACTGGTTTGCACTCGCTATTCGATCATCATTAAGTGCCTTGTCAGCTAAGGTGCCAAAACGATCTGTAAGACCCTGGCTGTTTGTTGCCAGGTCATCAAAGTTAGAACGATAGTTACCGATGCCACTTCTGATGTTGCTGTAGTCATTCGCTAAGTTTCTTTGGTCGTTAGCTAGTGCATCGAACTGACCAACACGGTTTTGCATGGTATTAGACATGCCAGTAAACTGGTTGTACAGGTCGTTTGCGTTGTTGCCGAAGCTCATACCTGGAGCAGCATAATTAATACCAGCGTTGTACATCGTGTTACCACGGTCAACCATGTTATTACCCATGCCGTACAGCTGGGCGTTTGCATCAGTCTGCATTTGGTTTGGACCAGCGTTAAACGAACCTTGGTATGGACCAACCTCCATCATTCCTCTATAAGTATTAGACACGTTGCCTAGGTTTTCGTTGATATAAGGCATCGCTGCATTTAAATACTGATTGTTCTGATTATTCATGCGCTCAGTTGCAGCGCGGTCATCTTTAGCGCTTTTGTTCGCCATCATACCGCCGACGACAGCACCAATTACAGGCCAAACCATGTGGATGCTCCTATCATGTTGTTTAATTGTTAGTTGGGGAAGTCGTCATAAGTAGATGGACTAAAGGATGCCCAGGAACTGCCATTGTAGACGACAAGCCCTGTAGAGCTATCACCTAATGGGTCCCAGGGAGATAAGGCATAACGGACCATGCCTTTCTTTGGGTTCTCTGGTGGGTTGTCAGCCACCTGGATAGTACCCTGGATAATACTGTTGATTGCAGCCTCGATTGCCTGGAACTCTTGTCCGACGTACAATCTGAAGCTTTCGTTCATTACGGGAGTTGGACGTCTAACGTATGTTGTGATTGTGACGTCGGTAACTGTGTTTGTTGCCATGCTTAACGTCTCCCAGTTGATATTACGTCGAAATCAAAACCAGAGATCGTAAAGTCCTTTATGTCAGGCGTTTCAATCTTGTAACTCAAGTATCGACCAGAAGACCTGGAGTCGACCTTGTAGGCTACAGATGTATCTAGAGATACAGATGTCTCATAGGTTGGGCTGGAAGTTGCCAGGTCGGCTGCTCCCATCGATACGTTGAACGTCTTGTTGGTAGACACAGTGTTAAACTGTGGGACCATGTTTCTAATATTCTTGTAACCTGTGAGGGGCAGCTGGGCTTCTATGTCCAGGTCAATACCTGTTCTCTCAAGTTTAATAGCCTTGGTAGCGCTGGTGTTTAGTGATCCAGCCAATGTTGATCCTTCGTCGATACCATCGAGACCGAAGATGTTACTATAAGACAGACCGTCGCTCGATGATGCCTGGGATAGCATTAAGACATTACGGGTAAAACCAGCGTCCTGGGAAGCGTAGGTAGAACCAGCCTGGTCATAGGTGACGCTGGCAGTTGCATAGGTCTCTACTGTGTCGACGTTAGCACTGGTCCCAGCGTAGACGTTAGGGAGATCCATGAAGGACCAGGTGTTACTAGCGTAGTTAAAGACAGCTGCTCTGTTGCATCCAGATCCGTTAGTAAACTCAGCCATGTCGTCAGATGACTTGTAGCAGAAGTAGATTTCTTCGCGCGCTGGGTCATATTGAACGAAGCATAGATTTAATGCGCTGGTGTCGATACTGGAGAAGATGTAGTCTTTCACACGTCCATCGCAGATGCTTTGGGTAGACACGCCGTCTGTCATGTAGATGTCGTCCTGGTCAAAAACGTAATGACGTCCCTGGACTTCGACTATGCAGTTTTGGTTTACGACACCTACGTCACTAAAGAGTTTACGGAAGTTAAATATGAAGGTACCGCCGACGTACTCCATAAGCCATACCTGGTCACTGGAGTAGATCAGGAAGTTAGAACCTAAAGTAGCACCGTCGATAATTGGAGTGTTCATCTGGGCAATGTCGTTGAAACCAGCTGACTTGGTTGCATCCGTTGCATCCCAGCTAGAGGGTGCATTGTTTGCTAACGCTATGTCACTAAAACGCACCCTGGTAGGGTAGCTTGCCCCACCTTCCCCGAGGTTCATTGCAACTAAGAAATCACCGTAGGATCTTAAGACACCACACGTGTATCCTGAGGGCCAGTTTACCAGGGAAGCGTAGTTGTTCATGGCTGGCGTCTTGTAAACTGGGGCAGTGTCCTCTCGGTTGAGATACTGGACGTTAGCTAGAGATGTTGCTGTTACTTGGGCTGTACTGGTGTTTGAAGAACTATTGAGGTCCAGGGTAATTGTACCGTTGGAGAACTCATAGACATCGAAGTCATTTGAGACGACTGTCACTGTGTCGTATCCAGTGGCGTTGTAGACGCCGTGTATGAACACTGGTGTAAACCCAGTTACTGATGAGACATCACGAAAGGCGGGGGAGCGACGGACGTTACCTTGGTCGAACCTGACGTTTTTAGCTCTAGTGAATGCGTTGATGGGCAAGTTGAAGGGATCAACATCAGTGACTACACCTACGGAGCCTAGGTCTCGGATCGGTAGGTTTGGCATGAACTAGTGTTCCTTATTTACGCAAGTGTAGGCCAGGATACTGTGTTGGGAAACCCAGCTTGCTGTGGCACATCAAGCAGCGCAAGCCTGTAGGCACTCATGTCAGCTTGCTCTTGTTCAGACATAGAGTTCCACCTAAGTGGATTACTGACGATGGGGTCTACTTGGGTGGCAAGTAGGCTGTCTCTGGTGGACCTGACGCTGGCGGCTGTGGCTGCATCTCGTGCTTCCTGGGTGGAAGGCGCGAAGTCTGAGCCTATGAGGGCTAATAGCGCTGAGTTGTCTATCGTCATGTCTTCGTCGGAGGGGTCTATGGTGTACGGAAGCCAGCCATAGGTGGGGTGGTTTATCTCGACATCCATACGTGTGTTTGCTGCATTAAGTGAACTTGCGTTCCTGTACTCTGTAATAGCTACTGTCGTTGTCATCTTATGAGATCCTCACAAATACTGTTGCACCAGATGTTGTTGAATGGCCCATGCATCTCCAGGTGCCACTAGGACTAGAACCAGCATTCAAGTTGGTGTCGGAATAGTAGAGACTACTTCCTGAGACTGAAGAACCAGCTGTTGTAGCAAACTTAAGGAAGGCGTAGGTCCCTACGGCACCCAGGGTTGTAGTGGTACCTGATGCAGTCCCAACAGCTAAGGCAGTGACGTGACCGTTGCTGTCCAGGGTGATGTCCTGGATGAAGGTGTCACCGCTGTTGTTACTGCTAGAGGCTGCACTGATGTTAGGGTGGGCCGTAAGGGCTCCTATGCCAGCCGCTGTGGGTGGCGTGTAGGTAAAGACACCTGTACTGTTGTTGTAACTGAGGCCACCGTTGCCACTAGCGGAACCCTCGGAGCCTACAGATAGGTCCGTAAGAGATATAGCTGTACCTGGGTCTGGCATCGTGACAGTCTTGGTGTTTACGCCTGTGATGTGACCGTAGCTGTCTGAGGTTACCTGGTCGACAACAGTGAACGTATTGCCAGCTGAGGGGGCTGCGCTGGATGTACTGTTGGTACGGGAGACAGCATCGTGGTTGAGTGTGATCGTAGATGCACCAGTTTGGTTCGTCGTGAAGCTACCACCACCCCCAATTAAAGTGCCAGCCTGGATAGTAACTGTAGAGTCATTAGCTGAACCTGAGGCAGCATTGATGGTGTCTATTTGTGTCTGGATGGCGCTGGTCACACCATCGAGGTACTGTAGTTCTGTAGAGGTAACACCAGCCGCAGCGGCTCCAGCCAGGACATTGAGGTCGTTAGTATTACCAGTGTAGCCATCGAGGGTCGATAGTTCACTATGGTCGGCTGTGATTGCACCAGAGACGTTCGGTAGTGTCGCCTTGACTGTGCTCTTGATGAGACGTAGGTGGTCGTCGGCTTGGCCTAGGCCATCGGTAGACGCTGGATTACTAGCGTTGAGGCTGTCGATATAGGTTCCTGACTCTAGGGCCATGACGGGAGTTCCTTACTTTTGTGGGGCTGGGGTTTACTAAGAACCGTAAGAGGGACTTTTGTGGGGCTGGGGTTCTGCTTAAAAAGGTCTGACAACAACAACAACAAGGACAACCTTTAACGGTCTTTTGAAATCTATTGATTGATTAGGCCACTGGGGGTCAAACCTGGAGACATGGGACCCACTAAAGACATTCATTCTATTAGATTATACTTAAGTCATTGATATCATTGGTTAGCATATGTCATCGGATACACTATCCGTTGACCTTTCGTGGTGATCTAAGAGTAAAGCGTAGGGATGACCTGGTTCAAAGACATTAGGCGATTGTTGTCTGGACAAGGGTCATTTCTTTTAAAGACAAATCGGGACCTCAGTCTCCACCCTTGTCTTCACTAATGTCAGGCGTTTCGTGCTTATCGTTCTTATTGCTTACAGTGGTGGATGCATCCATAGTCCAGCTGAAGTCAACGCCAGCCTGACCTAGGTTGTAGCTCGTTTGTATGTCTAATGATATCATGTGTGTCTTTCGTGTGTACTTTAGGTTGACGTGTTGTTGGACCACAGGTGACCGACCTGTGTTTCATTCTTATGTGGCTGGGAGTATGCCGCTATATGATACGGTGGTTCGGTCACCTGTGATGCACTGAGAGAACTGATGATCGGGAG
>Ga0208767_1001423_pt1 | contig 19044 bp, 20 predicted proteins | sample VirMetDEL_Mar_21_FD_184514 | JGI IMG/M metagenome (GOLD analysis project Ga0208767, IMG submission 184514) | Aqueous microbial communities from the Delaware River and Bay under freshwater to marine salinity gradient to study organic matter... | ecosystem: Environmental > Aquatic > Marine >... | reverse complement strand
GACACACGCACACTGCGGGCTAAAAAAACCAATTGGGAAATGACTGTACAACAAACAAAGAAGTACAACGAGCTGTTGAACCTATACGAGCAGCGCGCTGACTTAAGCCCAGGACAATTGCAACTGCTATATACCTTGGCTTGCGTCATCTTGGAAGAAGACACCTTGCAGCGCTACTGCGACGAGCACGGCACGTGTTACCAGGTGATTGGAAAGAGCGGCGACACTTATTCGCGCATGCGTCCCGAATGGCAGCAGCTCAAGGAGGCGCGCCACCGCAAGCAGATTATTATTACGCGCCTTGAAAACTGGATTGGGGAAGGACGCCCAGCGGTAGACGACAATGCCGAGTTCTTCAACTGATTACTGGTTTGACGAAGCGGCGGCACAGCGCGCCGTGGATTTTATCGAGAAGTTTTGTACCCACGTCAAAGGCGAGTTGGGCGGCAAAGCGTTCTTGTTGGAGGACTGGCAAAAGGACGACATAATAAAACCGTTGTTTGGTTGGAAGCGCCAGGACGGCACGCGCAAGTACCGCACCTGTTACGTTGAGATACCACGCAAAAACGGGAAGTCGAATTTGTCTGCTGCCATTGCGCTTTACATGTTGTTTGCCGATGGCGAGCCAGGCGCGGAAGTTATCAGCGCTGCGGGCGACCGTGGCCAGGCCAACATCGTGTTTAACATCGCCCAGGAAATGATAAGCAACAACGAACACCTGCGCTCACGGGCCAAGGTGTTGCGCAACGTTGTTCATTATCGCAGTAGCTGGTACAAGAGCATTAGCGCCGAGGCCTACACCAAGCACGGGCTTAACTGCCATGCCGTCATTTTTGACGAGCTGCACACACAGCCCAATCGCGATTTGTGGGACGTGCTGACGACCTCGACAGGCGCACGGCGTCAGCCGTTGATTATGGCGCTAACTACAGCGGGCCACGACCGAAGTTCAATTTGTTACGAGGTACACGAATACGCGGATGCGGTACAACAAGGCCGCATTGACGACCCCACGTTTTTGCCTGTGCTGTATTGCGCGGACGCTGACGACGACTGGACGGTTGAAGAAACATGGAAGAAAGCAAATCCAGGATACGGCACCATTTGTCACAAAGGATATTTTGAGCAGGCGGTACAAAACGCCAAGGCCAACCCGTCCATGGTCAATTCGTTTCTGCGTCTACACCTCAACATTTGGACGTCAGCGGAAACGGCGTGGATACCTGACGACATTTGGATGAAAGGCAGCGCCGAAATACCATACCACAAACTACAAAACCTACCATGCTATGGCGGCCTTGACCTGGCCAGCACGCAAGACCTCACCGCCTTTGCCTTGCTTTTCAGAGACGACGACCGCGATTGTTTTTACTTGTTGGTTCATCAGTTTGTGAATTCGGAAAAGGCGCACACAAAGAAGTTGAGCGCGGGCATTGATTACCTGGCATTCCAGCGCGAAGGCGATATTACGATAACGCCTGGCAACGTGACGGACTACCGAATAGTCAAGGAATACATTGTCGAGCAATGCGCTAAGTACGACGTCCGAAGCATTGGCTACGACCCGCGATTCAGCACTTACATTGTTAGTGAGCTTGAGGCGGATAATATCACAATGCAACCCATGGCGCAGAACATTACCACGATGAACGGGCCAACCAAGGAATTTGAAATGGCTGTTATGAAAGGTCAGATAATCCACGGCGGCAACCGTTGCCTGCGGTGGCAAATTGGATGCGCTGTTATCTACACCGACAACAACGAAAACAAACGCGTTGTCAAGGAGCGCCAGGAAAACAAGAAAGTGGACGGAATCATCGCAAGCATTATTGCCATGAACGAATATTGCCACACCTTGAGCGCCGACGACATTATGTTGGAAATCTTGGATTTGTAATCATTCTTTCGTATCTTATCGGGATACAAAGTTTGAATGGCTACACTTGCAGACCGCTTGCGTTCCGTCTTCCGTTATCGCGTCGGGAAGTACGACTCGCAGACATTAAAACAAGACCTGGGCATTACGGGCTTTGTCAGCTCGGGCGTAAATGTCACGGAACAAGGCGCGCTGGGTATTAGCACGGTGTACGCATGCGTTTACCGCATCGCAAGTGCCATTGCTTCGCTGGGGTTGGAAATCTACGTTAGAGACGGACGCGACGTCAACGTGGCCAACATGCACCCAGCGTACCAGGTGCTGGACATTCCCAACGACGAAAACACACCTTACGAGTTTTGGGAAACGCTGGTGGCATCCGCGCTGGTTTACGGCTGTGGTTTTGCCATTATTGAGCGCAATAACCGCGGCTATGCCGAACGCCTTATTCCAGTCCACTATTACGACGTGGACATTAAAGAGGTCAACGGGGAGCGCATCTACAGCGTGCGCGACTACGGCGTGGTTATGCCCGACAACATGTTGGAGATTTGCAACATGCACCGCATGTCACCCATTCGTTTGCACCGAGAAAACATTGGCCTGGCCAAAGCGGCGCAGGACTTTGGGTCAGAATACTTCGGGCAAAAAGGACAGATGACTGGCGTACTTGCTAGCGACCAGCCGTTGCGCAAAGAACAGATGGACGTTATCCAAAATTCTTGGAACAGTTCGTCCATGAACGCGGGCACCAAGCTGTTGCCATTTGGCTTTAAATACCAGCGCATTACCATTACGCCCGACGAAGCGCAGTTCATTGAAACGCGCAAGTTCCAGGCGGAAGAAATTTGCCGCATCTACTCGGTGCCGCCATCGCTGGTGCAGCTTCCAAGCCAAACCACGTACAATAACGTGGAGCAACAAAACTTGCAGTTTGCCCGCCACACCATTGCGCCGTGGGCCAAGCGTATCGAACAAGAGATTGACCGTAAGTTGATTCAATCATTCGAGCGCCCCGACATCTACAGCAAGTTTAACATGAACGACCTGTACCGCGGCGACCTTGCAGCGCGCACTAACTTCTACACGCAGATGTTGCAAAGCGGCGTAATGAGCATTAACGAGGTGCGCGCCAAGGAGCAAATGAACCCAGTTGAAGGCGGCGACACACACACCGTCCAAATAAACCAAATCGCATTGGACCGCCTCGGCGACTATAGCGACAAAGTATCGACAGATGGAAACCAAGGAACAGTATAAAAACGCTGAAAAGCGGACAATGGGCACCATTGAGGTGCGCGAGGCCGAAGGCGACGAAATGGTGTTGGAAGGTTACGCCGCTGTATTTAACAGCGAGACGGACCTGGGCGCCTTTCGTGAGGTCATTAAGCCTGGCGCGTTTGACGACGTTATGAGCAATGACGTGCGCGCGCTTATCAACCACGACCCCAACCTGGTGTTGGGTCGGACTACTAACGGCACGCTGAAGCTTGAACAAGACGAGCGCGGGTTGAAATACCGCGTGGAACTTGGCAAGCAACAGTACGCCAAGGATTTTTACGAAAGCGTAAAGCGTGGCGACATTTCCCAGTCCTCGTTTGCCTTTACCATTGACAAGCAGTCATGGAATGAGGAGCGCACGGTGCGTAGCGTTGACAAGGTGCGGCAGTTGTTGGACGTGTCCCCCGTGACTTATCCAGCATATAGCGCCGCCACGGTGCAGGCCCGTGACTTACCGCCTGAACCCGAACAGGTCGCAGAAGTTTCTGCACCTGAACAAGATACAGAAATCCAAAATTTACAACCAACCACAATGAATCTCAACGAGATGAAGGCGGTTCGTGCCAAGCACGCTGACCGCTTCGAAGAATTGGTAAACGTCGCTGAAACTGAAAACCGCGACTGGACCAATAACGAACAAGAAGAAGCCGACTTGTGCAAGCGCGAGGTGGAACGCCTCGACGGTAAGATTGCACGTCGTCAGGCTCACGAAGACATGATTGCACGCCAAGCACAAATGGGCGGCGCGTCAGTTTCTGAAGCCAAGGAAATTAACAAAATTAACCGTTCTTTCAGCTTGAGCCGTGCTGTGCAAGCTGCGTCCTTTGGCAAGTCGCTGGAAGGCGCAGAAGCTGAATGGGCACAAGAAGCTGCTAAGGAATACCAAATGCGCGGCTTGCAGATGTCAGGCCAAATCGGCATTCCTGCAAACGCGCTGTTCCGCGCTGGTGCTGCTGACGACTTCCAAGCAGGTTCTGGCGACGGTTCAGGTTTTGTTGCTACGTCTGTTCCTGGTGTCATCGACGCCTTGCGCACGCCAACTATGGCCGAACGCGTGGGTGTGACCACCATTAACAACGCAACTGGAAACCTTAAGTTCCCACGCGTTTCTGTGAAAGCTACGGGCGCAGAGGAAACGGAAGTTTCAGCCGACAACGCTTCAGGCTTGGAACTGGACGAATTGACGCTCTCACCAATCCGTGTGGCGGCGAACACCAAGTACAGCAAGCAATTGATTTTGCAAGGCGGTGCGCAGGTGGACGCTATGATTGCCCGCGAGTTGGCAGCAGGTATCAACGAGACCATTGACAAAGCTGTGTTTGCAAAAGCTGCTGCTTCTGCTGGTACGATTGTCGACAAGGCCTCTGCTGCGCTTGCATCTTCAGATGTATTTGCAATGCAAAAAGCCGTGTTGGCTGCTGGTGGCGATTTGGCCCGCTGTGCATTTGTTGGCAGCCCAACCGCTATGACCATTGTAAAAGGCGAAGCCGCCGTGGCTTCCGTTTCTGCTTTGGTTGAAGGCAACAACATTGACGGTTACACCACGTACTTCACGCCAAACTTGGCCGACGACGACGCCAGCGAAGGCGCCTTGTTGTTTGGTGACTTTGGTTTGGGAATGGTCATGGCGTTCTTTGGTGGTATCGACCTCCTGGTTGACCCATACAGCAACGCAGGCACCGCCCAAATTGCTTTGCACGTGAATAAGTTCTATGACGTGGACGTGCGCCAAGCTGGTGCATTGGCTTACACCTCTGACTTCACGTAATAATTGACTAAACTTGGAAGCCTGGCAATTGGGCTGGGCTTCCTTTTTTTCTCTCGCTCATGAAAGTTGCACGCCCCGCATACGTTACTGGCACCGACGTGGTGTCACTTGCAGATATGAAGGAGTTTCTTCGCGTTGATTACAGCGACGAGGACACGACCATTGCCGCGTTGTTGGACACGGCGGTGGCGCACGTGAGCGATTACACCAACAAGCATTTTGCCGTTGACGGCAGCGCAACGTTTTACCTCTCCCGTTGGCGCCCCGCCGCTTTGGCTTTTGGTCCTGTGCGTAGCATCGATGCGGTGTATTATGACGACACGACGGGCACACAACAGACGCTTGACACGGGCAAATACTACTACGACCCAGGCCGCGTTGGCGATTTCATGATTTACTTTCATGACGTGCCCGACCTGGAAGATTACAACGCCCAGCCCGTGCGCATTAGCGCCACCGTGGGCCAGGCCGCCAGCGCCAACGTCAAACACGCCATCCGCATGCTGGTGGCGCACTGGTACGAAAACCGCCGCGCCGTCGTGACGGGCACCATCACTGCCACCATCCCCATGGCGGTGGAGTCATTGCTGAACACTGAACGCATTATTGACCAGCGGCAATGAACATTGGGTTTCTCGACAGGCGCATTAGCTTCTACGCACCCAGCACGACGCGCGACAACTACGGCGCCGAGAGCGGGAGCGCGACGCTGTACACTACTGTGTGGGCAGCGCTTGACAACAAGAGCGCGTCAGGTTCCGTTATGATGGAACAAGAAACCAGCATTAACCGCGTGGTATGGCGGGTGCGCAGTTCATCTACGACGCGCGCCATTACGCCCAAGTACACCATTCGATACAGCGGCGACACATACGAAATCCTGGCAATTGAAGAAGTAGGCCGCAACGCCGAGCTGCATTTCCACACCCAAAAGGTTGTAAGCGAATGACGCGCGTTGAGGTACAAGGCCTGTCAAAAGTTATGGCCAAGCTGGAGAAGCTCGCCAAGTGGAGCGAGAAAGACCACAATGCGCTGGTGGACATTAACACGCGCGTAGGTGACGTCTACGCAGGTTCGTTGCGCGCCAACATTAAGGACTTTGGTAAGGACATCAAGGTGTACGAAAAGAACCAAGGCCCAGGCCGCAACCCAGGCAACGCACCAGGCAAGGTGCGCATGACTGTTAAGAGCGGACAACTGCGCCGCAGCGTCGACACGTGGTTGCCCAACCGCAATGAAACGCGGGTATTGGCAGGTCCGAAAACCAACACGATGGGACGCCGCAAGACGCGCAAGAACGCGGACGGGTGGTTTGCCAACATTGTTGAAGACGGCATGTTTTTTGGCCGCAAGAGCAACACCAAGAATACAGGCGTGCACAAGCGTAGCAAGATGGCCACGCAAGGCCGCATGGAAAAGCTGCACGTACGTCTTTTGCGCAACCGCTTTGAACGTTACATGTCATGAAGGTAGGTCTTGCCATACGCCAATTGTTAGTTGACGACACGCCCGTGCAGGCGCTGGTGTCAGGTCGCATCTATCCTGAATTGGCAGCGGAAGGTGCGCAAGCGCCTTACGTTGTATATTCAGTCATGAGCAACGCGCCGCAAGACACCAAGAACGGCACGCCCATTGACGAAGCCAACGTGGAAATCATTAGCGTGGCTCGGTCATACGGCGACGCCAACGACCTTGCCGACAAGGTGCGCGCAGCACTGGACCGCGCTAACGTCAGCGTCGCAGTTGGCGAAGGCACGGTGGTGGTGCAAAGCATCCAATACACCAACGAGATTACACAGGTGAGCGAGGACCGCCAATACTACGCGGCAGTCCAGGACTACACCATTCGCATTAAACGTTCATGAGCATGTCAAATTTTATTCTTGAGAACTGGGCTGAACTTACGTTGGCCATTCTCGGCCTCGTAAAAGTCATTGTCAACTTGACGCCGACGACTAACGACAACAAGGTGTTTGGATACATCGACACTTTGATTAACCTCATCATTGCAGACCGCATCAAACCAACTAAAAAAGATTAACCATGGCAGAGACAACAGGAATCATTAATGGCTCCGACCTCCGCATTTTCCTGTCAACCACCGACGACAGCGAAGTTCTGATTGACAACCTTACCGACTGTAGCATTAGCGTTACGTCCGACCTGCGCGACACGACGACCAAAAGCAACAACGGATACCGTGCTATGTTGCCTGGCCTTAAGAGCGCCACGGTGAACTTTACGGCGTTGTACGCTTCAGATGCTACCAACGGATACAACGAACTGATTGGCCACCAACTTGCCGACAGCAAAGTGTACCTGCTTTTCACGCACGCACCCAGCGGCACGGAGAATACAGGCGACGAGCGCTTTGACGTGGCTGGCTACATCACGAGCTTGGAGCTGTCAGGCGGTACGGAAGACAACGGTACCTACACCTGCACCATTGAAGTTCACGACACGATTGTGCGTGAAGTGATTGCGTAACCTAATTTTACTGCATGACTATTACGCTTGAAGGCAAAACGTTTCCCGTGCGTGCAAGCATGCGCGCCTGGAAAAACTTTGAAAAGGCAACGGGGTGCAAGGTAACTGGCATTGATGCCGAAGACGTTACCAAGATGCCCGAACTCTTGTACTACTTTGTGCAGGAAGGTTGCCTTAAGCAAGGCATGCAGTTTAAGATGGACGTTGACGACTTCTTGGGCATGATTGATGTTCAGGACCTTCCGTCACTTATGCTTGTAGTCCAAGAGGCTATGGGCGGCAGTGAGCAAAAAAAAACGGAAGCGACGGAGGACAGCAACGCGCACTTGAATGGGACGAAATAGAGCGCTTGGGGCTGGGCTTATTGGGCCTTGACCCCGAGCGACTCTACGACTTCACATTCCGAGAATTTGGCAACGCCGTACGCGGTCGTTACGAGTTTCAAGAACACTGCGAACGCGGTGCCTGGGAGCGAGTGCGATGGCAAACGGCGTTGTTGTTGAATGTACATACCAAGAAAGGCAGCAAGCTAACGACCCACGACCTCGCCGTTTTTCCTTGGGAAGAAAACACACAAACACAAAAGCCGAAAGGCAACGGATTGGCTATCTTAAGAGCATTGGCAAATGGCAAAACTCGGTGACCTCGTAGTACGCATTGGCGCAGATACGCGCGACCTAAACAAGCAGTTGGGCCGCGTGCAGCGCAACATGCGTAGCATGACCAGCAATCTAACCAGCTTGGGTCAGAGCATGACCAAGGCAATTACCTTGCCGCTTGCTGGCTTGGGCGCAATGGCCGTTAAAAGCGCGGCGGACTTGGAGCAGCTCGAAACATCGTTTGTCAGTTTGACGGGAGGCGTTGAGGAAGCGGCGGATATGATGCAGCAGCTTAACGAGTTTACCGCAAAAACGCCGTTTCAAATTGAGAACGTGGCCAACGCCGCGCGGCAGTTGATTGCATCAGGCACGCAGATTGGCGACGTTAACGACCAACTGCAATTCCTTGGGGACATTGCCGCAACAAGCGGTGTAACCATTGAGGAAATTGCAGCCATCTTTGCCAAGGTCAATGCCAAAGGAAAGGTTGAACTTGAAAACCTGAACCAGCTTGCAGAACGCGGCATTCCAATTTTTAAAGCACTTGCAGACGCCACAGGTTTGCCTGCCGACAAACTGGGCGCGGGTGCGGTAAGCGTTGACCAGTTCAACGAGGTACTAAAATCATTTGCCACTGAAGGCGGCTTTGCCGCTGGAGCAATGGAGCGCTTGAGCCAAACGGCAGCGGGTAAGTTTAGCACCGCGCTGGACAACCTCAAGATTGCAGGCGCAGAAATTGGTAACCTTGTGTTGCCTGCTGTTACCAAGCTGCTCGACCTTATTGTGGAAATGGCACAAAAGTTTGCTGCCACAAGTCAAAGCACTAAAGCGCTTATGCTTGAAGTTGGTTTGTTGGTTGGCGCCATTGGTCCAATGATTGTCATTGTGCCCAAGATTATTGCGGGTATCACGGGGCTACGTGCAGCATTCACGTTGTTAAATACTACGATGCTGGCCAACCCCGCGCTTGCTGTTGTTGCTGCCATTGCCGCGCTCACAACGGCTGTTGTTTTGTTCCGTCAGCGCACGCAAGACGCAAGCAAAGCAAATGAAGAATTTATCGAAACGCTTGTAGGCCTTGATAAGCAGGCGCAGATTAACCACATTAAAGACCAAATGCGGGAGCTGCAACGCGAAAAGGCCGCACTTGCCGCAGCGCAACGCGCCGAGATGCAGGCCCAAGCCGCTGGCGCTTTGGGTGACAGGTTGGACAAGCAGGTGGCACGCGGTAGCGCGCAGAAGTATGCTGGCCAAATCGAGTTTTTGGACGAACGTATTGCAGACCTTGCCGCAACGGTGCGCAACCTGTCAACCGAAAGTGATGCAGCGGAACCACAGGTTGCAGCGCTGGGCAATGCCGCCGAGAAAAGCAGTGAACAATTTAAGATTTTTAAAAGCGAAGTAAGCTGGTTGTTGCTGCGCTTGGAGAATACCAAAACGGAGGTGTTTGGTTTGCTGTCAGCACTTGAAGCTATTGAAGTAACGTCAACGTCGTTTACCAGTAAGTTGTTGCTTGGTTTGGAACGCATGAGTTCAGAAGCTAAAAAGGTTAGCAATGTATTTGAAGGCATGGGCGATGCATTGGCCACTTCAATTGGTAATGCAGTTGGCCATGCAGAAAACATGCGCCAGGCATTAGTTGAGGCAGCCAAGGCCGTTATTATTGCGGCATTGGCCCAAGCCAAAGCGCAGGTTATTGCACGAGCTGCTGAAGGCTCGGCAGGTACTGGGCCAGCATATCCGTTCGTTATGGCTGGTTTGCTTACTGCGGGTATAGCGTTAATCAACAGCGTACAAATTCCCGCACTTGCCGAAGGCGGCTTGGCATACGGCGCTACCACGGCTATTGTGGGTGACAACCCCAACGCCCGCGTAGACCCCGAGGTTATCGCACCGTTGTCCAAGTTGCAGGACATCATGGGCGCCAGCCGCGTGGAGGTGTTTGGCCGCATTAGCGGCAGCGACATTGTATTGGCCAACGACCGTGGCACACGTAATCGAAACCGAGTTATCTAATGGCTGTACACGTACAAGGACGCGCAGAATTCACAGGCCTAAATGGCGAGGACTGGCGCATTGACATTATCCACATGGCAGGCGCTTCTACAAACGCCGTTGAATTTTTTGTGGGTGGTGACGGCTTTGTGCTGAACTACGACAACGCCAGCGAGTTTGACGAATGCCCCACAATCATGGGCAGCAGCGTGTCGTTTACTATGATGTACGACCCCGATGACCGCTCGCATTTTACGGGGTTGTTTGACGACTTCAACGCCGACCCCGAAGGCGAATGGGGCGTGGCCATATACAAAGACCCCGACGGGGCCAACACTTTGTTTTGGGTTGGCACAATTTTGCCAGAAGGTATCGCCGTTGAAGATATGTCGCCACACGAGCAAGTGAGCATTACCGCCGTTGACGGCCTCGCGCAACTGGACGGAATCGACTTTAACAACAACGGCACGCCATACGAAGGCGAAGCGGTCATCACGGATATTCTGCACACTGCGCTCAAGAAGGTACCGCACACTGATTATTGGTCAGGCACTGACGCTTTCTTATATGTCGTCGACGACTTTATTGCGAGCAATTACGCGGGCTATTCCCCGCCCGTCACTTCGCCGCACTTGCAGTTGACGCTGGCGCGCATCTCGCACCAAACGTGGCACAACGTAGACAATGACGGGGAGCTGCAATACTTCAGCGCCAAAGAGGTGATTGAAAGCCTGTGCAAGACGTTTAACAGCTCGGTGTTCATGCACGAAGGCAAATACTGGTTTTTTCCTTTGGGCATCAAGCAAGCGGCGTCAAGCGTTAACGTGTATGCCATGCGATATTCAGGCGCATTCTTAGGATACGTTAGCACCACGTTTGGCAAAACCTTTGGCGGCAATACGGGCAACTTTTACAAGCGCCGCGGATGGCTGCGCACGGCAGCGCCACCATACAAGGAGGTAAAGTTGACGCGCAATTATCAAGGCGACAAGCCCGTAGTAATAAAGAGCAACTACACTGTGGCCAACATGGTTGCCAGCCTGGTGCTCGACGACGAAGACGCCACGTACGCGCAGGACGTGCGGTTTAAGATTGGCGGTAACCTTATGTATCGCCACACGGGAATACCTACGGGCACGACGGACACGAACCGCTACGGGCGCATTGTGCTAAAAATTAGCTTGCGCCTGGGTGACGGTGACGGCAGCACGGACTACTACTTGAAGCGTAACTACAGCATTGGTACCACGAGTTTCATTCACGCCTCGCTAAATGGATACGACAACGACTTCCCAACCAACTTGGAGTTGGGCGCCGACGCGTACGATGACATTACTTGGACCAACACCGACACGGACCGCTTCCAAATTGTATGCCCGTTTATCATTGACCGCGAGCAAGGCGTTGGACCTAACCTAACCGACGGCAATTATATTAATTACCGTTTTGACCTGGTGACGCCACCACTTACTGCCGAGCGCGACGGCCTGCAGATGTTCCTGAACATTGCAAGCATCCAGGCGGACGGCACCACCACCACCGACTTCACCGACACGACCTACGCCGATTACAGCGTGCGCAATTTCAAGTGCTCGGTATTTGATGAAGCGCAGGAACAAGAGTTCGGGACGGTAGACATTACCAGCACGGGCGACCAAGGACGCTTTGAACAAGATTTGGGCGAGACGCTGGTGGGCGACCGCATTACTTCTATGGACCACGGCGTTATCAAAGTGTTTGACGGCAGCACGTACGTAGACGCCACCGACTGGCGCAGCCTCAACAGCACAACAGCAAGCCTTGGCATCAACAAGCTGGCCACACGTGAGCGCATGGCGTTTCACCGCACAGGCAAGCGCATGGAACGCGGGCAATTGTTAGGCACGGGTAACGGTTACCTTGCGCCGTACACCATACTAACCAACGCCGAAGACTCGTTGGTGTATTACCTCACCGCTTTGCGCTATGTCGCCAGCGACGACGAATACGACGTGACGCTAATAAACGCGGGACGCGACACCACAGGCATTACCGCCGTGCAGGACAACGCGCGCCCCAGCAAGGACGTAACACCACCCGACGCTGGCAACGTGCCAAAGCCTGCGCTTTTGGGCGGCACCGCCAACAACATTGTAAACACGTCCTACGTCAGTTATAACCCGTTGGCACGGTCGCGCTTTGCCACCACGTGGACGTCAGTAATTGGCACGGAAACGCTTGAAGGTTATTGGACAATAACGAACGACGGCGTTGGCAAATACTTTGACCACCAAGGCGAGATACCAACAGCGGGCTATGTTTTGCAACGCGCCGTGTATGTTTTGAGCAAAGGCCAAGGTAGCAACAGCGACACTTACACACAGCCTGCAGCGGTGCAACCCATTGTTGGCGATTCGCTCAACACTACGTTGGCGCTCATTCAAGAATACATGAACCGCGTTGGGACAGACAGCAGCTACACGTTTCTGATTACATACAAGGAAACGCAAAACCTGTTGCTGGACATCTACGATGGCGCAGCCGCGGCGTATTCTCTGCGCAAGCTCGACAAGGATTACACTGGTTATGCCATCCGTGTTCGCGAGAGCGCAGGCAACACGCTTGCCGACATCGGTTTTGACTCTAACGGCGACCTTGACACCACGGCGCTATTGAATCACACGGGCGTGGCCAGCGGGTACGTGCATACCTGGTACGACCAGTCAGGCAATGGCAACAACGCGGTGCAGAGCACAAACGCCGCCCAGCCGCAAATTGTGTCGAGCGGGTCGGTGCTCACAGAGAACGGGAAGCCTGCGGTGGATTTTGATGGAAGCGACGACTACTTTTTGGGCGCGGCCAAAACCACAATCGACGACACGGCTATTTTTTCCGTCATTAAATCCGATTCCAACACGCAAGACAGTGTGTTTATTCAAAACACTTATGCAGCTGGTAACCTCGTCTCGCTTGGTCTTGGTGGCCTTGGGTCAAATAATAAGATAGGCTCGCGTTTAGTAGTTGGTGGCACGGCAGTGTCACAAGTAGGCGATGGCACCTTTACGTCAACAGACCAAACCTTAGTTTCTTACTTAGCCGACAACGCGACGGGTCAAATGTTTATTGACGGAACACAGGAAACCGACGTTGTAGGTAGTCGCAATAATTCGCCTACAACAACTATTGGCGCAAGAGGTGACGGGTTGTACAACTTCAACGGAAAAATGCAGGAAGTAATATTTTACGACTCTGACGAATCCAGCAACCGAACAGGCATTGAATCCAACATTAACGACTATTACAGCATTTACTAATGACCGGCTGGATTCTCATACAAGCCTTGCCATGGATTAGCGCCAAAGAGCGCGCCCAGCGCATCAGCCGTGAGCTGTTCAACGTTACTTTGCCCGAACGTTTGCAGTCGCCTGACTACGCGCAATGCAACGTGTTTGGCGTTGTCGAACATCCCGACGGCGTGCAGGTGGCGCTACAAATCGACACTGAACACGTCATTCCAGTACACCCACAAGCGACGTTGGAAAAGCTGGTGACGTTGTTTCCCGAAGTTCCCGAAACGGAACGCATGCAGTTGCACAGCTACGTGCTGCACGCCAGCGCCTTCCCATTTGGCGCCATTATTCCTTCCACCTCAACCGTGCGCAATGAAGAATACATGAACGCCAACGGTTGGTTTCCTAACGACCTCGAAGATGTCTGACATTAAATGCCATATTCTTAATGCCTTGAACGTGACGTATGTGGGCAGCGTAGCCGTAAACCTGGTAAGCGACGGCCTCGCCGTGGTCGCAGGTGTAACGCTGGTGTGGTTTAACATTGAACGCGCTTTGACGGCGCGCAGCAAGCGCAAAGAATGAAGTGGTTTAACTACTCCGAATTTGATTCGCCCGACGAGCCAGGCAGTGGCAACTACATGGACGAAGAGTTTTTGGAAATGTTAGACGATGCGCGGTCACGAGCTGGCATTCCATTTGTCATTACAAGTGGGTACCGCACCGAAGCGCACAACTTCGAGGTGGGCGGAACGCAAAACAGCAGCCACATGAAAGGCTGCGCCGCTGACATTGCATGCCGCGGGTCGCGCGACCGCTTTATTATCGTGACGGCATTACTTGAAGCGGGCTTTGACCGCATCGGAATTGGTAATGACGGTTTTGTGCATTGTGACACCGATTGGGAAAAGCCAAGCAATGTCATCTTTACCTACAACTGAATTCCTCAAGTTCCTCGAACGCTTTGACGTCACCGAGGCATTCAAAACCAAAGGCGACTTGCGCAGGTGGTCAGCCAAGCGCACCGTTGGCGGTTTAATTGCATCCACCGCGTGCTACGACATTGTACAAAATGGAATGAGCTGGCAAGCGGTAGTGTTGTGCTTTATTAGTATCTTGCCGCTGCTCGCATCCTTTAGAGAGCAAACCTAGAGCAAGGTTTAGGTGATATTATTTCATGTTTGGTTCAAGGCCTGGCAAACGTGCTGGGCCTTTTTCACGTAGCTATGTTAAAAACTTTACGGCGTCGTTACGGCGTCCGTACGGAATAACGCCGTAAGATTGTGGTGTTATCAAACCAAACACCATGTTACAACCAAACAAAATTGCTCGGACGGTATATCCCGACCAACCCGCCAAGGACTTTAACGAGTTCATGGCACACAACGCCAAGACGACCACCGCCGCCGTAGTTGACGACTATAAAGAACGTTTTGACGCGCTATGGGCCGCTTTTACGGTTGACGTTCAACGCAACACCAGCCACAATGTATGACGACCACTTGACACCACAACCTGGGTGGATTTCGGGCGCGCAGTTTGAGACGTTCCGACCATTAACACCCGACTGGGGATGCCAGTACAAGGTGGAGCGCATGCGAGAAACAGGCTACACACTGTACCAAGACCACAAGCAAGAAGGCAAAGAAGGAGTGTGCCGCTGGTGGTTTAGAAACTTGAAAGCATGGCACGACAACCAAGACAGGTTGGAAGGCTTGAAATACGAAGCAATCGCACCATTAAAACCCGTATGATTTACATGGAGAAATACCCCGTGCGCATGGAAGTCCGATTGGACAACGAGATGCGCGACCAATTACAGGAAAAAGTCCTAAAGCTTGGCATAAGCACGAGCGCCTACATTCGAATGATTATAAGTGAAACCTTAAACCCAAACACATGAGTTTTATTAATGAAGCGTTTCTGGAATCAGGAACCACCGAAAGCCGTTACTTCCGTCCTGTCAAAAACAAGCCAAATAAGGTGCGTATTTTGAGCGAACGGCCCACGCTTGGATACCAACAATGGACAGAGGACGGAAAGCCCGTCAGATGGCCTTATAATGGCTCTAAACCGCAAGCAAACTACCAAGCCGAAAGCAAGCAACGCAAATTCATGGCGTGCGCGGTGTGGAATTACGACGCGGAAACTGTCCAGGTATGGGAAATCACTCAAAAGAGCATCATGGATGCGCTGGCAGCAATCACAAACGATTCCGACTTTGGACACCCAAACAACTTTGACCTGAAGATTACGCGCACGGGCGAAGGCCTAGAGACGCAGTACGGTGTTATTCCCATCAGCTCACCGCTCGACCCCAACCTCGAACCGTTGTTGGCCAACCCAGGCGTGAACCTCGAAGCGTTGTTTGAAGGCGAAGACCCGTTTGCATGAAGACGGTAACGAGCGTGAGCGGTGGCCAGTCCTCCGCTTACATCGCCGCCAATTATCCGAGCGACTTTCTTGTTTTTGCCTTGGTATGCCTCGAAGATTCTGCGTGCACACCCAAAGACGACAAGCTCGTGCAAATGGTTAGCGACCGAATCGGGCGCGAGTTTATCGCAACGGCCGAAGACGACACTATCCTGCACACAATGTTTGACTTGGAACAATATCTGGGACAGCGCATTGATTGGGTTGTAGGTCCTACGTTTGATGCGGTGACGCGCAAAAAAGGCGGGTGGTTGCCAAACAAGGTAAGCCGTTATTGTACGGTTGAAATGAAATTGAGGCCAATACACCGCTGGTGGAGAAACAAAATAGGAGAGCCAATAAAAATGCAAATTGGTTTTAGAGCTGGCGAGGAACGGCGCGCCAATAAAATGCTTGAGCGCACAAATGCAGACGGATTAAGTGTTATTAAAGATGTAGTTGGCCAACATTCAAACGGACGCAACAAATGGGCTGAAACGCCTTGGCAGAAACCTGTTTTCCCAATGATTAAGGACAACATACACCGCGACCACGTGGTGGAATTTTGGAAAAACAAGCCCGTTCGATTTGCCGAGCGCAATAATTGTGTTGGGTGCTTCCATCGCAATCCACTGCTATTGCGGCAAATGTTTGACCAGCACCCAAACAAAATGGAATGGTTTGCATCTCAAGAACGGCAATCAAACAAAGGAACGTGGCGCGAAGACATGAGTTACGACGTAATTAAAAAGCACCGTTTGCAACACAAGCTGGTTTTTGAAGATTTCAGCGAGTGCGATTCTGGACATTGTGGATTATGAGCAACCGGCAATTTAAAGGCATATGGATACCAGCACACATTTGGGAAGAGTTGTCGCTAACATGCGCGGAGCGCTGCCTATGGGCAGAAATTGACAGTTTCACGCGAGGCGACAGCGCCTATTACAAAACCAACGAGCAAGCAGCGGAGGAACTGGGAGTTAGTGAACGCACTATTTCCCGCGCCTTCGCGAAGCTCGAAAACCTTGGTGCCATCACGATTGAACAAACGCCACGACGTCGGGTCGCCAGGTCGACACCATGGCGAGACGGGGTAGACAAATGTGGGGGCGCGGGTAGACATGATGGCGAGGCTGGGTCGCCACAGTGGCGAGGCCATATAAAGAAAAAAGAAAAGAACACTCATAATACATCTAATAACAAAGGCGGTTTGATTCTCCCATTTGAGGAAAACGAGTTTTTGGAAGCATGGGAAACATGGAAGAAGGAACGCCGCAACATCGTAAAAGGACAATACACCGAGCGAGCACAACAACTTGGCGCTAACAAGCTCGCCACGCTTTCGCGTGGAGACATGCAACGCGCTATCGACATTATCAACCAAAGCATAGAATATGGCTGGAAAGGATTCTTCCCAATTAGAGAAGAGCGAGGCAAAAACAGGCCAGCTCTTGACGCAAGCGCAGCGCTTAAGTGGGCTAATCAGTAACACGCGCAAGATTATGGAAGGCATGACGCCTGCAAAGGCGTTTGAAGATGGCCTAACACTACACACTGCGCTGCGATTAAAACGCCAGGAAACAAAGGTTTTGCTTTTGGGCGAGCTGGAGCGCCTGGTACGCCACGTAAACGCCACGCGCACCTTTCAGACGCAAACGGACTTGCAAGACGCCGTGGACGACATTTGTGAGGTGTTTCCAACAATGAAGTTGGAGGAAATATTGACGGCGTTTAAATACATCCGCCAAGGACGTTTTGAGCTATACGGCAATTTTACCACCAACGTAATGCTGGACTGTCTGCGAAAGTACGAGGACGAAAACACCACCACGATGCGCGAGCAAAAGCACCAGCAGGTCAAACAAGAAATCATGACAACGCAACTGGACGTGCGGCGTTTAATTCGAGATTTGGAAAAAGACGGTAAATTGAAAGACCCACGCACGAAGCTGGACCGCACATTTATACCATATCCAAATGCCAAAACGGACTACTACGAAGCCGAGAAGCAAACCAGTAAAAAGACCGAAAAAACGGGGACGCAAAGTGACGAAGCGAGGCCTACTGAAACGCCTTGACATGGCATTTTCCTGGTATATGCGTTTGCGATTTAGCGATAAAGACGGGATTGGCGAATGTTACACCTGCGGCAAAAAAGACCATTGGACACGACTGCAAAATGGACACTTTATTAGCAGAAGGCATTACAAAACGAGGTGGCGAAGTGACCAGTGCCGCCCCCAATGCTATGGGTGCAACATTACGAGAAGCGGCGAACAGTGGTTGTTTGGCAAGCGTTTAGACCAAGAATACGGACAAGGACACACAGACAAGATTTACCGCCTATCCAGGCAGAAATACCAACCAACACATGAAGAATACGAAAAGTGGATTGACTACTACGAAAGCCACGTTGCAGCCATACTCGCAAAAAGAATTAAAAGAAATAGCCGAGAACTTGGCACAGTACCAGCGCGAATCATTGAGAGAATACACATACACAAATGACGAAAGCGACGCGGTGGTGGCAACTGTGAAGATGTCTAAAATGCAGGCATCGCGCATTCAACTAATACGAGACGACCTAAAACGACATGGCACACGTAACGAAGAAACCGCGGACGGCTTTACATACAAAGTCCTTGGCACAACCATTTGCTAACCGAAAGCAAGATGAAAGGTACTGGAGTGCTGAATGGCGTAAGCTGCGACGTGTGTGGCTACGAGAGAACCCGCTATGTGTCAAGTGCGAATGGGCGGCCAACGTGGTGGACCACATACACCCAGTGACGCAAGGCGGGCAGTTTTACGACATCAACAACCTCCAATCATTATGCACTCCATGCCACAACCGAAAGAGCGCCAAGGAGAAGGTTGGCACGACTGGGCCTCATGGACCTGGGGCGACTACTACGAAGAAATAGCTTATATCACCTACGAATGAGAGAAGAACAACACTACATCCGCGACGTGCGCTTTAGCCAGTGGATACGTCGTGAGTGCCCACAGCGGCAGTACAGCGTCAGCGACATTGACTTTGTGATTATGAACTGGGCTGAACAACGCTTTGCGTTGATTGAGTACAAATGCAGGCGCGCCAGCATGCCCAACAGCCAACGCACGTTGCTGCACCGCATTAGCAATATGCTAACCGTGGGCTTGCGCATCTATCCTGGCTGGACGTACGCAGGCTTGTGGCTCATCCAGTTTGAAAACGAGACGCCGTACGACGGGCGCATTTGGATGGATGGCATTGAAGTGACGGAGGCAGAACTGAAGCATCACATGAGCACAGTAACGCATCCAATCAACGGGGGGGTAGGCACCTCTGAAAATCATATGCAGGCCTCAAATCAT
>Ga0208767_1001420_pt1 | contig 19054 bp, 13 predicted proteins | sample VirMetDEL_Mar_21_FD_184514 | JGI IMG/M metagenome (GOLD analysis project Ga0208767, IMG submission 184514) | Aqueous microbial communities from the Delaware River and Bay under freshwater to marine salinity gradient to study organic matter... | ecosystem: Environmental > Aquatic > Marine >... | reverse complement strand
CTTCATTAGGAACCTTAGTATTGCAAGAAATTTTAACAGGGGGTCTTGGTAAAAAAGGCGGTGGAGGTGAGGCTGGTGGTAACAATTTAATATTAAAAGGACTCACGACTTACTTGTTTAGATTAACCAATGCAGATACTCAGAACAATGCTCATGCTACTGAGATTATATTAAGTTGGAATGAATAATGGTTGCTAAAAAATATCAGAATCCTAACGGAGGTCTTAATGAAGCTGGGCGAAAATACTTTGAAAACAAAGAAGGTGGGGATCTTAAAGCACCGCAAAGCTCTGGCACTGATGGTCGCCGTGTATCTTTTGCTGCTCGTTTTTCTGGCATGGCTGGGCCGTTAAAAGATGAAAAAGGTCGCCCAACACGATTAAAAAAAGCACTCCAAGCATGGGGCTTTGGTAGTAAAGAAGCAGCACGTAACTTTGCAAACAAAAACAAAAAGGCATAATTATGGTAGCAATGATGAGATTAAGCGCTGAAGATGTCCTAAAAAGACACGATATAGCATTACGTAAAAAAGAAGATTTCAGAAACTTATATGAAGAATGTTATGAGTTTGCTTTGCCACAACGCAATCTATATGATGGTCATTATGATGGCAAGGTAGGCGGTAATAAAAAAATGAATCGTGTGTTTGATTCAACAGCCATCAATTCAACACAACGCTTTGCTAACAGAATGCAATCAGGCATATTTCCTCCACAACGCAAGTGGTGTCGACTAGAACCAGGTGCTGATATTCCTATGGGACAAAAGCAAGCAGCTCAAGCAGCATTAGATGTTTATAACGATAAAATGTTTGACGCACTTAAGCAGTCTAATTTTGACATTGCTATTGGTGAGTTCTTGCTTGACTTATGTGTAGGCACAGCCGTTATGATGGTGCAACCTGGTGATGATGTTAGCGCTATAAACTTTATTGCAGTGCCTCAATATTTAGTTTCATTTGAAGAAGGGGCTGATGGCCAAGTAGATAATGTTTATAGACGTATACGGATGAAGGGTGAGGCAATTCAAAGACAATGGCCTGACGCAGAAATTCCACAAGAGTTAAAACAAAAGATTGATCAAAAACCTACAGATGATGTTGAATTAATTGAAGCTACTGTATTTGATCAAAAACGTGGTGATTATTGTTACCATGTTATACATAAAGATTCTAAGCAAGAATTAGTTTATAGACGCATGGAGGAAAGCCCATGGGTAGTATCTCGTTACGCTAAAGTAGCTGGTGAGATTTATGGTCGTGGTCCTCTCATTACTGCACTACCTGATGTAAAAACACTTAATAAAACATTAGAGTTAGTTCTTAAGAATGCATCATTAGCGATTAGTGGTGTATATACCGCAGCCGATGATGGTGTACTTAATCCAAATACAGTTAAGATTATGCCAGGTGCTATTATTCCTGTTGCACGTAATGGTGGCCCACAGGGTGAGTCTCTTAGACCATTACCTAGATCTGGGGACTTTAATGTATCTAATATTGTCATGAATGATCTTCGTCAAAATATTAAACGTATCTTATTAGATGAATCATTACCACCTGATAATATGTCAGCAAGGTCTGCTACAGAAGTTGTAGAGCGCATGAAAGAATTATCACAAAACTTAGGCTCTGCTTTTGGTCGTTTAATTAATGAAACCATGGTTCCATTAGTCAGTAAAATATTACAGGTTATGGATAAAAAAGGTTTGATTGATTTGCCTTTAAAAGTGAATGGACTAGAAATTAAGATTGCTCCTGTGGCTCCATTAGCTATGGCACAGAATATGGAAGAAGTACAGAACATGCTACAGTTCGCACAGATTGCACAAGGTTCTGGTCCACAAGGACAAACCATGATTAAAGTAGATGAGATGTTAAATCTTATTGCAAGTAAGCTTGCTGTACCTCAGCAAGTTCTCACCACTCCAGAAGAACGTATGATTCTTCAACAACAAGCAATGGCGGCAGCACAGCAAATGGCTGAACAAAACCCTGAGACTGCACCTGCTATGGCAGAAGCCATTACACAACAATAAGGATAAATTATGGCTGGATGGGATGACCTAGAACAAGCATTGCCGCTTGACGTAAGAGATGTTACACAACAAAGAGATGATACAGATCGCTTAGTATTGCGTGTTATGGGCGATGAGGACGGACAAAAATTAATGCAGTGGTTACGAGAAGCTGTATTAGAGCAACCTGTTGCCTTGCCAGGTAGCGACTCAAGTTATGCTTACTACCGAGAAGGACAAAATAGTATAATCAGAGATTTAGAAGCGAGGTTAATTAGAGCAAGGAAATTATAATGAGCGAAGAAACAATCGAGCCTAGTGTTCAAGAGGAAACTCAAGAGTCGACTGGCCTACTCGATAATGCAACAACAGACGTTGAGGAAGCCAGCTCAGAACAAAACCCACAAGCAGTAGAAATAGATCATCGTGATCCAGCTGAATTAACAGCACAGGAAGATGATGAACCTTTAGAGCGACCAGATTGGTGGCCTGAAAACTTTTGGAAAGGGGAAGAAGCAGAACCTGATCTAGAAGGTATTGCTAAATCTTGGATGGATTTGCGTAAACAAATCTCTCAAGGTAAACATAAAGCGCCAGCGGATGGCAAGTATGATACCGCTGCATTTGGTAACACACCCGAAGATGATCCAGTCAGACAACACGTTATGAATTGGGCATCTGAATATGGTGTTAGCCAAGCCGCTTTTGATGCTTTAGTTGGTAACGTTGTTGATATGACACAAGCTAATCAACAACAACAAGAGACTAATATCAAACAAGAAATGAAAGCATTAGGGCCTAATGCAGAAGCACGTATTAATGGCATTGCTAAATGGGGTGCTAGTTTGGTACAAAAAGGCGTATGGTCTAATGAAGATTTTGAAGAATTCAAAATTATGGGGGGTACTGCTAAAGGCATTATTGCTTTAGAAAAAGTACGTGGCGCTTATGAAGGCCGTGTACCTACAGAAACTGCACCTGTTGATGGAGCGCCATCTAAAGATGAACTCTATCAAATGGTAGCAGATGAGCGCTATCAAACAGATCCATCCTATCGAGCTAAAGTAGAAAGAGCATTCGCTCAAAACTTCAGTTAATAATATATCTAAAATAGTTGACGATAAGCCTTTTCCTATGGTAAAACTTGGATAAGGCTTATTGTATCTATTCTGTATACAACCCTTAACGCAAGTACTCTTGTCGTCTGGCTATCGTAAATAGCAAGCATCGGCCCAGATTCTCTGGCATACCACAGCGATTAATTTATTTTTATTAATTTCTATAAGGAGATATAACATGGCTATTGGTTTATCTAATGCTTTTGTTACCCTCTTTGATGCCGAAGTTAAACAGGCTTACCAAGCAAAAGCTCAATTAGTTGGTGCTGTAAGACAAAGACGTGGCGTTGAGGGACAAACTGTGAAGTTTCCTAAAGTGGGTAAAGGCGTGGCTACATTACGTATTCCACAAACTGACGTAACACCACTTAACGTTGACTTCTCTCAAGTAACTGCAACATTAGAAGATTGGAATGCAGCTGAATATTCCGACATCTTCATGCAACAAAAAGTAAACTTTGATGAAAGACAAGAACTTGTACAAGTTGTTGCTAATGCAATTGGTCGTAGACAAGATCAAATGATTATTAGCGCACTTGATGCAGCTTCTTCTTCATTAACAGTTTCTAATGATATTGGTGGTACTGACACCAACTTAAACGTAGCTAAACTACGTGAAGCTAAAAAACTTATGGATAAAAATAACGTTCCTCCAATGGATCGTCATATGGTTATCCATGCTAACTCTTTAGCTGCATTGCTTTCAGAAACAGCTGTTACATCTGCTGACTACAACACAGTTCGTGCTTTAGTATCTGGCGAACTTGATACCTTCTTAGGTTTCAAATTCCATGTACTAGGTGATAGAGCTGAAGGTGGTTTAACAATTGATGGTTCTTTAGATCGTCAATTATTTGCATTCCACAAATCATCAGTTGGCTATGCTGAAGGTATTGGTCCTAAGACAGAGATCAACTATGTACCAGAAAAAACATCATTCCTTGTGAATGCTATGTTCTCTGCTACAGCAGTTGCAATCGATGCCGAAGGTATTGTTGAACTCACATGTCGTGAATCTTAAGATAAGGAGATATTAAATGGCTTACTCAAAAGACAACCTCCAGCCTATCGGTGGTCAATCTAAAGCTGGTAATGCTCCTCAGATGTGGAGCTATACAGCACCAGGTACTGATGCGCTTGCTGATATTAATACATCAGGTTATTTCAATGATGCACATACAGTATTAAAAGTAGGTGACTTAATTCATGTATGGGACGCTTCTGTTCCTACATCAACATTAGTTACTGTGCTTTCTAATGCAAGTGGTGTTGTTGACGTATCTGATGGTACAGCACTATCAGTCGCTGACGCTGACTAAGTAGTAAAATGCAATATGACGGGGGTGTATGCTCCCGTCTATTTGCACATTTGGAGATTATGAATGGCAACTGGTGATACCGATATTAAAATATGTTCTGACTCATTATTACTTTTAGGAGCTAATCCTATTTCGTCTTTTACAGAAGGAACAGACGAATCAAATATTTGTAGTCGACTTTACCCAGACATTAAAATCAAAACTATTGCTAGTTATCCATGGTCTTTTTCATTTAAAAAAGTACAACTTGCAAGACTGATTACAACACCTACTAATGAATATAAATATGAATATCAGTTACCTGCTGACATTATAGGTAGACCACGTGCTATCTATGATACAAATAGCACATATGCAAATCCTAGACGTGACTATACTATTCATGGACAAAAAATATTAACAAACTATGAAGTTGTGTATATTGACTATCAATATAATGTACCAGAGTATTCATTACCACACTTTTTTGTTCAATTACTTAAATATCAACTTGCATGGCATTTAGCTATGCCTATTACTGATCAATTAGAAACATCAGATTATTGGCGCAATATTGCAGAAGGAACTCCAGGAGATAATGGCCGTGGTGGTTATATGCGTACTGCAATGTCTATTGATGGACAAGGAAAACCAACTAACGCAATACAAGACTTCTCACTCATTGATGTGAGGTATTAATGACAAGATACGTAACAGTTCAAACTAACTTTACAACGGGAGAGTTAGATCCTTTAGCTAGATCACGTGTTGATCTTAAAGCGTATCAAAATGCATTAGAAACTGCCAAGAATGTTATATGTCAACCACAAGGTGGCGTAACACGTAGACCTGGCAGCAAATTTATTAATGAGTTAGGTGGCACACCAGCAAATGGCACACGTTTAATTTCATTTGAATTTTCAACTTCAGATAGTTATATGCTAGCATTCACAACAAACAGAATGTATGTATATAAAAACAAGCAACTTATTACAAACATTAATAGTTCTGGTAATGATTATTTAGACACAACAGGTTATGGTTTAACAGGTTCACATCTTAACCATATGTGTTTTACACAATCAGCAGATACATTAATTATTGTTGATGAAGATTATGCTCCAGTAAAAATCGTACGTGGCGCATCTGATAGTGCTTGGACAATTTCTAATATTACTTTTGATTCTATACCCAAATATGCATTTACATTAACAACAAGTAATCCAGCAGCTACATTAACGCCTAGCGATGTATCAGGTAAAGTTACATTAACTGCATCAGCAGGTGTATTTAATAGTGGACATGTTGGTCAGTACATTAATGCTGATCCACAAGGTCGAGCTAAAATTATTGAATATGTTAGCTCAACTGTAGTGAATGCTGTAACTGAGTTTCCATTTTTTAGTACATCAGCTATTGCGTCAGGGAAATGGGAATTAGAAACTGGTTATGAAAATGTATGGTCAGCGACTAAAGGTTGGCCTCGTACAGTTACTTTTCATCAAGGACGTTTATTTTTTGGTGGGTCTAAATCAAGACCATCAACTATATGGGGATCTAAAGTTGGATTATTTTTTGATTTTGAAGCTGTAGAAGGACTCGATGATGATGCCGTGGAAGCTACTCTTGATACTAACACTTTTAATGCTATCGTTGATATTATTAGTGGTCGTGATCTTCAAGTATTTACTACGGGCGGTGAGTTTTATGTTCCGCAAGAGGGATTAACACCTATTACGCCAGCAGACTTTTTCTTTTCATCAACATCACGTAATGGTGCAAGAGAAGGAATACGAGTTAAATCATTAGAATCTGGCATATTATTTGTACAAAGGCAAGGTAAAGCATTATCTGAGATTGCATACTCAGACACACAGCTTACTTATATTACTTCTAAAATATCTTTGTTGTCAGGTCATTTATTAAAAGGCCCAAAACGTATGGATATTAGGCGTGCATTTGCTACTGATGAAAATGATTTATTGTTAATAGTCAATGAGGATGATGGATCAATAGCTGCATTCTCATTGTTACGTGCGCAAAATGTTATTGCGCCATCTGAATTTACTACTGTAGGATCTTATATTGATGTAGGTGTAGATATTACAGATATTTATATTATTGTTAAACGTGATGATAATGGCACAGATAAATACTATGTAGAGGTATTTGATGAAAATTATTTAACAGATTCTGCTAAACAAGGCACAACGGCAACTAGCCTAGATATGTCACATATTGATGGCGCAACTGTCAATGTCATTTCTGATGGTTACGTTGAATTAGATCAAACAGCAGATAGTGCTGTAACGTTTGTTAATCCACCAACTACATCATCTGAAGTTGGATTACCTATTGATGTTCAAATTGTAACCATGCCAATTGAGCCAGAGGTTAGAGGTGGAACTCGCATTGGTTTTAAAAAACGTATTGTTGAGGTTAATGCAATTTTATATGAAACACAAAATCTTGCTATTAACGGAAATTTAGTACCTATTAGAAGTTTAGGTGCTGGAGCATTAGATAAGAAAGTACCAGAGTTTACAGGCACAAAAGTATTGCATGGTATACTTGGATATAGTAATGAAGCTAAAATAACAGTAACACAAACTGCACCATTAAAGCTAACATTACTTGGTTTAGAATATAAAGCATCGGTTTATCAGGGAGTTTAATATATGGGATGGGCAGCACCAATAGCAACAACAGCAGCCGCTTCAACAGCGGCAGGCACAGTTGTACCTTCTATATTAGTATCTACAGGTCCAGCAGCAGGTGGTTTATTATCTGGCGCAGCCGCAACTATGTCAGCTGGAGCCTTTGCTTCATCACTAACATCATTTACACCACTTATTGCTACAACTCAATCTGCAGGATTGTTAGGCGGATTAGGTAGTGCTTTTGATGTATTAGGTGGTGTATATAATACAGTTAAACCATACATGGGTCTTGTATCAGCAGGGTCATCTTTATTGCAAGGCATTAATGCTTACCAACAAGGTAAAGCCATGCAATCACAATATAGAATGCAAAACTTACAAATTGCCGCACAAAATGAAACAATGAAACTCAATGCTATTCAGGAGGCTACAGAAAAAGCAAGACGTTTGTTAGCTATTAACTCAACTGTATTTGCTAGTGGTTATGCTGGCGGTGTAAATAGTTTAGATGGATCTGTTAAATTAGTCATGGGTAAAAATGCAGAAGAATTTACACGAGATTTAAATACACTTGAATATAATAAAACAACATCAAATAATTTTGCAACAGCACAACAAGCATTATTAACAACAGCTGCCAATACTGCAATGAATGGATCTAAAGTAGAGGCATTAGGATATGTAGGAAATGCATTTAAATTATATGACGAGACAAGGGTTGGATAATGGCTGAACTACCTAAGTATAAATCAACAGGCAGAACATTTGGCGATATGCCACAATTGACTACGGCTCCATTTCAAGAAGCTATTAGATCTAGTCAACGTGTACAACAATTTTTAACAAAAGCACAAGAATATGCACAAACTGAAGCAATTGAGTATGCTACAGATGAAGCTATTGATTATGCAATTCGTAATCCAATTACTAAAGAACAAATAGATCAGGCACGTAATACGGGTGGCAATCCTGTTACTGAATATTTAACAGGTGGGCGAGTATATAACGATGCTATTAAAAAAACATTAGGGCAACAAATTGCTGGTGAATTAGATTTAGAATTACAGAAACATCAAAATGACGTATTAGAAAAAGTAAGATTAGGTGAGATTACAAACTCTGATGACATGTTGCGTCATCTTAAAAAACCTATTCAAGGTCAAGTTGAGTTTTTTAGCCAAGTTGATCCAGAGCTTGCACAAACTTATGCAGCTAATGCAACAATAACTGCACGCAATAAATACATTCAAGGCGATGCAATCTTTAAAGATTTAAAAGAACAAGACGCTAAGATCAAAGCACTACAAAGTATAGATAATGCGTTAGTTAAATACAGTGATTATTTAGAAGCTAATCCAGATGCTACATTAGCTATGCGCCAAGAATTTATCAATGCTGTGACAGCAGTGACTACTGATAATTCATTAAGTATGAGTCGAGAACAAAAAGCATTAGTTGCTAAATTAAAAGATAAACTCATGCTTCAAGAAGATAATTATGTTGCACAACAGTTAGCAAAGAAATATGCTGGGCAAGAGATTAATGATGTATTAGAAGCCATTAAAACAGATCCAACAGCCAATGCAGAATATTTTAGAGGCAAAAGTCAAACAGATGAGGCTGGATTAACAGGAAAATTAAAAACATATTTAACTATTGAAAATGCTGGTAGCTCAGCAAGATCGCAACAAGTTGCTATTGATATTGAGGCAGCTAAGATGTATGTCAACGAGGGATTAAGTATTCCTGCTGATATTACCAAAAGAATTAATGATAATATCAAAACCGATACAACGCAATATAATCAATGGAAGATATTACAAAATGTGGCTGCTGACATACAGGTATTTAAAATTACACCACTTAATGATCTTAACGAACAATTAATTAACATCAATAACAAAATACAATCTAATCAAGCATCATTAGAAGATATATATACTAAAGATGTATTAGCTGGCTATATTGATAAATTACAAAAAGGATTAGCTAGTGACGAAGTACAAACTACATTATCTAGAGCTGGAGTATATGAAGCATTAGATTTTAGTGATCCTAGAAAATTGAAAACACAAATGGTGCAACGTTCATTAGACATGAATAAATATGGCAAGTTATATAATTTAAGTAAGCCTAAGCTTTTAAGTAAACAAGATATTATGAATTACAACAAAGCATTTTTAGTTGCAAATACTGAAGACAGATCTTTGCTTATCCAGGCTGTAGCTGAAGCATCAGGTGAAAATGCATATCAAGTGTTTAATCAATTGTCAGAAGATAATCCAGTCATTGCACATTTTGGTCAATTATCATTAAGAGATATTGATGATACAACTAAATCATTGTTAGAGAATGGTATTGAAGCATCTAAACAATTTACACCTAGCGTGCCTAATGCAACTGATTTATTTGCTGCTGAGTTTGGTACAGCTTATGATAGACATCCAGGTATGATGACAAACATTATTGAGTCTGCTAATCGTATCTATCTAGGCTTGTTACAAAAAGAAGGCAAACCATTAGCTGCATATGACAAGTCTGCGGAAACAGCACAGTTTGATAAAGGTTTGTATGAAAAAGCATTAGAACTCGCATCAGGTGCTAAAGAAGTTAATGGTGTAATGTATGGTGGTGTTGTAGATTACAATGGACAAAAAATATCTTTACCATCAAGTATTGCTAGAGATGAGTTTGATTCTAAGATGAGAGCAGCTACAACAGATGATGTTATTTTATCAATGTCAATGAAGATTGATGCAAATACTTATATTCCTTTATTTACAAAAATTGATAATAAATACTATCTAAATACATATGATCCTACTACTGGCAGAGAAAGAGTCACTGATCAAGTTGTAGATAAACCATTGTTAGAAATGAAACAAGCTGACATCACACAAAGAGAGTTTGATATTGATAGAATTAAAGATGCTAACTTAGAAATGGATTCTGATAAGCATGCGTTTATTAATATTGATGGTGCTTATTTTGTACCTGACTTTGATCCAACCTATAAGATTATGATTAATGTTGAAAGTATTTACAGAAGATCTCAACCTGTAAGAGGTGTTGGTGGATTTAATCCTGCTATTCAAGAAAAACAAATGAAACGTGCTGAGTTTGAAAGACAAGAAAGAGCTAGAATTCAGCAGTTACCAAAAGATTTACAAGCACCAGAACTACGTAAACTTAAATCTAGATTAGATAAAGAATTCTAATGTTATATACACCATCAAATCGTAGCGCTAAATTACAACCTACTGATGAAACCACTTTTGGTGGGGAAGAAACTGGTTTTATAGATAACTTATCCGCATCATTTAAATTAGATGTTGCATTAGAAAATAGTTACTCTGAATGGTTACAGCGCACACGTGCAACAGAAAACATCATTAATGACATTAGAGCTATTCCAGGGCATGAGAATTTTGTTAATGACATTATGTCACGCATGTCTTATGAAAATAGAACAATGATTCCTGGCATGCAATCTACGCCATTAACAGAAGATCCATTAGCTATGGGCTTAGGTACTATTAGAGAAAATCCTAATGCTACGCCAGACATGGTTGGCTTCCAACGACTTGAAGTAGGTGAAAGAGCTTATGAAAATTTATTTGATGAAATTGCAAACTATGTTGAACAAAATGAAGAAGTTAAAAAACAAGTTGGCGCTATTACCCAAGACAGAATTAAACAAGATGCAATTAAATTAACGCATCAAAAAATGCAAGAACAAGCAGATGTATATCGTAGAGCAACAGGGCCAGGTGTTGTGGGTGGTTTTGTTGGATCTATGGGTGCAGTAATGACAGATCCAATTAACGTAGCTGCTATGGTGGCAACACGTAATCCAACTGTCGGATGGTTTCGTAATGGTATGCGGGAAGCTATAGCAAGTGCTGCATCCGAAGGCGTTATACAAAAAGGTTTTACTGAAGATTGGTATAAAGAACTTGGCCTTCCATACACACAAGCAGATTTTTTAACTCGTGTTGGATTTGCGGGTGGTGCTGGCTTTGTATTTGGTGGTGGTGCTGAATTTATTTCAGAAAGACTACGCAAGTCATTAGATAAGCTTGATCAACAAAGAGCAGCTTATAATGGCACAGCACATAATCCAGATCGTGATCGAGAAGTTGTTTTTAACATGTTTGATATTCATGCAGAAATTCAAAATAATTCCCCGATGGATTTTGATCCTGGACAGATCAATCATTTATCTAGAGAAAGTAAAGCTTATACAGCCATTGTTACTGGTGACTTTAGTAATATGCCTATTGATATGCCATTTGTTCCTAGAAGATATGACAACATTTATCATTATGACCTTAATGCACCTGATGTTAAATTACTTAGTACATCTAATATATTAACTGATCCTAAGGTATTTCAAGTCAAACGTGGTAGACCAAAAAAAATACAAGCTAAAGAATGGAACCCAGTACAAGCTGGAACAGGCATTGTTTATCAATATCGTAATGGTGATACAGTGATTGTTGATGGACATGATAGATTAGATTTAGCAAAACGTGTAGCACAAGAAACAAAAGAAGATATTAAAATGCCAATGATTGTATTACGTGAAGTTAATGGCATTACTGTGGACCAAGCTAAAGCTAGGGGCGCAGGTAAAAACTTAGCTGAAGGTACTTTAAGCAAAGAAGACTTAGATAACTTTTATATGAAGACTGTAGGAGTTAAGTCTAAAATTAAAGGAGAGCCTGCTGAGTTTGTTAAAAAAGTATCTGACATGACATTATTGTCTGACAAGATGAAACTCAAAGTTGCTAATGGTGAAGTTGATTTTGATCATGCTGCTATTATTGGCAGATTAATTAATAATGAAAACTTACAAGAAATTGCAGCTAATATTTTAGCAAAACAAAATCCAACAACTATTGCGCAAGCTGAATCTATTATTAGGCAAATACAAGCCAAAGGTGTTAAAACAATGGATTTTAAAAAGACATTTGGTGAAGATGTAATGCCAGATGACTTATATAAAGAAAAAGCTATTATTACTGAGCAAGCTGTATTGAAATTAACTAATGATAGATTTACAATGCAAAAACTAATACAAGCATTAAATCTCAGTCATTTATCTAAGGAGCAAAGTTATGGCAAAATTATCCAAATCATCTACGGAAATGCCTTCAACAAAGGCAATATCTCAGATGTCATCACCAACGCTGCAAGAAGATATGCAGGTAAAAAAGGAAACCTCGACATCTACGCTAGAGAACTCGCCGACTCTATCAGAGGAAGAATTGAACAGCGAGATTATGTTGGGTTACCAGATGGCAGTAACGTCATCGATACGACAGCTGCGCCGAGCAAATCAACAGGTGTTGAAACAGGTGATGAAAGACTAAATCAGTTTAGTGACGATCCTATTGCTCAAGCAGAGCTATATCGTATTGCTGAAGAAGAATTACGTAATAATACAAAAGCATTAGAAGAATATATTGCCATCAATGATGTGGATGCGAGTGGTAATATTATTAGCGTTAATGTTAAGACTAAAGACATATTAGATGAAATTGATAGTGATGCTGAATCATTATCTGTATTGAAGGAGTGTTCACGTGCCTCTAGATAATTGTATTGCATTACAATTAAAGAATAAGAATATCCCTGAAAAATATGCTAAAAAAGCACAGGATTATTATGAGAAAAATTTTAATTATTATAAGGCTACTTTAGGCGACAATGATATTGCTGCTGAACGAGCTACAACACAAACCATTGCAGACTTAGAGCATGAACATGTACATGCTAAATTCAAAATCATTCGCCAAAAAGAAGTACAAGATAATATAAAAAAAATGATGGATGAGTATGGTGATGGTCAATCTCCCGCAAAAGCCATGCAAGCACTTATTGAGCAAGATGAAGTATCTACATATAACAGCTTAGCTTATCGTCAAAGAGCTTATCATGGCATCTTAATCTCTAAAATGGAAGAAGCTATTATTAAGTTAGGTAAGCGTGGTTTAGGCATTCAAGGTAATCAAGCATTGCAAAGAGATATGATTAAGGCCATATTTAACCCTGATGACGTTGCAGATGAGACAGCTAAAGTCTTGGCTAAAGCATGGAAAGAAGCATCTGAAGAAGCACGACTATTATTTAATAGAATGGGCGGACAAATTCCTAAACATCAAGATTGGGGCCTTAGTCAGATACATAATCCATATGCTATTGAACGAGCTGGATTTGAAGATTGGTATACATTTATTAAAGACAGATTAGATTTTTCTAAAATATACAGTGAGCGACTAGGGCGTGGATTACATGGTGATGATGAAATCAAAGATGCTTTACGTGAGACTTATGAAACTATTGTAAGTGATGGATGGAGCCAAATCAAACCAAGCGCTGCTATACGTGGGAAGGCATTATCTAATCGCAGAATGGATCATCGCTTCTTAGTGTTTAAATCAGGAGATGATTGGTTTGAATATCAACAAAAGTTTGGCGATCCTAATCCATTCAACAACATGATGAATCATCTAGATCGCATGTCTAAGGATATTGCTCAGCTTGAAATGTTAGGGCCTAATCCAAATGCGACTATAAGTTTTATTGAGCAAGAAATACGTGCAAGATCATCTAAGTTAGGTAAGGAAGCTCAAACTAAAGTTAATTCACAAATTAATAAGTTTAAAAGTATGTATGATATTTATACTGGATTAGATCAACAACCTGCGAATGGAACCATTGCAAGAAGTTTGGCTGCAACTCGAAGTTTATTACAGGCTGCTCAATTAGGTGCTGCTGCTATTTCTGCTATTGGCGATTTAAATACACAACGTATTGCTGCTAAAGCTGCTGGACTGCCAGTAAATAAAGTGATTGGACGTATTGTAAGTAACTTAGCAAACGCTGAAGATAGTGGTCGTTTGGCTTTACGATTAGGTTTAATTGCTGATAACTGGATTAGCACAGCTGCAACACAACAACGATACTTTGGTGAAATATCAGCACCAGGCATTGCGAGTTCTGTGTCTGACTTTGTTATGCGTGCATCTGGATTATCAGCATGGACGCAAGCAGGTCGATTTGCATTTGGTATGGAATTTATGGGACATCTTGCTGACAGTGTTGGTAAACAATTTGATGAGCTAGACCGACCATTACAAACAGTATTAGCTAGATATGGTTTAGATACTCGATGGGATGAAATGAGATCTACCACACTTTATAATCATGAAGGTGCTACATTCTTACGACCAGATGATATGCGGGCTAAAGACTCAGACTTAGCATTACGTTATTTAGAAATGATTAATCGTGAAACAGATTTTGCTGTACCTACTACCAACATCAGAGCTAAAGCATTTTTAGGCGGAGGTACTAAACCTGGTACTTTTGTAGGTGAACTTGTTAAATCGTTTGCTATGTATAAAAACTATGCGGTAACGTTATTAAATAACAATATGCTTAGGGCATGGCGTGGTAAAGAATATTCTAAAGCTGAAATGGGATTAGTGTTACCAAGCAAGTTTCAATCTGCTACACGATGTGCCGATATATTTATTGGCGCAACTGTTATGGGTGGGTTGGCAATGCAACTTAAAGAAATGTCAAAAGGTAGGGATCCGAGAAAAATAGATAATGTAGAATTTTTTGCAGCATCTGTTTTACAAGGCGGAGCATTAGGTATCTTTGGTGATTTCTTTACTAGCTCAACGAATCGTTTTGGTGGCGGATTAGGTGAAACAGTAGCTGGTCCTGTATTTGGTTTAGGTAATGATTTAATGAAACTATCTGTTGGTAATATTGTAGAACTTGCTCAAGATAAAGATACTAACTTTATTAAAGAAGTCACACGCTTTACTGGTCGCTATGCTCCAGGGCAATCTATATGGTATTTAAATCTAGCATTTAGAAGATTAATATTAGAACAGTTTGAAGATTGGGCAGATCCTAAAGCAAGACAAAGATATAACAGACAAATGCAGAAATACAGACGTGAAACAGGGCAAGAGTTTTGGTGGACACCAGCTGAAACAACACCAACAAGATTGCCAGAAATTAGCACAGAAACATTGTTAGATTAAAAAAACTATGGTAAAAACTAAATAGAGGATTATTATGGCAATTGATATATCAAGTACAACGAGACGTATAGTATACACAGGTTCTGCTGGTGTAGGCCCATATGCATTTGCATTCGAGGTATTAGCTCAAACTGACATTGCCGTATACTTTAATACGACTGAGCTGACACTTACTACAGACTATACTGTATCAATCTCTGGTGATGGTACAGGATCTGTCACTATTGTTACTGGCTCTAGCGTTCCTAGCACACCTACAGCTTCTGATCGTATTACCATTGTGGGTGATAGAACGATTCAAAGAACCACAGACTTTACGACAGGTGGCCCACTCTTTGCTACCTCATTGAATGATGAGTTTGATAGTCAAACCATATTTGTTCAACAAGTCCTAGAACAATCTGATCGATCATTACGTGCACCTAATACTGATCCTACTACAGTTAATATGGTATTGCCTATTAATACTGTGCGTGCTAACAAGACACTCGCATTTGATGCGAATGGTGATCCAGTTATTGGTGAACAGATTGGTGACAATCGTGGTAATTGGGCAGCATCCACAGCCTATAACAAACGTGACTTAGTTAAAGACACAAGCAATAACAATATTTATTTATGTAATACAGCACATACCTCATCAGGTTCACAGCCAATCTCTACAAATGCAGATGCAGCTAAATGGGATTTAATTGTTGATGCAGCAAGTGCTTCTGCCTCTGCAACTGCGGCTGCATCTAGTGCAAGTGCTGCTGCTACTTCAGCTACAGCTGCTGCAAGCTCTGCTTCTAGTGCGTCAACTTCTGCTACAACTGCAACCACTAAAGCATCAGAAGCTTTGACCTCTGCAACCAATGCTGCAACTTCAGCATCGTCTGCTAGTACATCAGCCTCAAGTGCATCTACATCTGCAAGTACAGCAACAACGAAAGCAAGTGAGGCATCAACTTCTGCAACGAATGCAGCTACATCTGAAACTAATGCTGCAAGCTCTGCGTCAACTGCTTCTAGTGCCGCAACGACAGCAACCACACAGGCAAGTAATGCAAGTACATCAGCGACTAATGCTGCGACAAGTGAAACCAATGCTGCGAGTTCTGCATCAACTGCAAGTACGGCAGCGACTAATGCTGCAACATCAGCGAGTGCTGCGGCCACAAGTGCGACAGCTGCACAAACGGCTGCTGAAAGTATTGATGCTTTCTACTTAGGTGCTTTATCTTCTGATCCAACAGTTGACGGCAATGGTGATCCTGTAACTGCGGGTGATTGGTACTTTAATACTAGCTCTAATGAAACAAGAATTTATAACGGATCAACATGGCAAGTCACAGCTATATCAAGCGCTGGCTTCTTAACTACGGGTGACATCGGCTCGACTGTCCAAGCCTATGATGCGGACACAGCTAAGTATGATGATGTGACTGCTAACTTTACTGGCACACTTCAAAATGGTGGTTCTAATGTAGTGGTTGATTCTGATATTGGTTCAACAGTACAAGCATACGATGCAACGATACTTACATCATCAGATATTGGATCAAGCGTCCAAGCATATGATGCAACGATTGTTGTTGATGCTGACATTGGTGTTACAGTACAAGGTTATGATGCTGATACACTTAAAGCAGATATAGCAGATACATTAACTGCTCCATTTAGAGGTACAGTTACATCAGATAATGACTTATCTTTTGATCTGAATGCAACCAATAACTTCTCATGCACACCTACATCTGGTGCTGCTTTAACTTTTACTAATCACACATCAGGACAATCAGGTTACATCTTGCTAGACAATAGTGCTGGTGTTGCTATTACTGCAGCAGCAACTACTAAGATTACTGCAACTGATCTAACCACTATATCAACTGCTGGTGTTTATCTTGTATCTTATTTTGATAACGGCACTAATGCTTATGTAACTGTTAGTGCAAGTTACAGCTAAGGCCCTACATGAGCCTACTTCAAAACAGTAATGCTATCTCTACAGGAGTAACTGCATACAACCTTACCGATAGTGTACGATTTCGTCAGTCTGCTTCTGCTTATTTAAGTAGGACTAATAGTTCTTCGCCTACTAATGCAAAAATAGGAACTTTGTCTGTATGGGTAAAAAGAGGTTCTTTAGCAACTGGTAATTCCCAGTACATAATGGAAACAGGAACAGGAACAAGTAATAACACTCATTTCCAATTATTTTTTGATACCAGCAATAATTTAAATGCTGGTCAGTATAGTCAAACACCATTTACCAATACTTCTGTTTACTTTCGTGACCCATCTGCTTGGTATCATATTTTTATTGCTTACGATTCAACACAAGGAACTGCTGCTAATAGATTTAAACTTTATGTAAATAATACATTATATTCTAGCACTACAACTATTTCATTAAATAATGAATGGGCAATCTTACAAGCATCACAACTTATTAATATAGGTAGACATACAACAGTAGCCAGACACTTTGATGGTTACATGACAGAATTTAATGTAGTAGACGGACAAGCATTAACCCCATCAGACTTCGGTGAATATGATGACGATACAGGTGTATGGAAACCTAAACGATACACAGGTACTTATGGTACTAATGGTTTCTATTTAGATATGTCAACAAGTGGTTCAACTGTAACTGACCAGTCAGGTAATGGTAATGACTGGACTGCGACTAACATGAACCTGACTACATCTACAGCTACTACATACGATAAGATGACAGATGTACCTACATTAACAGATGAGGATACTGGTAACTTTGCTACATTTAATGCTATAAATAAACCTTCATCTCATACATTATCTAATGGTAATTTAACTACGGCAATAACTTCTGTTGGGGGTATAGATTCAACTATAGGAGTATCATCTGGTAAATGGTATTGTGAAGTTACATTAAGTACTGTAGGAACTGATACTCAATTAGGAGTTACAAATATAACAAATGGGTATGTTTCTGCCTATCTTGGTCAATATGCAACATCATGGGGTTGTATTACTTTTAATGGAAATAGAATACATAATGGTAGTCAATCTGCGTATGGTAGTTCTTTTTCTAATGGTGATGTTGGTATGATTGCTTTAGATATGGATACTGGAAAATGGTATTGTGGTAAAAATGGAACATGGTTTGATAGTGGAAATCCAGTTACTGGAACTAATCCTGCTCATACAGGTTTAACAGGAGTGATGAAATTTGCTATAGGTTCTAATAGTTCTTCAGGCAATCATTCTATTAACTTCGGTCAACGCCCATTTGCCTACACACCACCTACAGGATTTAAAAAACTAAATACATATAACTTACCTGATAGTTCTATTAAAGATGGTCGTGAATATTTTGATACTGCTATATGGAATGGAAATGGTACTGCTAGAACTATTGATAACACAATTACTGATGCGAGTGGTGTAGAAACAGGTAAAGCAATTTTATTTAGTCCAGATTTAGTTTGGGTAAAAGGTAGAAGTAATGCTACTTATCACATGATAACTGATTCTGTAAGAGGTGCTACTAAATATTTATATTCTAATGACACACTTGCAGAAGGCACATGGACTGACCAAGTTACTTCATTTAATACTTCTGGTGTAGGTTTTGATTTAGGTGTAGACACTAACAGTACAGTTAATTATTCTGGAAGAACTTTTGTAGGTTGGATTTGGAGAGCATCAGACTCATCTCCTGTAACTAACACGGATGGTTCTATAACATCTACTGTATCTGCCAATACAACATCTGGTTTTAGTGTTGTAACTTATACTGGTACTGGAACTGCTGGAACAATAGGTCATGGACTAGGTTCTGCACCTGAAATGATTATATTAAAAGGTCGTGATGCTAATGCTGGATATGATGATTGGTATGTATATCATAGTTCATTAGGAAATGG
>Ga0208767_1001419_pt1 | contig 19060 bp, 18 predicted proteins | sample VirMetDEL_Mar_21_FD_184514 | JGI IMG/M metagenome (GOLD analysis project Ga0208767, IMG submission 184514) | Aqueous microbial communities from the Delaware River and Bay under freshwater to marine salinity gradient to study organic matter... | ecosystem: Environmental > Aquatic > Marine >... | reverse complement strand
AAAGCTAATTAAAGAAGAGGTAATAACAAAGCAAGACAGAGGTCAATATGATCTTAAAGCAGTTCGCAAAGAATACATCCACTACATGAGAAATAGAGCGGGCACTCAAAACAATTTAGATTTAGCGAAAGAAAGAGCTCGGTTAGCAAAAGAGCAAGCTGATGCTAAGGAAATGGAAAATGCAGTAGAAAGAGGAGACTTAGTATATATAAGCTCTATCGTTGAGGAGTTTAAGGAGCAGCTTATGAAATGCAAAACTAAGCTTTTTGCAGTGCCGAGTAAAGTAGCTGCAGAAGCTCATGCAGCTGCTACTATAGTGGAAGTGCAGGCTATAATAGAAAAATCCATAGAAGAAGCAACAAATGAACTTGTCGGATACGGAAATAAAAGCTCAGAGAGCTAAGTTGAGAAAAGCATTAAACTTAGCGCTTGCAGAAGCTATGAAGCCACCGCCAAAGCTGACTATCAGCGAATGGGCAGACCAATTCCGTCAATTATCTTCTGAAAGCTCTGCAGAGGCGGGTAGGTGGTCCACTTCTAGAGCAGAATATCAAAGAGGCATGATGGATGCTGTCTCTGATAAAAGCATCGAGACAGTTGTCTTAATGACTGCTGCTCAAGTTGGCAAAACAGAGCTTATCAACAATGTTGTTGGTTTTCACATATCACAAGATCCTGCTCCTATGCTTGTAGTTCAGCCTACGCTTGAAATGGCGCAGACTTGGTCAAAAGATAGATTAGCTCCTGCAATACGGGATACACCGGCTTTATCTGCTAAGATTAAAAATCCTCGTTCTCGTGATAGCGGAAATACTACATTGCATAAAGTATTTCCTGGTGGTCACGTAACGGCCTGCGGCGCTAACTCTCCATCATCGCTAGCATCAAGGCCTTGCCGTGTTATTCTTTGCGACGAAGTTGATCGCTACCCTATCTCTGCTGGTACTGAGGGAGACCCTGTTGCATTAGCGCGCAAGCGTTCAACAACGTTTTGGAATAAGAAGCTTATATTGGTTTCAACACCGACAGAGAAAGGCGCCTCTAGGATAGAAGCAGCATATGAAGAAAGCGATAAGAGAAAATTTATGGTTGCTTGTCCCGACTGTTCTGAGCACCAAGAGCTTCAATGGGCTAATGTTAAATGGGAAGATAGAAACCCTAGCACAGCGGAATATGTTTGTGAACATTGTGGGAGTTGTTGGCCAGATGCAAAAAGGTATCAAGCTATAAGATATGGTCACTGGCAAGCTACAGGTGATGGAGATGGCAGAACTGCAGGTTTTCATATCTCAGCTTTATATTCTCCTTGGACGACGCTAGAAGATATTGTCATAGATTTTTTAGCATCAAAGGCAGATCCTATGCGTCTAAAGGCTTGGGTAAATACTACATTAGGTGAAACATTTGAAGAAAGCGGCGAACGTATTGATGAATATTCTTTATTTGATAGGAAGGAAGATTTTGGCGATGAATTGCCGTCTAAGGCTGTTGTGCTGGTGGCAGGTGTGGACGTGCAGGATGATCGTCTTGCGTGTGAGATTGTTGCATACGGTGCGGGCGAGGAAAGTTGGTCGATATATTACGAAGAGATATATGGAGATCCTTCGGCTCCTCAACTTTGGCAAGATTTAGATTTTATATTATCTCAAACATTCACTCACCCAACTAAGGGAGATATGATAATAAGATCAACCTGCATTGATAGTGGCGGTCATTACACGCAGCAAGTTTACAACTACGTCAAGCTTCGTTCTGGCAGGAGAATATTTGCTATTAAAGGTGTAGGTGGTGAGGGTAAGCCAATAATAGGTAGACCTAGTAAAAACAATATCGGTAAAATAAATCTATTTCCTGTGGGAACTGATACTGCAAAAGAACTTTTATTTGCTAGGTTAAAGATTAATGAAGCAGGGCCAGGTTATTGTCATTTTCCATTAGAGCGCGAGGAGGAGTATTTCAAAATGCTAACAGCTGAGAAGAAGGTCTTAAGATACTTTAAAGGTAGGCCTAAACGAGAATGGATTAAAACAAGACAGCGTAATGAGGCCTTGGATTGTAGAGTATATGCTATGGCTGCATTGCAAGTTATGGGTATTAACATTGAGGCGGTTTCTAAACAGCAGCAAAATAGTGTAGGATTGCAAAAGAAGCACGTGGCACGTCGACCTGGACTGCCTAGAAGTAATTCTTTTGTGCACGGATATAGGTAAGAACTATGGCAAACTTGTTTGATGTTGCTAATGCACCTGAGGGAGAACCAACACAAATAGTTGTCGGTGACTTCATCCAGTGGAAAAAATCTAATATTGTTCAAGATTACCCGACAGCAACACATTCGGCTGAATATGTAGCTCGAATAACTGGTGGCGGTTCTAATGAAATTAAGTTAGCTGGAACTGAAGCGAGTGGATATTATTTATTTACTGCCGATAGCACTACATCATCTGATTTTGCCGTCGGTCGCTATCATTGGCAACTAGAAATCACTGAAACGTCATCTGGCAACAGGTTGGTCATTGAGCGCGGTGAGTTTGAGGCCATAGCGGACTTAGACGTTAATCAATCAGACCCTAGAATTCATGCTGAGATCATGTTGACTAAGATTGAGACGATACTTGAAGGAAAAGCAGATAGTGATGTTGGTTCTTACTCCATTGCTGGTAGATCATTGACAAAAATGACTTTTGATGAGCTTTTGATTGCGCGGGATAGGTATAAAGGCGAGGTGTTAAAGCACCAGCGCGAATTGCTTTTAAAGCGAGGTAAGCAGAGCGCAAATACAATAAAAGTTAGGTTTAGCTGATGGGTATAATGGACATATTTAGACGCTCTAGTAGAGGTAAAACTTCTAAGCGTAACTACGCAGCTGCTTCTAAAGGCAGGTTGTTTGCTGATTTTGTAGGTTCAAACAGAAGTGCAGATAGTGAAATCAGATGGGCGTTGCGTGATATTCGCAACAGAAGTAGAGATTTAGAGCGCAATAATGAGTATTTTCGCAGGTATTTACAACTTTTACGTGTGAATACTATAGGAGAGAATGGCTTTAAGGTACAGGTTAGAGGTAGAAACACTGATAATAGCCTTGATAGGGCAGGCAATAATATAATAGAAGCAGCTTGGAAGGAATTTTCGCGCTTAGGCGGCTGCACAGTTGATGGCAAAATGTCTTTAATAGATTTATGCAACCATGTTATCACTGGTGTGGCAAGAGATGGCGAAGTATTTCTTCAGATCGTAAAAGGTAACTATTTGCGCCACGGGATTGCTTTACAGGTCATAGAGCCTGATAGAGTAGATGAAGAAAAGAATGAATTGTCGAAAGATGGTAATTCAATTCGTATGGGTGTGGAGGTTGACAAGAAGACTAGAAGGCCTGTCGCTTATCATGTATTGACTTACCACAAGGGTGATTATGACTACATGCTTCCAGCTAATGAGCGGAAATACGAAGTCATACCAGCGTCGGAAATGATGCACATTTACAAGCCAGATCGTGCGGGTCAAACTCGCGGTGTTCCTTGGTCTTCAGCGGCGATTACATCCTTAAAGATGTTGCATGGTTATCGTGAGGCTGAACTGATTGCGGCACGGACGGGCGCTGCTAAGATGGGTTTCTTTACGTCACCCGCTGGTGATGGTTTTACGGCAGACGGTTTCGACGATGCCGACAATACAGTTCCCATCTACGATGCGGAAGCAGGTTCATTCCACCAGCTACCGGCTGGCGTTGACTTCAAGGCATTTGACCCCACCCACCCGACAAGTGCCTTTGCTGACTTTGAGAAGTCAATTCTGCGCGGGATAGCTGGTGGTTTGGGCGTTAGCTACACATCATTGGCCAATGATTTGCAAGGGACAAGCTACTCGTCAATCAGGCAAGGTGCATTAGAGGAGCGCGACTTTTATAAGACTTTACATCGTTTTATGATAGACCACGTGCTTGATCCACTATATCGCATGTGGCTAGATCACACGATGCAATTTGGTTTTATACCTATAAGCGGCGATGCTAAAGTTACAAAATTCACGCAAGATGTTACGTGGCGCGGTCGTGGCTTTCAGTGGGTTGACCCTCTTAAGGAAATGAATGCTGCCGTTGTTGGGTTGCAAAATGGCATCATCAGCCACTCTGATATTGCTGCCAACTATGGTCGTGATGTTGAAGAGACATTTGCTCAAATTCAGAGAGATAAGCAAACAGCCGATCAATATGGTTTAAAAACTGCCTATGAGCCTTTTGGCAATAAACTACCAGTTGTTGCGGAGATTGAAGATGACATACAAGCCGACTAATGGTATGGTGCTGGAGGCGCAAAAGGGTCTTGCTTGGCGTAGAGAGTTTGGGCGCGGCGGCACTGCGGTAGGTATTGCTAGGGCTAGAGATATTAGCAATAACAAAAACCTTAGTGCTGACACTGTGAAACGTATGTTTTCTTATTTCAGCAGACACGAAGTTGACAAAGACGCTGAAGGCTTTAGACCAGGTGAGGACGGTTTTCCATCTAATGGTCGCATAGCGTGGGCTTTGTGGGGTGGAGATGCAGGCTTTTCATTTAGCCGTAAAATTGCAGGACAATTAGCAGAAGGTGATCGCAATATGCAAGCTAATGCGAAACATGATACAATCTCGGTAAATGTTGAGGGCTTTAAAATGATAGATGAACAAAGAGCAGAGGCAGGTGGCTTGAATATAGGCGATTTTGTTGTGTGGAATAGCTCAGGTGGCGAGGCTTACGGTCGTGTCGATAAAATTGCAACCGAAGGTTCAATAGCTGTTCCAGGCACGGACTTTGAAATTAATGCAGAGGATGATGATCCTGCAGCGTTAATTGAAGTATATCGAGAAGGTGTAGAGGGATATGATGCTTCAGGCGTTATGGCTGGTCACAAGTTTTCATCATTAACTAAGGTTGCAGAGCGCGGCTATAATGAAGATAAAGGTTATGGTAAAGACAAAGAGCGTCACATTGTGAACATTGAAGAAACTGAAAGCACAATTGTCATAACTTACGCAAAAGATGACGAGGGAACGACTGAAGAGCGTTTTGAGCGTGAAGAGATGAAGACACGGAACATGATCTTTGACAATAAAGTTGTTGATGAGGAAAAACGCACGGTTCGAATTGCAGTTTCAAGTGAAGAGCCAGTTGAGCGCAGCTTCGGAAATGAAGTATTAGATCACAGCGAACGCAGCATAGATTTAAGTTTCGCTCGCTCCGGCACAATGCCGCTTTTGCTGGATCATGATCCGCGTCAGCAAATTGGAGTTGTAGAAGACGTTAGCCTTGATGGCTCGGCGCGAAGATTGCGCGCGACGGTTCGTTTCGGAAGGAATGGGCTTGCCAAAGAGGTTTTCGATGATGTTGTTGATGGTATCAGAAGCAACATTTCCGTTGGCTATCATGTCAACTCAATGGTCGAGGACAGCGCGAATAGCTACCGCGTTGATAATTGGCTACCTATGGAGGTTTCGGTTGTATCCATCCCTGCTGACAGGACAGTCGGCGTCGGACGTTCCGCAATAGAAGCGCCACCCGCAAAACCCAAAACTGAAACTCGTAATGAGGTAAAGACTATGACAGATGAAGTCAAAGTTGATGTAGAGGCGGTACGCGCAGACGCAGCACGTTCCGCAGCTAAAGATACGGCAGAAATGTATCGCTTGGCAGCAAAACACAGCAAGCGCGACATGGCAGATAAAGCGGTTGCAGAAGGCCGCACACTTGCAGAGTTCCGTGGTGAACTTTTGGAAGCAATCGGAAATCAGCCACTTGATACGCAAGAGATCGGCCTTACAAAAAGCGAAGTTCGTGACTTCTCTTTGATGAAGGCAGTTCGTGCGATGGCAAACCCAACTGACCGCAACGCCCAGCGCGATGCAGAGTTTGAGTTTGAAGCATCACGCGAAGCGGCACAGCGTGCAGGCATTGACCCACAAGGTCTATATTTGCCACACGACGTTTTGCGCTCTTGGAACCAACGTGATCTGAACACATCGAATGACAGCGCATTGGTTGCAGAAGCATACCGTGGCGGTGATTTCATTGACGTGCTTCGCAACGCATCATCCGTGATGCAAGCTGGTGCAACAATGTTGACAGGTCTTTCTGGCGACGTAAAAATCCCGAAAAAGACGGCTGGATCATCTGGTGCATGGATTGCAACTGAAGGTGGCGCGTCCACTGAAAGTGAACCAACATTTGGTCAGGTAACAATGTCACCCAAGACTGTTGGCGCATTTACAGACATCACTCGTTTGATGATGATGCAGTCCAGCTTAGACATCGAGAACCTTGTGCGTAATGACCTTTCAACAGGCATCGCATTGGCAATCGACAATGGTGCGCTTCAAGGTTCAGGTTCTTCTGGTCAGCCAACAGGTATCAAGAACACATCAGGCATTAACGCTCCGACTTCTTTCGCCGCAGCTAACCCAACTTTTGCTGAAGTTGTTGCGATGGAAACTGCGGTTGCAGAAGATAATGCTTTGATGGGCAACTTGGCCTATATCCTGCCAGCGTCTATGCTGGGTGCGTTGAAAACAACTGCAAAAGATACTGGCTCAGGCTTGTTTGTTGCGGATGGTAACCAGATCAACGGTTATAATGCAATCGTATCAAACCAAGTTACCGCTGGTGACTTGTACTTTGGCAACTTTGCTGACTTGTTGATTGGTATGTATGGCGGACTCGACATCACAGTTGATCCATTTACAGCGGCAACATCAGGCACGGTTCGTATTGTTGCATTGCAAACTGTTGACGTAGCAGTACGTCACGCGGTGAGCTTCGCACTTAATAACGACGGCGCATAATGCTTACTTGGGGCGGCTCAAAGGCCGCCCCTCCTAACGGGGGGTCAAAAATGAAATATATTATCTTAAAATCTTGCGTTGCATCAGGCGCATCAAGAAACGCTGGTGAAATTATAGAATTATCTGCGGATGAGGCAGCTTCATTGACTTCATACGGTCGTATAGCCCCCGCACCAGAACCTAAGCCGACTGCGGCACCAAAAGATCGTGCGGCAGCGCCCAAATCGACAAGAGCTAAGAAATGAAGATAACTTTGCTAAAACTGGCGCGTTGGGGCGACATTACAGCGGGTCAAGGCACTGTTCATGAGGTGCATGACGCTATTGCAGCAAAACTTATTGCGCGTGGTTATGCAGAGGAATATGACGAAATTGAAGATCAACCGCAAGAAATTGATGAAGGTGAATAATGGCTATTCCATTTGCCGATGACCTAAATGCTATATTAGACGTAGATGAATTTGCGTCTAGCGTATCTTATCGGCGTAAACTCGGCTTGGGCGACACTTCCATCACAGGTATATTTGACAACGAAACTGTCCCGGTTAATGCTGGCGGCATTGCATCGGTGCATCAAGAGCAACCGCGCTTCACTTGTCGCACGGCGGATGTTCCTTATATTGCTGAAGATGATGTTATCATTGTGAGCAGCGTTGAATATAGAGTTGTGGCTTGGTTGCACGATGGAACGGGCGTAACAACATTGCAGTTGGAAAAACAATAGATGGCGCATGTTCGTAAGCAAATAAGGGACCGTGTAGCCGAGAAACTAAAGTCGGATGTCAGCTTGGTTAAGCGACGTGTTTTCACAACGCGAGTGCATCCGTTAAATGATACTAATTTGCCTGCAATTAGCGTTTATACTGGCTCTGAATCCAGTGAGCGCATGAATTTAGGCGTAACTGACATTATTCGCGAACTTACGCTAGACGTAGACATCTACGTCCGCGAAACAAGTAAGTTTGATGATGATGTGGACGCGATAGCCGTTCAAGTTGAGGAATCATTAGCCGGGGATTTTACGATTAATGGTCTTGCTAAGTTTAGCGTATTAACATCAACTGAAATACAGTTTGACGGTGATGCTGACCAAATACTTGGTATAGCTAAGCTGACATACTCAATAAGATATGTTACTGCTATCGGTGACGTAGAATTAGCCAAGTAGGAGTTTTGAAATGGCGACACATACAGGAAGTGAAGGAACCGTCAAAGTTGGAACGGCTGGTTCGGACACTGTAATTGCAGAAATCCGTACCTTCAGCATTGAAGAAACAGCGGACACACTAGAAACGACGGCTATGGGCGACACCTCTCGCACATACTCGCCCTCACTCAAAAACTTTACGGGTTCCGTTGATGTTTTCTGGGACGAGACAGACACAAGCGGTCAAGGTGCTTTGACAGTTGGTTCTGAGGTCACGCTTAACTTTTACCCGGAAGGTGCAACATCTGGTGACACATACTATGGCGGTTCTGCCATTGTCACTGGTCGCACAATCAATTCATCATTTGATGGCTTGGTAGAGGCCTCGTTAACTATCCAAGGTTCCGGCGCACTAACGGAAACGACGGTGGCCTAATATGTCATTAGCGAAACGCATTGCAGCAAAACGGGCGGAAGAGCAACGGGGTTTTCTGGATGTGGAAGAATGGGGCGAAGGAGATCAGCCACTTCGCCTCTATTTCACAACAGTTTCGGCGCGTGACATGGAGCAAATCCAACGTAAACATAAGGATTTTATCAACAACCCTACAATGTCGGCTATGATTGATATGATTATTCGAAAGTGTGAAAGCGATGCTGGTGAATCAGTGTTCACTCTTGAGGATAAGCCGATCTTGATGGGTGAGCCAATAAACCTAATCGCTAAGGTATTTGGCTCAATCCTTGAAAGTGTAACTGTTGAGGAACACGAAAAAAACTAAGGTGCGACCCGTTTAGATATAATCTGATTTCGTTAGCTGAGTTGCTTGGAAAAACCATAGGTGAAATAGAGCAAATCAGCCTTTCAGAATATAACGAATGGGTCGCATATTTCAGGATCAAGTCGGAGCAAAAAGACAATGGCGACTGAGAAGCTAACTTTCCAAATGAACGCTGTTGGCAATGCTGTGCCTGAAATGAAAAAGGTTCAGACGCAGCTTGGTTCACTTGACCAGACCATGCAAAAATCTACTGCCAATCTCAATAGGCAAGCCAAAGGGATGCACAACCTCGCCCGTGCTAACAAGGGCATGACCCGTGGTCTAGGCATGGCCTCCCTCCAGTTTCAGGATATGGCAGTTCAGGCATCAATGGGCACTAGCGCCTTGCGTATTATGACCATGCAGGGTCCGCAGCTTGCGTCGATCTTTGGCCCTAAAGGCATGATATTAGGTGCGTTGATTGCTGTGGGCGGTGCTTTGGCATTGATGGGTGACAATTCAACAAAGCTGTCATTTGACTTCAAGCGGTTTGGCTCAGATATGAAGGTGGCTTTCAAGCCCCTGATTGACTTTGTGCGACCAGCGATTGATCTGGTTAAGAAAGGATTTTCTTTATTAAAGACTGGTGCAATGGCTGCGCTCAATGGCCTTGTTAACGGCATAAATACTTTTGCTGTAGTTGTTTCTAATATACCAGCAATGGTTAAAGAGGCATTTTCCCGATCTGTAGACAGATTGAAGTTATTTAAAGTTCAATTTGGACTGTTTGTGAATGAGATTAGTTTTAGATGGCTTAACTTTACAGGAGGCATGAAAGAGGGCTTTGCTGAAACTATAGATAGCCTTGCGTCCCTAATGAATGATTTTATGGGAACAGACTTTGCAACAAATAATCTTGAAGAGGCTATGAAAAGTTCGAATGCAGCTTTTAAAGACCTTAATCGAGAGTTTGGCAGCCTTATAGATCAAGAATCTAGATTGCGTGAAAAACTAGATAAGCCATATGAAAGCTATAAGGCACTTCAAGATGACTTAAAAGGCTTAATTAAGATTGATATTTTCTCATATTTCAAGCGTGTAGCGCGTGAGGGAGAGGATGCAGCCGATACAATAGGAAACAAAGTCCAAACTGTAGCTGGAATGATCGGTGACAAGTTTGGCGATGCCTTCATGTCATTGGTTGACGGTACAAAAAGCGCCAAATCGGCCTTCCGCGCAATGGCTGGTGATATAATAAAAGAGCTTTACCGGGTATTTGTAGTCAAACAAATTACGGGCTTTATATCTAATGCAATAACAAGTGCATTTCCTTCTCTCGGCGCTACACCCATGAAGGCGATTGGCGGACCCGTACAACGAGGCAATCCTTATGTCGTGGGTGAGAGAGGCCCAGAGTTGTTTGTGCCTTCACGGAGTGGCTCTATCGTTTCAAATGACAATATGTCTGGCGGTGGCGGTGTAACGGTTGTGCAGAATATTAACGTATCAACTGGCGTACAACAAACTGTACGGACTGAAATCAAGTCACTGATGCCACAGATTGCCGAGAGCGCAAAAGCGGCGGTTGCAGACGCTAAACGGCGCGGTGGATCATACGGAAGGGCTTTTGCATAATGGCTATCACTTACCCTTTAGCTTTGCCGTCACATACGGGCATCGCCGCGATTGAGCTTAGGGCTGTAAATGCAGTGGCATATAGCCAATCACCATTTACGTTTGCGGGTCAGGCCCATGCTTACAGTGGCGAAATGTGGCAAGCTGACATTACATTGCCGCCGATGAAGCGTGCAGATGCGGAGCAATGGATTGCCTTCCTGATTAGCTTGCGTGGTCAATATGGCACTTTTTACCTCGGTGACCCTACGGCAGCGGCTCCGCGCGGAACTGTAACAACTAATAATGATGTTAATTCTGCTACAGGTAGCGCGGGAGCTAGAACTATATCAGTCACTATCACTTCGGGTGAGACCCTTCTCGCTGGCGATTACATGCAGATCGGAACCACGGCCAATCGCTCACTGCATAAGGTTCTGGTTGATGCCACTGGTACAGGATCGGCTCAGGATATAGAAATATGGCCAGCGTTAAGAGAGTCTAAATCTAGTGCGGGTGTTAATATACTAAACACAACTGGCAAGTTTAGGCTGGCAAGCAATCAGCAAAATTGGTCAGTCAATGAAGCCAGCATTTACGGCCTAACATTTGGAGCGTTTGAAGCGATATGAGTAGAACAGTTCCCGGCGCATTACTTACAGCACTTGATGGCGATGAGATTGAAGTTTTCTACGCGGTCGATCTGGACTTTGATACCGCCAATTTGCGCTTCTGGACGGGCTACGGCAACAAAACGATTAATGGCAGCACCTACACCGGGACGGGTAACTTGCTTGCCATAGATGGCTTAGAGGAAGCGTCAGACCTATCTGCGCGTGGCACTACGCTAACTTTGAACGGGCTAGATAGCACAATAATTTCCTATGCTTTGACTGAGGAATATCAGGGTCGATTAGTCACTATCTATTGGGGCGTTGGCACAGAGACCGTTGAGGTATTCAGCGGCTTTATGGATAAGATGACTATCCAAGATAGTGCCGAAACTGCAACAATCAGTTTGACCGTGGAGAGCCGTTTAATTGTACTGGAGCGTCCAAACGTGCGCAGATACACGCGAGAGAGCCATGCAGGCGTTAGAACGGCCAAGAGCCTAACGGGCGATGACACATTCTTTGACTGGGTGACAAAGCTCCAAGACAAGCAAATCGTATGGGGTAGGGCGACAGAAAATGGTGAAGCCTGATCTAGACGCGCTTAATGATTACATAGAAAGGATGCGAAATGTATCCTTTCAGTGGCATACTAATGATTGTTTTATGTTTACCAATAACGCTTATAAGGCCATGTATGGCGAGGGTTGGGCCGATGATTGGGTTGGCAAATATACTAAGGGCGGCATGTATCTAAAGCGTGATGATCTGCGAGAAGTGTTTAAATCTAACACTCTTCAGGATGCGATTGATTGTAAGTTGACGCGCGTTGACCACATCCCACCCAAGGGTGCGCTAGTTACTTGTGATCGTGCTAGGCGGTGGGTGATTGGTGAAGCACTTGGAATTGCTGTAGGTACAAAGGCTATCTTTTTGGGCGAAAAAGGTTTAGTTTCGCAGCAAATAGACTTCATTACGGGCGCGTGGATTAAAGCATGAAATATAAGCTAGGTGATCTAACCGTTAAGAATTGGAATAGCTGGGATCGTGTCCCGCGCGATCCAATTACCATTGGCAATATAATTTTGGCAGGTGTCGGCGCTTCAACAACTTCATTAGCTTTGATTTATGTTGTGGGATATGTAGCCATCACAGCGGTTACATCTTGGGCCTTGCGTGCTTTGGCCCCTCAGCCGAGTTTTGGCGGCGCTGGATCACGCGGTTTATTGGTCAACAGTCGTGAAGCTACTGCACCGCAGCAAATTGTATATGGTGAGATGCGGAAAGGTGGCGTTGTTACGTTTATCGAAAGCACGGGCGACACTAATCAATATTTGCATCAGGTCATTGTGCTTGCTGGCCATGAGGTCAACAGCATTGGTGACATCTACGTTAATGATGAGGTTGTGACCTTAGATAGTAATGGCTTTGTTACTGATGCGAAGTGGGACAGCAAAATACGCATCAAAAAGCATACGGGTGCTGACAACCAGAGCGCAGATAGTGATCTAGAAAGTGAAACATCTGTTACGTCTGATTTTAAGGGCGAAGGCATTGCGTACATCTATGTTCGTATGGAATACGATCAGGACGTTTTCGCTGAAGGTGTGCCACTGTTTACTGCAAAAGTGCAGGGTAAAAAGCTGTACGACCCACGCACGTCCACAACGGTTTATTCTGCAAATGCAGCTTTGTGCATTCGAGATTACCTTGTTTCCGCTTATGGCTTGGACAATTCAGGCGACACAAATGACGCATACTTTCAGACCGCCGCAAACACATGCGATGAAGACGTTACCCTATCCGGCGGTGGTACAGAGAACCGATATGAAATCAACGGTGTCATAAGTCTAGATCAGACCCCTTCCGACGTTCTAGGCGACATGATGACAGCCTGCGCTGGTACATTGTTCTGGGGGCAAGGCGAGTGGCATCTAAAGGTTGGTGAATATACATCATCCATTAAGACATTTACCCTTGATGACTTGCGTGGACCGATCACCCTAGACACAAAGCACAGCCGACGTGACAACTTTAACATTGTCAGAGGTACATTTAATGATGCTGAACAGGGCTTTATTCGTGCTGACTATCCAGAGATAAGATCATCGTCTTTTATTACGGACGATAACGGTGTTGAAAGTGCGCTTGATTTAGCTTTGCCACTAACCACATCCTCTTCAATGGCCCAAAGACTGGCTAAGATGACTTTGTTCCGTGGGCGTGAGCAAATGACCCTTTCGGGTGACTTTGGGTTAGAGGCTTTTGAGGTTGAGTGCGGTGATATAATTGCGCTGAATATGGACCGATATGGCTTTTCAGCTAAAGAATTTGAGGTTGTTGGCTGGAAGTTTCGCAATGATGGTGATGCTGGCGACCTCCGCGTTGGTCTTACATTGCGCGAAACTTCATCCGCTGCGTTTAGCTGGACGGCTGAAGAGAGCGACATCACAGGCAATGACAGCACGCTTACTGATCCAACTGCATCCCTTAATATAGCAAGTCTAACAACGTCAGGCGGCGGTCGCACAACTACCGATGGCACGTTTATCAACAGTGTAATTGTATCTTGGACCGCCCCAACAAATAAATTCATCACGCATTATGATGTTGAGTGGAAGGCGGTCGCTGATAGTAACTATGCCGCTACAACTACAACAGAAACGAGCATTGAATTAAGTCCCTTGGTTGACGGTGTTCAATATATTATTCGGGTCAGAGCGGTGGCTGTAAACGGTAGGCGCGGCGATTTCGTTACGGCTACCTTTACGGGTGGTGGTGATACGACCGCGCCAGCACTTCCAACTGCGATAAGCGCCACTGGCGGGTTTAAATACATTACAGTGGAGTGGACCAACCCAGCCGACAGCGATCTTAACTTTGTTGAGATATACGAGAACACAAGTAACACTAGCACGGGTGCGACTAAGGTTGGTATTTCTGGTGGGGATAGCTTTACGCGCACAAATCTTGGACTTAATCTGACAAGATATTACTTCCTCAGATCGGTTGACTACTCTGGTAATACGTCAGCTTTTACCTCGGGGGTGTCTGCAACCACAACATATCTGGGCGATCCAGATTTTGAGAATGGCGTGAGGCAGATATTTATTGATGCTGGTTTAGACATCATTGCGCCTGTTTCTTCTTTGCCTGTCTCCGGCGACTTTAATAATCAACAGGTTTTTTTAACCACTGACAGCAAGTTATATTATTGGAATGGTTCAGCTTGGCAAGCCACTGTTGCAGAAGTTGGCACTTTAGACTTCTCTGATTTGACAGGGACTCTCGCTAACGCTCAAATTGCAGTCAACGCTATAGACGGTACAAAGATAACTGATAATACCATCAGCTCCACTGAGATTGCAGCAAATACTATCAATGCAGGTAATATCGCAGCCAATGCTATTGGTGTTAGTGAACTTAGCGCCAATGCGGTAACGGCTGACAAGATTGCAGCTAACGCTATTACGGCAGCTAAGATTTCTGCTGGTGTTATTACTGGCGACAAGATTAGTGCCAATACGATCACTGGTGGTCTGATGGCTGCCTCTGGTATTATCACCAGTTCAGCGCAAATAAATGATGCAGTTGTCACAAACGCTAAGATTGGAAATCTCGCCGTCTCTACTGCCAAAATTGGCGACAACATGGTTACATTTCCGCAATTTGCACAAGGTGCGTCCACAACGATATTGCAGTCTACTAACACAACGGAAACAACACTTGTCACCTTAACAGTATCCACCTCAGGCGCTCCTGTTGAACTTAGAGGAACTTCTTTCCTCTCACATTCAAATAATGTTCCTCAGACCAGAGAAGATGAATACCGCCAATTTAACTATAGGTTGTATAGGGGTAGTACCCTACTAACAGGGCTTGCGGATGCGCTTGTAGGAGGCTTTAACTCTCCTTGTTTACAGCTTGTTTATTTGGATACTCCCTCAGCAGGAACTTACACTTATACGTTAAGGGTGCAAAATACTGGTGGGAATACTGCAAGAACACTAATATTATTCCCCAATATATCTTTTGTGGAGTTAAAGAAATGAATAAGTATACAATCTTTAACAAAAACAACATATTATTCACTCTAACTGCAACGGAAGAAACACTGTTACTTAATGTTAATGAGGGTGAGGATTATGTTGAGGGACACTACCCTGATGACCTTTATTATATTAAGAATGATGAGATAAGAGCTTTCCCTGAGAAGCCATCTTATCCAGTAGAGTTTGATAAAGACGCAGAACATTGGGTTTGGAATGAGCCTGTATCGTGGGCGCTATTAAGGCAAGAAAGAGACGATATGCTATTAAAGTATGTTGATCCTATTGTGAGCAACCCTTTACTATGGGCAACTCTTTCCTCAGAAAAACAACAGGAATATGCTACTTATAGGCAGTCTTTATTAGACCTTCCAGCAAATACAACAGACCCCCGCAGCGTGATTTGGCCCACCCATCCTTCGTGATTTACTACTGATAACCTTTGTGCTAATATTTGCCTGCATATGCTAAAATATCTGGAGTTCCAAAATGGCAACCTTTAACAAGATCAACGATTTCGTTGTTAACGCAGTGCATAACATGGATTTGGAAAGTGACCAGATCGTTGTAGCATTGTCTAATACCGCACCATCAGCCGAAGGTACAGACCCAACAACAGACGGGAATGGTATCCTTGGAAATGTAACCGAAGTATCTTATACTAACTGTTCAACGAGGAACGTGACTACAACGTCATCTACGCAGGCATCAGGTACATATAAGCTAGTTTTGACTGACATTACTCTAACTGCATCAGGCGGCGATGTCGGACCTTTCCGTTATGTTTATATCTTCAACGATACAGTGGCGACACCCGCAGACCCATTGATCGGTTACTATGATTATGGTTTGTCGTTGACGTTAAATGACGGTGACAGCTTTACCTTGGATTTCTCTGCCACAGATGGCGTTATTCAAGTATCATAAAATTTGGGGGTTGCATTAGATGGCTACTTTTAACAATGGCGAAAGCCTATCGTCGGTTCGCACCAAGATTAACGACGCTATTGATAAGATAGACGGTAATGCGACCATCCCTAACAATGTTGACATCACGGGTACTTTGACCAGCGATGGGCTGACTGTGGATGGGAATGTTGCAAATATTACACTAAACAACACTGATACCACTATAGGTCAGCAACGACTTTCTGAGATAAACTTTGACCAAAACGATCCTGACGGTGCTGGAGTAGGTACAGTAGCCTCTATTTATGCGCTTAATAGAGGGGCTAGTTCTGGCTTTGGTGCTTTGCTTTTTCAAACGGGTACAGCCTCATCTTTAGCTGACCGTATGAGAATTGATTATAACGGCGACATCACCTTTTACGACACCTCTGGCAATGCGAGTTTCGTGTACAGCGAAAGCGCGGGTTCTACGTTCAACGAGCAGGGTGACAACAAGGATTTCCGCGTTGAGAGTGACAGCGTTGCAAACATGTTCTTTGTGGATGCTTCGACTAATCGCATTGGTATTAACACAAACGCGCCAACTACGGATGTAGATATAGTCGGGCAAGGGGCTAATTTTGCAGACATAAAACTAAGGGATGTTGCTGGTCGAGTTTTGGAAATTAAAAGCCCCTCAGATTCGTCAGAAGCGACTATTGCAACCACGACAAACCACAACCTTGAAATACACGCAGGTGCAGGTGGCGCAACTAATTACATTACTTTTAAGACCGACACCGTTGAGCGTTTGGAGATTTCTTCTAATTCAGTGATTTTCAATGACACCGGGGCAGACACCGACTTCCGCGTCGAGAGCGACGGCAACGAAAATATGCTGTTTGTTGATGCGGGTGAAAACGCCGTAAAGATTGGCGGAACAACAACAAGAGAGGGCGCACTTCAAGTTTTCACTACCGCAAGCGGCGTAGCAATGGAGATTGAAAGCACCGATGGATCAGCAAGCCAAGGGCCAATTTTGCAGTTGCGCCGAACAAGTTCATCACCCGCAGGGAATGATTATCTAGGTGCTTTAAATTTTGTGGGTCAAGATAGCGGAGATAATGCTCTTTCATATGTTGACATGTACACCCGCGCAACCACCATTACCGATGGCTCAGAGGAAAGTCAGTTATCAATCAGGACACGCAGAAATGGAACTCTTGAGGAAAGAGTTACTGTTGATTCAGTTCAAACAACTTTCAATGAGGTGGGTGGAAACACCGACTTCCGCGTCGAGAGTGACGGCAACGCTAATATGCTGTTTGTGGATGCGCAGAATGATCATGTAAACATCGGAACGGCTACTGATTTAACAGGCGTCTTAAATGTAGACGGAAATGTAGCCCTGTCTGGTAATGGAACAGGAACCAGATATCTAGCCCTTCTATCAGAAAATGACACTTATGCAGGTAGATTATTGCTTCAGGCAGGTGCCGGCTCTACGGGATATGGCGGCTCTATAGCTATGTACGGACACTCACACGCCTCAAAAGGTGGTGATGTTGTCCTTGGTATTTCTGCTGGCTCTGGGGGCCAGTTCCGCGTTCATAGTGGTGGCACCGACACGGGTACAGACCGATTAACGATTGGAGAAAACGGTGAGTTCGTAACCTTCCCTCTCGCAAATAACGCGGCGGTATTCAACCAAGCGGGCGTAAATGCAGACTTCCGCGTCGAGAGTGACAGCAACGCTAATATGCTGGTTGTTGACGCTGGAGAAAATTGTGTAAGCGTAGGCACTTCTGATACTTCGGTATCTGGTTTGCATGTAGTATCTAGTGGAACGGGTGCAGCAGCTATTTCTGCTAGAGGAAACGGTGCAGCAAACGGTATGGTGCTACTTGGAGATCGTTATACAGACGATGAAAACCAATTAACATTAGGTATTGGGTATGCTAATGCTAGTGTTATTCTAGCTAGAGGTTGTAAACCTGACCCTACTGGTACAAACGGATTTGTTTCATCTCAAGACACTTATGCCAATCGCCCTACTGCTTTATCAATTCAAGATGGGGGTCTAACATTTTATAGCACTACAACAAGTGCAACAACTACAACTAACTCCGCTGTAACACTTTATAACTATTTTGAAATGGATACAGCCGAAACAGTATTTAATGAGTTCGGAGGAAATAGAGACTTCCGCGTCGAGAGTGACACGAACCCCCATGCGCTGTATGTGGATGCGGGGAATGGCAACGTAGGTATTAACACGTCGGCCACAGGAAGTACTCTGGCAGAGCTTACTGTCGGGAAAGCTGGTGATTTTCCGGTTCTAAAAATATCAAGGACCGACGCAAGCTACACCTCGGGTGTTTTGGCACTTGGGGATGGCAATGGCACGGCAGTAAACGTTGCTGTATGGCGCGGCAACCAAAACGACTATTCTGCGGGTGGCAACTATTTAAACCTCCATGGCTATCAAGGGGTATCCATTGCGTCGGCTAACGCGACAGCAGGCTCAGGAACTATGGGCGTTTTTGTGTCGCCGTCTGCCACAGTAATAAATGAGGACGGCGCAGACTACGACTTCCGCGTTGAGAGTGACAGCAACGACCATATGCTGTTTGTTGATGCGGGGAATGACCGGGTGGGGATTAAAAATTCAGCACCTCAACACCCGTTGTCTGTGAACGGAACAACGCAAATTTTAGCAGGCGCTAATAATACCGGGTCTATAGCTAATGGGGCCACGGCAGATGTGATTACTTCTGTTCCGCGTGGTTTCTCTTATGTCAACGTTAGCTACTCAAGTACCGCAACAGGTGGCTTGTTGTTGCTACTTTATACGACAACCGCAAGCACTACTATCGTTAGCACTATAAGCGACCAGAGTGGCGGAGCGTTTTCGGCTTCAGTAAGCGGTCGCGCTTTGCGTGCAACAAACAGCTCCGGAAGTGCCGCAACACTTTACGCATCCTGTATGACCCTCGCTTGGGGTACAGGCGATTAACCCACAGCCATAAAGGAGAAACAAACAATGGCTATTACATGTACTTGGACTGTAAACGATATGCAGCGCACAGATGCGGACGGTGGTGTATTCCTCGTCTACTGGTCGTGCGTTGCGGCAAGCGATGGGACACCATCCTACACTGCCACTGAGGGCGGAAA
>Ga0208767_1001417_pt1 | contig 19073 bp, 30 predicted proteins | sample VirMetDEL_Mar_21_FD_184514 | JGI IMG/M metagenome (GOLD analysis project Ga0208767, IMG submission 184514) | Aqueous microbial communities from the Delaware River and Bay under freshwater to marine salinity gradient to study organic matter... | ecosystem: Environmental > Aquatic > Marine >... | reverse complement strand
TTTATTTCCAAGCTTTCTCTTAGTGCTATCTCCCCCTAATTCTCTAAGGAAAATACCTAATTGAATACCTGTTAGTTGTGCGTATCTTCTGTTCTTCATAAATTCTTGTAGCTGATCTAACCTAAAGTAAACTTTATTATCTTCTTCGTCCACGAAACACTGACCATTGAGAATCTCTTCAATGTCCATTGCATTGGCTTGGTTAGAAATATATCTATTTAAAATAGTTTTAAACTGTCCTTCAGGTGTCACTTCAAAATCAGGTGCTACTTTAATTGCTTTCGAAACAATACTTAAAACAAAAGCATCCCAATCATCACGGTTCATCATCGAAGGCATCGAAGCAATTTTTGTTAAACACTTCTTTCTAAACTTATGTTGATCGTAAAGTTCTTCTACATTTAAAACTAATCGATGCTCGTCATTTAACGTGACATGATAAATAGTATCAGCATCATCACCATGCTGAACAACATTTCCGATATCGGTAATAACATTGCTATCTCCTACTCCGTATTTTCTAATTCTACATTTGGATTTATTACAATAAGAACACATTGGTTGGTCCTTACATTTATAACCCCAATCTTTTTTATCCGCTTGCTTAACAATTTTATCTAATTGTTTTGGTGTCAAGGGATCTGCAAAATATTTATGATGAAACTTATGAACTTCTTCTTCATAGTTTTCTCCATATTTTTTCTTTGCGTAAACTGCGTACTGAAATAAAAAACTATCTCGACTTCCTTGTTGGACTTGTTTGTTTTCTGTTAGATAAGCTTCAATACAAAAAGGTGCATCTTTAAATTCTGATTCTTCATTCGTTAAAGATAATTTTTTTAATTGATCTAGGGTAATTGATTTCTTTTCTACTTCCGCCAGGAATTCATCAAGAGAAAGGGTATTCCCTTCTTCACTAAAGGCATGTCGATCGGAGAAATTAAATCCATTGTGATAAGGTAGATTTAAAAAGCTACCCACTTCCCAGTCTTTAGAGTTCATTCCTTCTCGAATAAGTTTGTCTTGTTTAGGAAAGACTTCGCAATGCCCAAGGCCCATTAACGACGCTAGTTCTTTAATCTTTTTTTGAACCGCTCCGGCCGGAACATAGTCTTTGAAAAATAAAAATAAATGTGCGCCACCACTTTTTGATTTGGCAACAACAAAAGGTAAGTTTTTTTCTTTTAGTTTTTGAACAATGCTAACATGATCCAGGGGATACTGATCTATATCAATACAACCCCATCGACATTTATCCTCATCATTAATAGGAAAAATGCCTAAGCTAGGCCAAGAACCTTTAAGATGATCTTCCCAACGAGCATCTTCGATCTGTTGCTTATGGATAAAAGATTTACCCTCAGCTTTATTATCATCTCGAAAACTTTCGCTAGGCTGGAACGTACCATATGCACGCTCCAACCCAAGAAAGATCTCTTTGAATTTAGAGACCCGATCGTTCATTAAAACGGAATGTCTTCTGAACTTTCTTTTTCTGTTTCCTCACGATCATATTTAACAGTATGTTCGCCTGCCTTAATAGACTTGTAGAATTTAAGTGCAAGATCAAACAAATGCTTGTCTTCTAACATGTCATCTTTTGCAACGGACCAGGTATACCAACTACCTTTATCGTTCTGAGTTTTTAAAGTTGTTAGATTATAAAATCTCATGAACGTAGGAGCGGGGTGATACTGCTTTGTATTAGGATCTTGAATGAACTCATTTTTCAATGAGTAGTTCCAACTTCTTGAGGCTTTTAGCTGCGTTCCTTTCATAGAGATGATAGCAGGTCTAGGAACTTTGCCTTCCTCATCCATAATAAGAACATAGAAGTTAGCAGACTCTTCAAGATAATTACCGTTAGGTAATCTCATCTTACCGTCAGTACCTCTGACTGCATCTGTTGGTCTATCCTTCGGCTGAAAGATATTTACAGGAGCATTAGAGCCAGTACCTCTATCTTGCCACTCCAAATAAACTTTCTCATAATTACATACAAGAACTTTAATTCCTGGGTTGCCTGCCCAAACATGTTTATCGGTTTTACTAAGGATCATTCCTGCCTTAGCACCCTCGATATCATCTAACTCTGGGGACATTTGTTGAAGGATACTAACCCTTGGAGTACCTGTGTCTTCTTGGGTTATGTTTTCTTGGCCCGCACCTACAACTTTCAGAATTTCTGATAAGTCAATGGTGGGTGTAGCCAATGCTTGTTCCGCCTTTTTGGTGACGGTACCAGTTTGTTTTTGTGTCATAAATTACACTCCTTTTATTTTTTTCGTTCGATCTTTACTGACTTTACTACAGTCACCCCGAACTTTTCTTGGACATCAGATGTCATCGAACCTTTCTCCATCTGTTCCTCACAAAGTTTAGCTAGGGTATTCCAGGGCACGCTCTTTTTAGTTTCAGGGTGAAGACCTTTTTCTTCTAACTCTTTAACTAAATTCTGTGCATCAGAATCTTGTCCTCTACCAAAAGTAGAGATGACTTGATTTTTAATTACATCATCAAGTCCTTGATTTCGTAACCATTCAAAACAATAATCTTGATTGTCTTCTTTGATATAGGCACGAGTTTTATCTTTGACAGAAATTTTACTACCGTCTTTAAGAGTCAACTGTTGTATCCCGGTATCAAAGAAACTAGGAATGATATCATTCTCTAATTGTTCTTCTCTGGCTTTGAGATTTTTAATCTCTTGTTCTAAATCAGAAACTTTACTTCTTACGTTTTCAAGTTCTGTTACTGCCTGACCAACGTCAGATAGTTTATCACCACTTAAAGTATCTAGTTTTGATAACTCTAAGGCTTCGTTCAATAGACCCATTTTATTCTCCTTATAGTAATTCTATTGTTATAGGAATATATATAGCACTCTCCCTGTCCCATTTCAAGACTTTAAAATTATTATTTGTAATTTTTGCAGCAACTGCACAAACAATCCCAATTAATACGGGATCGCCCATTAATAATAAATAGTCTCCTGAAGTAAAATCTTTTAATTTTTTTTCTACCGAAAAAACAAATCGAGATGAATTTACCTGGATTTGTTTTGGGTTTTCAAACATGATGTAGGGAGTTCCAAATCTTTCACAATCGGAAATATCACGATATCCACCATTAGGTAGTTTTGTATTAGTCGTTACGTATACTTTGTTCATTATTTTCTATAATCTTTTTTAAAGATAATCCTATCACATAAGGTATCTGTGGTACAACAGAATTCCCTAAACATTTAAGTCTGTCCACCCTGTCGGGTACCCCATGAGCCACTCGACCCACACTGGGTTCAACTGACCACCAGGCGCTGACTCCTGATATGCTACTTCCGTTTCCAAATATTTCTTGTGACGAAGCTTTGCCATGTTCTCTGTTAATCTCATGTTCATTCCTATTGCTGCCCTCGGAGTCGGCCACATCTTTTGTCCTCTCTTGCGAATGCCCTCTGCTATTTGAACTTCCTCCTGAAGAATTTTTCCTCCCTTCCCATTCGGTCTGCTCCCAGGATTTGATGCCCTCGGAGTCGGCCATAACTTGACTGGGTTTGGACTCGATGCGTCCTTCACTGCGGTTATCAAATTGATCTGATGACTTTTCTCTCGTAAGTTCTTCTGACTTCTTGGTCCCCTCTGCCCGTCCCAAGCGTTGGGAGTTGGCCAAGTTAGCGATGATCCAGACTCTTTCTCTTTTGTGGTTGGCACCGATGCTAGAAGCTGAAATACTAAACGTCCTTGCGGAGTAACCTTCACTCTCCAGGTTCTCGAGTACGGAGTCGAGACCGAGTTTAATGTGTCCACCAACGTTTTCTCCAATGACCCAAGTAGGTCGGAGTTCTTGGATAAGTCTAAACATTTCTGGCCAGACGTGTCTTGGATCTTCTTCACCTTTTTTTCTACCTGCGACGGAGAAAGGTTGGCAAGGGTATCCTCCGGTGATGATGTCGATTTGATCAATTCCATCTGTTTTAAGTTTGTCATGATTTAATTCCTTTACATCTCCATATACTGGAACACCTGGAAAATTCTTTTTTAAAACTTTCTGACAGTATTGATCGTAGTCACAAAACGCAACTGTTTCAACTAATCCCGCAGATTCTAGTCCTAAACTAAATCCACCAATTCCACTAAATAGATCTAAGTGTTTTAACATTCTATAATTATTTCTATAATAGATAAAATATTTAGGATAGGATTGCAAGTATGAAATTTATTCTAATCCTTTTTGTTTGCATTAACGATGCTTTTGCGCCTATTGAAAGCACTTGCGTGATGCAACCCTTAAAGATGACTTTTGATTCCATGAAAGAATGTCAACTTGCTGCTCAATATATTTATAAAGATATAAAAGGACCTGATATTCACATGACTTCTTTTTGTGCAGAAAAAAACTTGACATCAATATAGGTTATCTTATATAAAGAACTTAGAAAGTTTTTACGATGTTAAGAATAAAGACAAAACCATATACAGAAAAACAATTAAAACATTTTAGTGATTTAAATTATAATAATATTTATGGAACTCTTTTAGAAGAAGAGCATATACTTAATAGTATTGATGCTGATCTTCCAACAACAGAAGAATACTTTTATAGAAAACTAAAATACAGGGCAATGATAAAGCCTTGGAAATATTTAGATGCGTGGAGAAATTTAATGAGATTAAAATATTTAAAAGGAGGGATTGATGTATCCAAACTTTAAAACACAACCATTCCAACATCAACTCCAGGCTTTGGGTTGTTCCTGGGAAAAAAATAACTTTGCCTATTTCATGGAAATGGGAACGGGAAAATCAAAAGTCTTAATTGATAACATTGCGATGCTTTATGATGCAGGTAAGATAAACGCAGCCGTCATCATTGCACCGAAAGGTGTGTATCGAAACTGGGAGCGATTAGAAATACCAGCTCATTTACCTGAACATATCAATACAAGAATTACAACCTGGGTAGCACCAAGCTCTCGGAAAAAAGAAGATCAACAAAAATTAGATGAACTATCTAAAACTTTTGACGGACTCGATATCTTTTTAATGAACATCGAAGCTTTGGCTCATCTTCCTTCGGTTCAATTTTTAGATCGATATCTTTTAGGAACAAAATCTTTAATGGCTATTGATGAAAGCACCACGATTAAAAGTCCGACTGCAAAAAGAACTAAGAACATTTTAAAAGTTTGTAAACTAGCAGAGTATCGTCGGATCTTAACAGGATCCCCGGTGACTAAAAATCCCCTGGATTTATATTCGCAGTGTCAGTTTTTAGATGAGGATCTTTTAGGGTTTAGTTCTTACTATGCTTACAAGGCAAGGTACGCAATCGAAGTTAAAAGACATACATCGACTCATGCTTTTCCTCATATCGTAGGCTTTCGAAACTTAGATGAATTGTCTGCGAAGCTTGGAACATTTTCTTTTCGAGTCTTGAAAGAAGATTGTTTAGACTTACCTTCGAAAATTTATTCGCCCAGGTATGTCGAGATGACCAAGGAACAAGAGAAAGCGTATAATGATTTATCAACTTTTGCGATTACGCAGCTCGAAGGGGATACCTTATCGGTCACGAATACAATGACCATGCTCTTACGTTTACATCAGATTACTTGCGGATATTTGCCCACGGACGACGGCCAATCGATCCCTCTCAAAAATAATCGATTAGATGAATTGATGAATGTCATCGAAGAAGTTGAAGGTAAGATAATTATCTGGGCTAACTATCGTAAAAGTATTTTTGATATTAAAGAAGCACTCGCCAAAAAGTTTGGTGAAGATAGTGTTGTTACTTACTTCGGTGATACCAAAGATAAGGACCGCCAGGATATTGTTAAAAGTTTCCAGGACAAAGAAAGCCCAGTACGATTTTTCGTAGCTAACCAACAAACAGGTGGCTATGGATTAACCTTAACGGAAGCTCATACGGTTATTTATTTTTCTAACAATTATGATTTAGAAAAAAGAATTCAATCCGAAGACCGAGCTCACCGAATAGGTCAAAAAAATAATGTGACTTATATCGATTTGATTTCTGAAAAAACCGTTGATGAAAATATTGTCAACAGTTTAAGAAACAAAATTGATTTAGCTTCTCAATCATTAGGGGAAAAATTAAAAGAATGGTTAATCGAGGGGAAGAAACAGAAGGGGGCCTAAGCCCCCGACTTGTTAGTCTTTATGAAGTATGTCGATACTTTCAACAACCGAGTTGATGATAAGATCTTTCTTAACCAAGTTCTCTTTATCATCGAAATGATAATCATAAACTTGAAGAAAATATCTATCACTATCAGGAGTTTTGTTTATTATTACTTTTCTCCAGGGTTCGTTGTACTTCCAACCGAACTCAAGAGTTTCTTTTTTATTTTCCATAGTTCTTCCTTTCTATCTCCCATATTATCCCATAACCAGGGAGAAAGCAAGTGGACATAATGTCGCAGGCAAATCACATTTATTTTTATAATTTACTTGACTTTACAAATAGGAATAAATATATATTATCTTATACAGGAGAAAGAAATGACAGATATAACTAAATACAAATCAGTGATTGTGCGAGTAGAAACGCATAAGAAACTAAAAAAATTAGCAGGGAGAGATAGAAAAATTTCAGGTATCCTCTCTCAGTTAGTCGACAAAGAATACGAAAAAAGAATAGGAGCGTAAATGTCCAACGAGAAAGATAGAATGAAATACAAAATGATTAAGATCATGGAAGCCAAGATCGATAATCAGAGTGAACCTAGTTTAGAAATGAATAAAGAAGAAAGCATTACTTATCATTGGTTAAATGAACTATGGCAAATGGCTTTTGTTTCGGGTGAGGTAGCAGGAATTAAAAGTTGTAAAAGACTTTTAGGGAGTAGTATTAATGAACTCGAAGAGATTGAGAATTTTGCTGAGAACAATATTAAAAAGACTCTTCAGTAATGAAGAGAGGGGATATAGTATTAATATTAACAAAGTATATTGATGCAAAAACTTACTAGAATAGTGGTCCTTCGCAAAATAACTATAGTGAGAATATCCTCTCTCTTGATTACTGATAGCGAGAATTAGTAATCATCTCTACCGTCTACCTCCCAAAGCTAGAAGGATGAGAACCATTTAGCTCTCGCATGAACGACCAGGGGTTTATGCATCGGCCCCTGGTCAAAAGAAAGGAACAGTATGGAAAAATATGAAAACAAATCAATTCAACTAAGAAAGCATTTAAAAAATGCAGTGCATTACATGGAGAAAGATACAACACATTTTCCTCTTCATGAAACCACTGCTTTTTTGAAAGGCTATATTGAAGGCTTACAAAAACTAGATGAAAAAAATTATTATTCTTGGTTAAAAGAACAAGAAGAAGCAGTTTCCTAACATAGGAAATAGTGGGTCCTTTTCTTCCTTACGCCCACTAGGTCTGCCCTGGAGTCTTTTTCGAGCAAAGGGTATTTTCTCATTGATATGCCTTTTATTCCTTTGCTGGGTTTTGGCGAACTCCAGGGTGGTTCCGAATTATCTTTTGATTTATCCCAAAAACATATATAATTATATATAAGAGCCGGAAGTATTTCCCTGTTTCGATCTTCCGGCTTTACAAGGACAACGATATGTTGAACGAAATAAAAAATAAGATCGTTCTTTCTGTCCAACGACAGAGAATGTACGATCCGGTATTGAAGGATACAGTCGATAAGGTCTTAGTGACTTTTAGCGACGGGAATGTGAATGGGTATCTAGCGGACGAGTGGGATAACTTGATGACTCAGGTTGACTCCATGTTAGAAAAGGCTTTTTTGTTGGAGCCTAAAGCTGCTCAACCACAACTAGACTAACGCTGGCCTAGTTTAACGCCCTGCTCTTCAGATTTTTTGCAAGCACAGTCTTCGCCACAGGAACAAATACCTTGAATTTTAGATAATCTGTTGTGTAAAGAGGCAATATAAAGATTTCTGAGCTGACCTTGGTGGAGAGTTTTGTGATCTAATTCATAATTTTTCATTGTTTTATACCTTTTTATTGCGAGGGAAACTTTAGTATATCAAAGTTCGAAGTAAAATTTCTACAGGAAAATTAAAATAAATTACTTGACTATAGGATTATTTTTTTGTCAACGATCCACTGCCCAGGGATCACGGTCACCCGACCAACGTCTTGATCAATTTGATCAGAGCCGATATCGGCTGCCAAAATAATGTATTCTTTCGTTTCTTTAAGAACGTAGCCAACAGAACGGACTTCGGGCGGTTTGATTTTGAGTGCGTCTTCAAGATCTAACCAACCCGATTCCATTTCATAGGCATCTAACCATTTAATTTCATACAGTTCATACCTGGGATTAGTTTGAGTGTGTCGCTGATCTCTCGACTTCGATCGCCTTTTACTTGAGCGGACCACCTTTCGTCCCCTGTTAAAATACTGTAAGAGTCTAGACCACATTTATTAAAACCTCTCATGGTACCCTGTTTTACCGACTCCCATTCTATATCATCACCAAACATCATGCCACCCTCTTTTATCTTGGGCCACCAATTCACAATGTCATCTTCTACGGCTTCCATGGTATGCGCTCCGTCCACAATAACCCCAAAAACACTACCGTTTTCAAAAGAATCAAGTAATTCTTGGTTATCGGATCTCGATTTGTGAACAATGAGTCTTCCGTCTTGGATATGATCGTCTAATTTTGCCATAAAATCGGCTTCTAAGGTACTAAAGTCAATCCCGGAGTGTTCTTGCCCACTGCCCTCGAAAGTATCTATTCCATGGACCTTAACGTCGTGTTTTCCACTGAGCTCTAGTGCGTCGCACAAGAACCTCGTACCACGGCCGGCGAACGTACCAATTTCAACAATGGTATCTCCGTCTTCACAGTATTTCACTAAGTTCATATACGCATCATGCATACTAAACCACCCTGGTATGTCTAAGTATTTATACATTATTTTTCCTTTCTATATGTCTATTGTATAATTTATTTAAATACCAATGAGCTTTATGAAACTCTTGTCTCTCTTTTTCTTTTTGAGGGTTGTAAGCTTCACACAGATCACATTCGTATCTATTTTGAATATATATACTGGTCATTAGATTAATTGTTGCCCGAACATGGCCCACGGTTAAATCATTTTCTCTGGCTATTTCCTTTAAAGACTTTGATTTACCAACATAAAACAAGAACATTTCGATATTTCTTTTTGTTCTTTTTAATCTTTTTTCTGAGAACTTTCTATCTTTAGACCTTAACCAAGAGTACACCTTGACTACTTTAATAAAATAGTTTGATTGCTTAAACGCCATATATACTTTTTTATTTTTCATGACTGCTCCTGAAGGTATATGATCTCGGTGGCCTCAAACCTTTTGATAACTGATACTCGTAGACCTTACTAATTCCTTTTCGAATTTGATCCATAGCATGATCGTAAGCTCTACGTTTCTCGTCGGTATCTCGAAGACCGTCTTTTTTATGTTGATGTAAAAACATTTGCAAATAAAACAATGTCTTTTGATTCAGTTCGATCGGAAAGAGTCTTCCCTGTCTACCGTATCTCATGTCTATTATCCATGTCTTTCCAGAAGCGATCGCTTGCTGTATTTTTCTTTGATCCCGCATCTCTGTGATTATCTCGGTATCCTTCAATATATGCTTCTAAAATTATTTTATGCACTATCTCAGAAAATATTTTTTTATTTTGTAGAGTAGAGTTAAATAATTTTTTTCTTTGTGCTTCGCTTAATCCTCTTCCGATTAAACTATTTTTTGTTGTTATGTCCATTGACTATCCTTTCTTCTAACTCATTGATTTTACTAATTAAATCCACCCCGTAATTTTTCTTCTCCGGTGGGTGTGTATCTCGTAGTGGTATATACCAGGGTACTCGTATCCAGGCGTGTTGGTTGAGTAAGCGTCTGGCTAGGTGGTTGTATGTATAGTTCATTATTTCTTTCCTTTCTCGTATTTAACAATGTTTCCCAGTAATTCGATTAACGTCTTCCGGGTAATCTTTTTACTTTCGTATTGATAGACTAAGTCTTGTAAGTCTTCGAGTAGTGTTGTCATTTCTTTGTCCTTTCTTAGGGATTAAACAGTTCGTCGTAAGTGACTTGTTGGGAGTCTTCCACGCTACCAAAGAATACGTCGATATAATGATGCTTATTATCTTTGATGTACTCTTGTATTTTAGGTAGGATTTTTTCTTTATCCCCGATAAAGGTTGAGGATTTGAACTCTCCTTGCCTCGTCTTAACTTTGACTGTTATATCCATTTCTATATGGGAGAATATATTGTTTTTGTTTGGTGGTCAATAGCCAATTAACAAATATAGAAGGAGGGATTTGTGAGCTGAAAGGATAAGGGCTCACGGACCATTGACCACGGATAGTAATTTACTATAGAAGAACCATTCATACAAAATAAAAAAAAAAATAAAAAAACTTTCAAAATCCGTTCTTCCGTTCTTCCAAAGTAAGTTTAGTTAGTAGAATCAGTAGGTTAGTCCAAAAAAAAGGTTCTTCCAACCGTTCTTCCGAAGAACAAAGTGTTCTTCCAAACCCTATAGGGGAGCAACCTTTTCAATATTTGTTAAGTTTTTGAATTGATTTTAATAGAAATGTTCTTTATAGAAAATAACTATGAAGTTTAGAAGTCCAGGTGATGATATTGTCCTGACAAAGGAACTTGCGGAAATGAGGGACGAACTAACTCCCAAACAAATAGAGTTTGCTCATCATCTTGTTGCTCAAGAAAATAGGAAGACTGCTACGGAATGTGCAATTATGGCGGGATACTCCCCTAAAACTGCTAGACAAATAGCTTCTCAATTACAAAGCCCCAAAGAATACCCCAAAGTACATGCTTATATTCGTTCTTTACAAGAAGACCTTTGGAATAAATATAAAATCTCTCCGGCTACCCATATGAGAAGACTACATGAGATTGGTCTTCGTGCTGAAAATCCTAGTAGTAAAGACATTAATGAATTTGATATGAAACCCGATTTGAAAACTGCATTAGCTGCGGAAATTAGTAGAGGTAAAGCTGCGGGATATTATGAGAAAAAAGAAAAGGTTAGAGATAAAAGTATTGATGGTCTATCTTTAGAAGAAGTGACAGAAATGCTTTCAAAAATGAAAAAAGAAGTTATTATAGAACATACCCCTACTGATTTGGAGAATAATGGATCCGAGGCAGTACAAAGCGACGATCAGTCAAAACAAAGCGATCAACAAGTTCCTTGAAGAAGGATATTATGTGTTCACTAACGTATGTGAGCAAGGCCCGATCGATATCATTGTTGTTAATCCAAAAAACGGAAGAGCTCACTATCTTGATATTAAAACATCTAAAGGAACAAGAAAAGTAAATGGCAAGTCGGCAGGTGGAGGGGGCACAAAACTCAACCCGTACCAAAAAGAGCTTGGTGTTAGACTCTGCATTGTCGAGGGAGAGGAAATTCGTGTTGTTGAAAAAAGAGAAACAATCATCAAAAGACAGAAAACAAAAAGGACATCAGCCTTCGTTAAAGCGAGGAAGGGAGTCCACCTTTTGGAAGAATGTTAAGTCAATAACTCCGAATATATTTTGGACGAGAATTGAAACTTACGGAACACCTGGAATACCAGATTTACTAGGAGTTTTTATATCTAAAAAATATAACAAGAATATTTCTTTTTGGTGCGAACTTAAATTAACAAAGGTTAACAAACTCGATCTATCACCTTTTCAAATTTCGTGGAATTTAAAGCGTTATTCTCTATGCCAGGATAATTTTATTATGGCAAAGGGGGTCGAAGAGAGGGCGATTTATTTTTGGCCGGGGGCCGTGGCTCGTGAGCTTTCAGTCAATTTCAGGGAGGTTGAACCCTTGTTCACGGTCCACCAACCATGGACGCTTGAGCTTGAGCCTGCGCTTGAGCGTGTGCTTGTCCCTGTTCTTGAATAATTATTCAATTTTTTATACGCATGAAAAAAGCCCCGGATTTCTCCGAGGCTCTTGAATTTATTCTACCCAATTCTCAGGATCCTCCTGGTATCGAGTGTCTTCGTTCTGCTTCCACTCGTCTGGGTTCTTGGCCATTGATTTGAGCAGTTTCTTCTCTGGTCTGCTCAGGGCTTTGATATCTTTATTCAAAGCGTGTCGATCGCCCTTGTATAACTCCAGGAGTTGTTCATGTAGCTTTTCGTGCTTGAACTTGGCCCGTAGCTGCTTGATATTGCACTCCAACTTAACTGAGGTTGTTGTGCCTTCTTCGTCCTTGAGGACGACGACCAGGATGCCAGACTCGTACTTACCGTTGTCTGGATCGAAGGTTGATCCGATACCGACGCTTACCACTTCGATATCTGAGTTTATCATTTTCATAATATTCTTCCTTTCGTATGGGATACTATAGGATAAATAGGCCGGCATGTCAACACTAAAATTTCGGGATCCAGGCCTGTCCCTGGTCCCGCATTACTATTAAATGCTTGAGTCTGATCCAAGCTTGTTCCTGGGCCCTTGTCCCTGGCTCGTGCTTGAGCATGCGCCTGCGTGCGTCTTGGATAAGCTTGTGAATGGACTCTAGGTTTCGCCTGTGCTTGCGTTCGGTACTATTCATTTTCATTTTACCAGGGGCCGAGTTTATCCATGCTCGGCCACCTCCCAAATTCTAATAAATCTTTTAAGCCATTTTAATTGGGGCTTAAATTTTTCGGGATCATCTAATAATTTTATATAAAGTTCTTCCGCACAACCTTTTTCAAAATTATTTTTTTCCCTCCATGGATCATAGATCTTGATTAATAAATTCATGTTTTTCTGTCTTCTGTGCCAACTCATTTTAATGTGCCTTATAACTTATATTTTTAATTCGTTTATCCCAACACGCAGTACAATTTAAACATTGATTGTCTTGATGTCTTGACACACAGTCAAAGCCTATTGGGTCTTTGTCTTTATGAACGGTGGAAGTATTTGGGAAACCCTTGGGCGGTTGTCCGTCGATCATGTTCCCCGAAACACGAACCACCAAATTCTTTGGGAACTTATTATTTCTTAAATATTCTTGAATAAGTTTTATTTCCCTAGTGGGTAGCCAATGTTTTGTATGGGGTGTATTCTCCGCAATGGCGACAATTTTCTTTAATGCCTCCATATGGGGCAAATCTCCACTATCTAACCATCTAAAATATTTTTCATTTTGTAATTGATAAGTCATTACATATACAAAATAATCACTTTCTAAATGATTTAAATTGGTGGCTTTGCCTTTTATAACGCTAGGAAAATTAAAATTTCCTTTTAATGCGTAACACTTAGAACAAACCGAGCCTTTTATTTTTCTTAACTTAGAACCCGTCACACAGTTACGAGCATCCAAGCCAAAGGAAAAACCCCTCATTTTAGAAGTTTTGCCTAATCTTATTAATTGCATCTTACTTACCTTTCTTTTAATTTATGTCTTGATTATGGGTAAATATGGGATATAGTCAACTAAATAATTTACGAAAGGAAGAAATAAAATGAGTATACCACAAGAAATACTTCAAGAATTTAACAAGAAATATTTTAAAAGGGATAATCAATATTATAAATTATCTGAGTTAAATATTGCGTTTAAATATTTAAAGATCTATCCGTTGGGCGGTGGCTTTCAAACTACAATAAAGCTTGATGATTACTTTCTTAATAAATGGCGTGAGGGTGAATACATCTTTACTGATGAAATGCCCCAACTAATGGAGTCGGGAAAATTTGGCTTTGAGTGTTGGCAAGGTGAATTTGTAAAGGGTTGGCACAAGCCATTTGAAAGGTGGAACGGTTGGCGGGTGCCTTGGTTGACTATTAAGGGCTTACACCAATTTAATAAAATACAAGATAAGTATTTTAAAGACGACGGAAATAATAGACCGTATTTTCTATTTGAGAAAGACAAGGTTTTATTTTGGGATAATCAAGAAGAAGAAAAATCTATTATTGAGCCACGAATATTCAATCTTGGTGGTTGGGACCAAACACCCCTTTATGATGTAAGCTTGGGCCTAACTTGGGATTTATACGACGACGAGGGAAATATTTCTTAAATAAAAAAAGGGGGGAAATAAATCCCCCCTTTCATTTTTCTTATAACTGTTCTTCTTCTTTTTTTGGTGCTTCCAATAAATTAATATTTGGGGCGTAATGTTCCAAAATAAAAGGTGCTTTGGTTTTTAGTATTGTTTCTACTTTCGCTTGAGCTTGCTCAATGTCATTTGTAAGCTTAATTGCGTCATGGCAAATAGATTTTAGCTCCCTTAGTTTTTGCCTTTCTTTCATGGCTTTCGTTTTCTTCACAAAAGAGCTTGCGTACTTCCTTGCGAAGTCATCAACTTGATCGTCAATATCGGAAGTATTAAACTTTCTATCCATATATCGATAATCTTTGATTGTTTCTTGTAGCCTGTGCTTGTTAGCGAATGTTATTAAAAACTGTTTCGCTTGCTCTTGTGCTTGCTCATATTTTTGTTGAGCTTCAATCAGGGCTTCTTTAATTTTATCCGCCCCAATTTTTTGTGCTATTTCTTCTCTTTTTTCTTGAAGAAATTTGTTTTCGTCCATTCTTATTTTTTGATCAAGAATACTTTCATGTTCTTGAAAAGCGCTTCCGATCTTATTTGTCAAGTAATCTACTTGATACATTTTTGCTTGTGCCATTTTACATTCCTTTCGATATTCGTTAATGACACTTGAAATATACAGGATTAATCCCATATAGTCAATAAGCCTTTCGTAATAAAAAAGGGGGCTTGAACTTGCCCCCTTTGTCCCGGACTTCCCCTGGTATTTTATTTATGAATGAATGGTAGAAATGCTAGCCACACGATTGCGACTAGCATTAAAATGTAAATTAAGATCATCAATAGCCCTTACTCATATCGTGATAGCTTAAACTTTCGGGGGTGAAGTGCTTATGCTTATCACTAACCCACCTATGCCAAGCCTTGTTGATCGGGTCGTAAGTTCTTAAATGATTGAACTTGTACTTACCCCCATTGAAATGGGAGTAAGTGTATTTAGTAATGAATAAATCTAATTGTTTCATTATCCTACTATCTTTCTATTTATGACGTAATCCGCTCTAGTTTTATATTTGTCATATAATTTTGGCTCTTTGTCTTTGAATGAAGTCAAATCAAAATTAGTTCTAATAAATGCTTTTAAACTAATATTATTAATTCTGATTTCTTCATTAAGTTCTTTAGTAGACATGAATGCATCTAGTCCACTTTCTTCACGCAAGAGCTTGGCTTCTTCCTGCATTAACTTAATTTGTTTTTCTTTTAATAACAAATCAAGTAGCTTTCTATAATTTAGGCCTTTGCTCTTGGCTTGGGCTATTGTTAGTTTATTCATAGTTATTCTTCGCTTTCTTCTAAGCTAGGCTTAGAGCCAAGCCCTATTGAAAGGGCTTAGCTATAAGTCTATTGGACTAATTTAAACTTTTGTTTAGTGTTTTCGAGTAGCCTCAAAATATTTAGACTATGAGGTTGGCTATATTTATTATATTCCAATTCATACTTCTCATACTCAAATCTTAAAAGACTTCTGATTAATCTAAATTCTTCATTAGTCAGTGTCACTTCTCTATAGTTTTCCATGTTAATTATCCTTTCGTTTTGTTTTAACATAGTTAAAACGTATAGGATAAAACCCATAATGTCAATACCTAGACAAGAAAAAAATGGTCATATTTTATTACCCCCTGGGCCGACCTGTCCTTGCCCTTGCTAGAGATACTAAGACTTTCCCAAAAGTCCGATTGACCTTGGATCTTGACCCCGACCCCCTAAATTTGAAATTGCATATAGCTAACCCTATAGTATAAATAGTGAGAGAAAAGATGAACGATTTCATTTCAGATTTAAGTTCCATGTCCCTGGAGGAACGTCAGTTGCTAGTGAAGAAACTAGAACTGAAGAAATTACAACTCGAAGCTGCCAGAGGCTCAAGAGACTCCTTTATCAAATTTGTAAAAAGTATATGGCCCGACTTCATTGAGGGGCGACACCATAAAATCATTGCAAAGAAATTAGAAGCCATCAGGGATAAAAAAATTAATCGATTAATTGTCAATATGCCACCCCGACATACAAAGTCAGAATTTGCCAGTTTCCTGTTCCCCGCTTGGATGATGGGGCATAACCCTAAATTGAAAATTATCCAAACCACCCATACAGCCGAGCTAGCCTATCGTTTTGGTAGAAAAGTCAGAAACTTGATGAATGAACAAGAATACAAGTCGGTGTTCCCGGACACTGAACTACGAGCCGATTCTCAAGCAGCAGGAAGATGGGAAACCAATCACGGTGGCGAATACTTTGCGGCCGGTGTCGGTGGTTCGATAACAGGTAGAGGTGCAGACTTACTCATTATCGACGATCCGCATTCCGAGCAAGATGCTCTTTCGAAAACCGCCATGGAGAATGCATGGGAATGGTATACCTCGGGTCCTCGTCAGCGTTTGCAACCAGGAGGGGCGATTGTCGTGGTCATGACGAGATGGAGTGAAGATGATTTAACCGAGAGATTAATTGAATCGCAGAGTAAAGATCCTTCCGCTGATAAATGGGAGATTGTTGATTTCCCAGCGATCATGGACGACGGCCAACCGCAATGGCCCGAGTTCTGGAAACTCGATCAGTTAGAAGCGGTCAAAGCTTCCCTACCCGTGGGCAAATGGAATGCCCAGTGGCAACAAGAACCCACATCCGAAGAGACCAGTATTATCAAACGAGAGTGGTGGCAATGTTGGGAGAAACCCCAACCGCCCTTGCAATATATTATTCAAAGTTATGATACAGCCTTTTCATCCAAGACCACCGCTGACTATTCAGCGATTACCACCTGGGGAGTTTTTCATAATGAGGTGACGGGTAAACAGAATGTGATTTTGATGGAAGCGGAAAAGGGACGTTGGGACTTTCCCGAACTGAAAAGAATTGCTTTCGAGAAGAATCAATATTGGGAACCCGAACAGATTATTATTGAAGCCAAAGCCAGTGGTTTGCCTCTCACGCACGAACTCCAAGCCATGGGAATACCCGTGATTAATTTCACACCGAGTCGAGGGAATGACAAAATGGTGAGAGTCAATTCCGTATCACCTTTATTTGAAAGTGGAATGATTTGGTATCCTCCGTATAAATGGGCGGAAGAAGTGATTGAAGAATGCGCTGCTTTCCCTTATGGTAGAAATGATGATTACGTGGATTCGATGACTCAAGCATTGATGCGATATCGACAGTTTGGTGCCTTAATTCACGACGATGATGAAAAGATAGATTGGAGACCTAAACGTAGAATTGCATTTTATGGATCATAAATGAATAACAAATCAAAACTAGATTTTATAATAGACCTACATAAAAGAAACTCTGATTGTTTAGGATTTATTCCAGCACCTTATTTAGAGAAGCTAGTTAATAACGATCAAGCTTTTTTAGAGTATGAGGGGGGATTAGCAAGCGGTTACTGCATTATAGGAAACGGCAAAGGTAAGACCTTAAAGATCTATCAGCACTGTGTAGAAGAAGAATTAAGAAGATTAGATCATGGAAAAGAGCTATTTAATCGAATTGAAATTGAGGCTAGAAAAAGAGGGTATGAGGATATTCATCTGCGTTGTAGAGAGAATCTAGAAGCAAATAAGTTTTGGGAAGCATTAGGATTTGAATTTATGTTTTTAGAACCTAAAGTGACACAAAGAACGGATAAGGGAATAAACCACTGGAATTTTAAAATTAAAGATCCTAGGCAATATTCTATATTTGGAATAGAAAAAAAATAAGGTATAAAGATTAAATGGCCGAAATAGATAAAACATTAAACACCGCACCCACCGGTGTCGAAGAAGAAATTACAACGGAAGAAGTCACCACTCCTATGGAGATTGAGGTGGAAGAGGACGAAGAGACCGTTGCCATTGGTCCGTCGCCCGAGGACACTGGAGATGGATTCGCTGACAACCTAGCCGAAACCTTACCCGAAGAATTATTAGCCGATATATCCAACGAACTGAGAGCACAGTTCTCGGTCGATCAAACATCGAGAAAAGATTGGGAGCAAAGTTATATCAAAGGATTAGACTTACTCGGTTTCAAATACAATGAAGTTTCAAACCCCTTCAGAGGGGCAGCATCCGTTTCTCATCCACTACTCGCTGAAGCCGTCACGCAGTTTCAAGCAGGAGCTTATAAAGAGCTTCTCCCTGCGGGCGGTCCAGTCAAAACAAGTATCATTGGGGAAGTCAATGATGCAGTCGAGCAACAAGCCCAGCGTGTGAAAGAATTTATGAATTATCAAATCGTCTACAAGATGAAAGAGTATGATGCCGAAATGGATCAATTACTTTTTCATTTACCGTTAGCCGGAAGTGCGTTTAAAAAAGTTTATTACGATAGTAACATGGGAAGACCGTGTGCAAAGTTTGTTCCCAGTGAAGACTTAGTGGTCAACTATGGGGCGAGTGAATTAGAAGATGCAGAACGCATTACACATGTGATTAAAATTTCTCCGAATGATTTGAAGAGACAAATGCTTTCGGGATTTTACCGAGATGTTGAACTGAGAGATGACGATGAATTATATTCTTCCTATTCTGATATCCAAGAGAAGTACGATGAATTAGAGGGCGTGCAAAAGTCTGAGTATTCGGGTCAATACCAATTACTCGAGATGCATGTCGACTTAGATTTAGAAGGCTTTGAAAATGTCGGGGAAGATGGTGAGCCCACAGGACTAAAACTGCCTTATGTTGTGACACTCGAACAAGGCACCGGAAAGATTCTATCAATCTACCGAAACTATCTACAGAACGATCCGATGTTCATGAGACAAAAATATTTTGTTCATTACAAGTTTTTACCTGGTCTCGGATTTTATGGTTTTGGTTTAGTGCATATGCTAGGTGGATTAACTCGCACAGCCACAGCAGCACTACGAGCCCTGCTCGATGCCGGTACATTATCCAACTTACCGGCCGGATTTAAATCACGAGGACTTCGTGTACGAGATGACGAAGAACCTTTAATGCCTGGTGAGTTTAGAGATGT